>Ga0184637_10002520_pt1 | contig 11764 bp, 10 predicted proteins | sample PLM3_127_b2_FD_133143 | JGI IMG/M metagenome (GOLD analysis project Ga0184637, IMG submission 133143) | Groundwater sediment microbial communities from an aquifer in East River, Colorado, USA - PLM3_127_b2 | ecosystem: Environmental > Terrestrial > Soil > Riparian zone | place: USA: East River...
ACGGGTACCGTTGACTCCTTCAAATATGCCGCGACCCGTCCGCTGCAGTGGGCGCCCAATACGGTTGGACGCTACCGGGGTAGCAGAGGAATATCTGCCCGGCCGGGAGATTGGACGACCAGGCTGGAATCACGTGCCGCCACGGTGTAGGTGGCATCGATTTCCGGGCTTCGGTACTCGCCGGCAAACGATTGCAAGTCCATGGTCGACGGTACAAACGAACTCAACTGCAACGTTTCCAACTGCCGTCTCTCGTTGGTCACGTGCCACTCCTGCACTCGACCGGCCGCTGCCGGAGCAAACTCGATCGCCGTTGTAGTGCCAGGAAAGAGGAACTTGTTTGCGTTCACTGGCGTCAACTCGATGTCCGTGTCATCACCGTAGTAGCTGTGCACCACGAGCGTGCCGTTGCGAACGGAAATTCGTACCACCCCATCGCTCGACGGCTCCCGATACAGGCCCGCCTTGCTCGTGAGCTCGTCGGCGGACGGCGACGCCTTCCGCATTTCGGCGACCGCGTTCTCGTCCGTGGGAGCGGGAAAAACGTCCGAGAGATAGACCTCCGCTATGCGTTGCGTCAGCGTTGCAGCCGGGATCGTGTCGAGGTTGCATAGGACCGCGATTGCAAGCCCCTGATTGGGGTAGCGGACAGCGTTAGTGGCGATGCCGCGATCGCCTCCACCGTGTTCGATCGTTCGCAGGCTGCGGTACTCGCCGATGACGAGCCCAAAGCCATATGATCGACTCTGGTCGCCGCTGACTCCGCGGTCGATCGACTGCAGGCGATCGAGGAGGCAAGCGATACGGTAGCAAGAAAGATGGCAGGAGCGGCGAGCGACGGTCTCACAGAGAGGCTCCTTCACCGACTGTGAATGTGCACCTTGCCGCGCTAGGGCGAGCAGCGTGATCCGGCGATCCGGCGGTTCGCGTCCGAGCATGACCCAATTGACGTGGGCTGCGCCTTTAACGTCTCGCGCGATGTCACGCAGCCAGGACGGGCTTGTAGTCTTGTTCGGCCAAAGGCGTCTCACCCACGCGGCCTGGCGTCAGCGCGACCCTGGAGCCGCGATGACACCGACACCGTGCTCGAACACGAGCCGCGCGCCGCGTTCAGCCGTCTGTTGCAGAAACAGGACTCCGATCACGCCCGCGGTCAACAGCAACACGCGGTGGGACCGTGCGCGCGGGAATCCAGCCAGCCGGGCAGACGATCGGGCAACGGCCACGATCCCAAAGTACCACGCTGTGAGGAGTGCCCACGCGCGATGGTCGTCCACAATGGGATGCGCCATACCGGGGACAAAGACTGTCGCCGCCGCTTGCTGTCCGGTGAAATAGGCCGCGATGGCCGCGCCCGCGCCCGCAACGTAGAGATTCGTGGCCGCAGTCCCGAGCCATGCGGGACGCTCGAAGAGGGCATCCACGAGATCGACCATCACTGCGACGATCAGCAAGACAATCGGGAAATGAATGACCAGCGGGTGAAGGTTCGGCGCCCAGCCAGGAAGCAGCGGCATCACTCCCTCACGGGGCCAACGGGGCCAGTGGAATGACCATCACGAACGACAACGACCACGGGTTCGCGTTGTCCAGAAACCGTTCGCCTCCGACGACGTCGCCCGCCTTGGGCAGGCCGGTCGCGAGGTAGTCGAGTGAGACTTCTGCCTCGACATTCCGCAACCAATGACCGGTCGGCAACCGATTGAATACGTGAAAGGCCGTATCCCACTCGAAGTCGAGCTTGTGCGTGTACACGCTCCCCGCCCGCGGCGTCTCGCCAGGGCTGAACTGGTCGACAATGTCGACGTGGGACGAGACCCACCCGGCGGTGTGCTCCGTGCCGAACAGATCGACGTTGAGCTCCGTCTCAATTTCGATGCCATTGTCGCGTATCTCGTTGCGCCCAGCCTCGGCGGCCGTGGCACCGGTGAAGGGATGAACCGAGGTTCCGCCAAACGGGACGAAAATCGCCTCGAGCGTGAGCCCGACGCGCGGAATCGCGGTGGGCACGTCGAGCGCAAAGATCAACTCGAACACGGTTTCGCGCGCGGCCCGCTCCACCTGTCCGTCGATCTCGGCCCTCGGACGAGCGCCGAGGTTCTCGACAGTCCAGGTCGGCTCGATCTTCAGCTCCGGCGCACACAGGAACGCACACCTGGGCTCGTCTTGCGCCGCTGAAGGCACGGGCACGAGCAGCAGACCGACAATCCACCAGCCGAACCTCATCGCGTCTCCGCTGCTCCGCGGCATCGGTGCTATTCGGCGACGCGCCACGAGGAAACGCCCGGCCATTTCTTCAGCGCGTCGATGGCCCATTCGGTCGATCGATCTGTATGACACGACGTGCACGGGTTCGGCACACCGAGCCGTTTCGTCGTGACCGGTGAGATGAACTTGAACGTGTGACTTCGAACGTTGACGTTGCCAACCGTACGCGCGATGAGGGGCATGTGGCACGCGGCGCACGTGCTGCCCTCACTGTCCGGCTTGTGTTGGGTGTGATGTTCGATCGTTCCCTGCGGGCCCGGCTGAAGCTGCGGGCCGTGGCACTCCAGGCAGACCGCGTTACCCGGCTGGCGAAGAACCGCCTGATTCGGCGTGCCGTGCACATCGTGGCACGCGTAGCAGCGCACACCTTTGACCGCCATCTGGCTCTGCACGTAGTCGTTCCCTTGCATGCGGTTCTTGTGCGCGCTGCCGTCGGGCCAATGGGTGAAGCTTTCTTTGCCCAGGTGATATTCCTCGAGCATCCAGACGTCGCTCAGGCGATCGCCCGGCTGGTACCCGACCGGCCAGTCGTAGTACACGCCTTCGATGGGTTTCGTACGCGGCTGGCCTTGCGAGTGGCACTGAATGCAGACGTCGTCGGCCCGCTCCCCCTGTAGCTTCGAAGGATTGACGATGGTCGAGGCGACTGGATACTGGACATGCAGGCTGCCGGCGCCGTGGCACTTCTCGCAGCCGACGTTCCATTCGGTGACCGTCTTCGCCTTGATGTCGTAGTTCACGGAGTGACATCCGTCGCACAGAGGTCCGGTGGGGCGCTGCATCTGGTCCGCCGGGTAGTGTGCGGCCCACCAATCGGTGCCCGGCTCGACGTAGTACCGGCGCCAGGTCTTGGCGCGCACATCCCACTGCGCCGCGAACACGAAGTAATCGTCGCCCCTCTTCGTGAAGTACCGCTGCTTCCACTTGGTGCCGTATGTGAACGCCACGTCCTCCTTGCGAAAGCTCACGAGCGGGTTCGGCGTCGAAAAGTCTCCCACGATGGCCTCGGGGCGCGCGGTCGGGTCCTGGACCACGTTCGCCATCAGCGTCGCTTTCCAGCGTGTGTAGGTGTCTCGATGACACGACTCACATGCGGCGGAACCGACGAACCGGTTCACGGCCCCGGCGGGCGGTTCCGCCTGCGTGCTACACGCCGTTACACTTGCGATGCCTGCGATGAGCGCCGCCCATGTACCGAACGCGCCGCGGGTCCGAGGCCCGATCGTCATTCGTCACTCGTCATGTGAAGAGTGAAACACCTGTTTTACCTGGTACGGGACGCTAGCACGGTGTCATGAAGACGGGCAAGGAGACCGAGCGAGGGAAATGGCCCGTGCTGGTCTATCAGCTTCCCGCCAGACCATCCAACCTTCGGGTACGGATCTGGCGGCGGCTGCAGCACCTGGGGGCCATCGCGCTGCGCAACTCGGTGTATGTGCTCCCGAACTCGGCCGAAGGGCGCTAGGACTTCGAGTGGCTGCGTGCCGAGATTGCGGATCTCGGCCAGACGGGCGCCAGTTGGAACCCACTCGTCGTGTGGCTGAGGCACCTCGAAGGGTTGCGAGCCGGAGGCGTCGAAAAAGTCGGAAAACGGACTACGCGCTGAGTGCCCGGACAGCGGGGCGATCCGTTGGGGTGGGCAGGCGCAGGGCACTGGCCGGGACAGTGACCACGGCCACTGTGTTGCCGATCATGGTGTGAGCATAACGTCTTCGGCGATCTCTTCGAACGTCCGGACTCCCGTCGTCGAGGCCAATTCGACTCGCTTGCCCTTGAACGGTCCTTTGCGAACGGCAAACGAATCGTCGGTCATTGCTCGCCGCGTCACCGTCGACGACGATGCCATCGTCGGCCACGATTTTCAAGCGACGTCTGCGTGCGTCGAGCCCACTGGTTCGACAAGCGAGTTGGGTCAGCTCGTAAGTCGCTGCAGATCAATAGATTGGAGTTGGTGGCCCAGACTTGTGTGAATTCGAACCCATTGATCAGCTGGTTGCGCCAAGTCGACCACCTCAGACGAGCGGCTCAGGATTCGAATTCCTATCTCCCATCACACGGCGCGCCGCTCGCCGGGACCGAACGCGCCTGAGGTCTGCACCAGCGCACGCTCGCGTTCCCGAACAAGACGCGCCATCGGGCTCCACATCAACCACCGCGGAAGCTGCTTCGCAAGAGCGGGAATCCCGTCCACGACCACACCGCCGCACCGAATGGCCGCGTCGTACTCGATGTGTCCCAACCAGACACGGTAGAAGAACGCCAGATCCGCACGGATAACAAGATCGGAGTCGAACCCAGGCGGCGTCACGCACACGGAAACTTCGCGGCGCCCGAGCAGCAGCCACACCCGCCGTCCACTGGGACCCGTAAAGTCGAACTCGACAACCGTACGCGTCTCGGGCAGCAGCTCACGATTGATCCGCTGGTGAATCTTCCAGACCAACAACCCGGCGTCCAACTCCTCCGGCCTCGGTTCGCCGAACGCCCAGCGCACACCCCACGCGCCGAGCGCCTCGATGACTGCCTTGAGATCTCTTCCTCCTTCAGAAAGGTGATACTCCGTCATCGTGGAGTGCGCTCGGGGCAGCCGCTTAACGACGCCCGAGTCTTCCAGGTGCCGGAGACGTGACGCCAGCAGCGAGCGTGAGATCCCCGGCAGCCCTCGCTCGATCTCGTTGAAACGATGGCTCCCGAGCACGAGCTCGCGCACGATGAGCGGCGTCCATCGATCCGCCAGGATTTCCGACGCCCGTGCGACAGGGCAGTACTGCTGGTATTTCTGCATGCGACATCCTGTCACCGCCGGCTTGTCCGCGCCAGTTCAAAAATAGAACCGAATCAGTCCGATCATTGCACTTCCGCCGGACTTCTCCTGCCCGTATGTTCACTCGTCGTCGAAACTTCAGGAGGTGACCATGATTCGCGTATTGGGACGGCTTGCGATCGTGTTGGTGGTCGGGTTCAGCGCGTCGCCAGGCGTACGGGCGCAAGGCGACTCTGGCGAGCTGTGGGTCACGAGCCAGGGCACAGATCGCCTGTTCATCGTCCATGGACAAGGCTCCTCAATCGAGACGGTTCCGGTTCCCGGCATCGGCCCGCATATCACCACGTTCTCGCCGCTTGGCGACTACGCCTACGTGTCGGGGATGAGGAACGGCGACCTGTCCATCCTCCGAGCTGACGACCGTCAGGTCGTGCAGACGTTGCACCTGGGTCCCACGCTAACGCACCAGGCCAAGCCATCGCCGGATGGGTCGGTGCTCCTCGTCGCACAGATAGCGTCGATGACTCTGATCAAGGTTGCCGCAGATGAGGCCGCGGAGTCCTGGCAAGTGGTCGGGAGCCTCTCCTTCGCCTCGCTGGGAAGAGCGCCGATCTGCTCCATCTTCCGAGACGACGGCGAACGGGCGTATGTCTCATTGCGGCCGAGCGGGATCGCCATCGTCGATGTGCCGACGATGACTCATATCGGCACGTTCACCACCGACGGCTTTGTGGCTTGCGGCATGATCAAGTCCAAGCGGGGCCGGATCGTCACGGTGGCCTCCAGCGGTGGCGGAGGCCACATTTATCGCCTGGATACCACCACCGACACACTCTCCGACGCCGGCACGCTCGGCGCGGCCGACTGGCACAGCTTCAACATGAGCCCGAACGAGAAAGTGGGGTTCGGAACGTCGCCAGGTAGTGACGAGATGATCCTGGCGGACCTCACAGGCCCGATGGCAAGCTCGATCGCTGCGCTGTGGCTCGACCCGACGCCGGGCATTGGTAACGATCAGCCGGACGCCATGAGCGTGCGTGGAAACACCCTCTTCGTATCGCTTCGCGCATCTGGTCAGCTCGCGATCGTGGAGGTCAACCAGCAAACCGCGAGGTTCCTCCAACTCAGTCCGCCCGCGCCGTTCAACCCCGCGACGTGCGGCCCGCCGCCGCCGGAACCTCCGAACGGGCAAGGGGGTTGTGCGATTCATGGCGTCACAGTGCGTCCGTAACCGCCGCCTCGATACGGCAGGCGACATCATGCTCGCCAGCCTGGGCACTCTCGGGGCGTCCGACTGGCACAGTTTCACGATGAGCGCGAACGAGAAGATCGGGTTCGGTAGCGCGCCGCACGCCGATGCGCTGGTGCTGGCCGACCCGACAGGGCCATATGCGCTTGCACTTGGCACGTTCGCACTCGATCCGACGCCCGGGGGCGGGAGCACGACCAGCCGGACAACATGGCCGTGCGCGGGTCCACGGTGTTTGCGTCGTTGCGCGCGTCAGGAAAACTGGCCATTGCGAGGCCGATGCAAGGGTAAGGTGACGTACGTAGATCTCGCGGATCCGAACCCGTCGTTCAATCCTGCGAACTGCAGCGGATGTGCCGTCCATGGCGTCGCCATCCGTCCGTGATGGCAGAAGGGTCGAGTGTGATTGAGGCGGTCGGCACCGCGCCACCACGGAGGTCGTTCAGATGCTCATCCGCGGAGAGGTCTTTGTGTTCCAGCGCACACTCGCATTCATCACGCTCATGGCAGTGAGCGTCTTCGCCAGGACCACCAGCGCCGGCGCGCAGAGCGGGATGTTCTCAGCGGGCGATGCGTATGAGCGCTTCATGGGCACATGGAGCCGCGAGCTCGCCCCGCTCCTCGTGGAATTCGCCGGGGTTCGCAACGGCGACGCCGTCCTGGACGTCGGATCGGGAACCGGGGCACTGACGGCGACTGTCGCCGCGGTTGCCTCGTCCAGTCAGATCATCGGCATTGATCCCGCCGCGCCGTATGTCGCCTTCGCCCAAGCTCGTCATTCGGGGGATCTTGTCCGGTTCGAGGTGGGCGATGCCCAGCAGCTTCGGTTCCTCGATGGAAGCTTCGACCGGACGCTCTCGCTTCTGGTGGTCAATTTCATCCCGGATCCGGCAAAAGCGGTGGACGAGATGATTCGAGTTACGAGGCCCGGCGGCACCGTCGCGGCAGCCGTGTGGGATTACGGACAGGAGATGGAGCTGTTGCGCGTCTTCTGGGACGAGGCCGTTGCGCTTAATCCTGCCGCCGACGCGCGGGACGAGCGGCACATGCCGTTCTGTCGCAAGGGAGAACTTGGCGCGCTTTGGCGCGAACATCGGCTGGGGGAGGTATCGGAAGAAGCACTCACGATTCGGACCCGGTTCTCCTCGTTCGATGACTACTGGTCCCCGTTTCTCGAAAAGCAGGGTCCGGCAGGGGCATACGTTGCCGCGCTCGCGGCAAGCGAGCGCGAGCAGCTTCGGCTGCGGTTGCGCCGGCGACTCCTCGGCGAGGGCCCCGATCGTCCGATCGTGCTCGCGGCTCGTGCGTGGGCCGTGCGGGGCATCGTGCCTTCACGCGCGCCTTCCGAACGATGAGCATGAGCGCGCTTCGAGCGGCGTCGTCTATCTGCGCCCGAACCACTTGCGGTGAATCTGACGGGCGATTCTTCGCCCCATCCTCGTCAGCCGATCGAAAATGCACGCCGCGCAGCATGCGCGCTTCAACTAAATTGGTTCGCCGACGATGTCGGCCGTGCGCTGGTTAGAAGCGCTCTTCGCCGGTTACTACGTTCCGAGCGGGCATGGACAACTCATGTGGAAGGAAGTCCTCAATCGTGTGCGCGATCGCGACCGTCGCGCGCGCATGTCCCGACGGGTACCGGAAAATTCGTCGCTACAAATCCGGGTCGTAAATGGCTTTGATTGAAGAAGTTGGGTGTTGGTGGACCTGATCGGCGCCAGTTGGAACCCACTGATCAGCTGGCTGCGGCAGCTCGATGGATTGAGTCGGGTTGCATAGAAAGAGAAAGTCGGCAACCTGCAACAGTCTTGGATGGTCGGGCGCTCATTGCCGGCCACGGTGTCATGTGGCGCCAACCTCCCCAGAAACGCCAGGAGCCGATCGAAGTCAGCATCGCTGGAATAAGCGTGATGCCGTGCTCGCGGCAAGATGACGCGAGCACGGCGTCCCTCAGCAATGAGATTTTCTTACATCACTCCTGTTCGTGACCGTCACGAGCTCTGACCGGTCGGAAGAAGTGCCTCGTCGTGTACCGGGACACCTGCCGTCCCAGGAGTGCTCCAATCCGCGTGGAAGTCCGGAAATGCATCCCCCCGTAGATCCGCGCCTCGTTTACCTCCTGCAGCGCGTCTGAAAATCGAGAATAGCTTCGGACGGGAGCGAGCAAACCGGCGACGTTGCTGTCGACCGAGAAGCCGACTTCGTCGGACCCAAAGAAGTGCTTCAGCGTTTCGGCCACTGCACCGCTGAAGCAGCCATGCGCGGCTGGGTACTCCGGGTGATTGGGGGTGACAACGAGACCGATCCATGCCGGATCCGGCGCCGTGTGCGGATTACCGTCGGACTCGCCCGAACGAATTGCGGTGACCGGCCGCCAGAAGTTGTAGAAGTACTTGGCATCCCAGCAGGCAATCAGTGCGTCGGCGGACGCCGTCGAGAGCATGGCGAAGTAGCGCGCGTTGTCGGCCAGCCGGAGGAAATTGCCGACAGACAAAGCGCGCCAGGCGCGATTCCATTGGAGCGGCGGGTTATCGGCCCAGAATCGGCCGATGTCGGTCTGTTCTGCCGTTCGGAGGCTTCCGACGAGCGACCCCAGAGCTTTGATCTCGTTGTAGTCGCGTGCCCACTTCCGACTGCCGAGATACGGTGGCGGATCGGGCCGGAATTGCGACGCCGAGTGGAGCGCAAACGGCTGCACGAGTGGGGTCTCTGGCGCCTGCGCTGCGAGGAAGGCCGGCGGTGTTGGAATCCAGGCGCCAGGACCCGAGCCGGGAACGTAGGTCACACTCCCATCTCGACCGTCCTGAGCACGAGCGGCGAGGATCGCGGCGGCCGCCTGCTGGCCGACAACAGTCCCATTCGTTTTCGCGGCGTCATCCGGCAGAGCGGCGAGAGCCGCGTCGTACTTCGCACCGAGGTCGGCCATTTGTGCCGGGAATAGCGCCACCAGGACGTCGTGCGCAGCAGCGGCGACTGCGGCGTCTGCCGAAGCTGGGCGTGCGACCTGCGGCGCACTGGCATAGCTCTCGAATGGCAGGCCCTCGATGGCGTTCACCGCGTCGTAGATGGCCAGATGGACCATCGCGAGTCGAATCAGCGCGCGCGGTGGCACCTGGCCGCCGACCGTAATGATGGCTTGAGCGGCGTGTGCGTTCCAGTCGAGTACTGCATCAGCCAGCGCCACCTTCGCTGGAATCATCACGGCCGCCACTCCGAACGCGACGCAGCTCCAACGGCGTAGAGGGGTCATGGAATCCTCCCTGCTGATGCGTGACGCCCGGTCTCTTTCGCGAGAACGGGGTAGAATCAGCGCCTATACGATCGCTGCGGACTGGCTGAGAAGTCCTGACCGCTTCCGGACGAATTCCTGAAGTTACTCGGATGACCGCGAAGCCGCTATTCGTGTTCGATCCCTACCGCCTTGACGTGCGGGAACGACTGCTTCTTCGCGGGATGCAGCCGGTCCCGTTGCCACCGAAGCTCTTTGACCTGCTGGCGACGCTCGTACGAAACGCGGGGCGTCTGATTCAGAAGCAGGACTTGCTCGACGAGGTGTGGCGCGAGGTAGCGGTCGAGGAAGGGAGTTTGACGAGGGCAATTTCCTCGCTGCGGCAAGTCCTCGGCTCATCCCCGGACGGTGGCGACTACATCCAGACGGTTGCGAAGCGCGGGTATCGATTTACGGCGCCCGTTCGAGAGACGCTCGTCGACGATGTCGACCCTTTACGATCGACCGGCGATAATCCGTTGCCGCCGCAACTGCTCGCAGGGGAGGCCGTCGAGTTCGTCGGTCGCGAGGTCGAGCTGCTTCAGATGAACGAGGTGTGGCGGCGCGCCAAGGCCGGGCGTTATCAGCTGTTGCTCGTCGCAGGTGACCCCGGCATCGGCAAGACACGTCTCGCCTTGGAATTTGCTCGCGCACGCAGCGCTGAAGGCACCACGATCCTCATCGGGAGCAGCGACGAGGAAGTGCTGGTGCCGTACCAGCCGTTTGTCGAGTGCCTGAGCTGGTACATCCGATTGTGCGATGAATCGGATCTGCGGGCGCAGCTGGCTGCTGCCGGCGGAGGTGCCGAGCTCGGCGCATTCATCCCGGAGCTTCGACGCCGCGTCCCGGATCTGCCGAGTCCGCCGTTCATGAATCCTGAGAGCCAGCGGTATCGACTGTTCGAGACCGTCGCCGCGCTGCTGGCGACCGCGTCACGAATGCGGCCGATGCTGCTGGTGCTCGATGACCTGCACTGGGCTGATAAGGCCACGCTGTTGCTCCTTCGGCACGTCATGCGCTCGGCTCGCGTGGCGCCCCTCGCGATCATCGCGACGTACCGGGAAAGCGAGCTCGGTCGCTCGCATCCGCTGGCTGACATGCTGATCACGCTGCGCCGCGAGCACAACGTGACGCACCTGTCGTTGCGCGGGTTCGACGTGACGACCATGGAGGCGTTGGTGGCTCACATCGTCGGAACAGAGGCGCCGCCGCAATTGGCCCAGTTGGTCGCCGACATCACTGAAGGCAATGCGTTTTTTGCGACCGAGATGTTGCGGCACCTGAAAGAAGATGGCGCAATCGGCAGACTTGCTGGATTGACGGGAAAAGTGTTCGAGGTCTCTCGCCTCGGTCTCTCTGAAGGGATCAAGGAGATGGTCGGTCGGCGGCTGTCGCGGTTGAGCGATACGTGCAATCGCGTGCTCAGCGTGGCAGCCGTCATCGGACGCGAGTTTGAGGTTGCCGTCCTGCAAGAGGTCGCCGGCGTGACGGTGGACGAGCTGGTCGATGCGCTGGAGGAAGCCTCGCGGGTGCAGCTAGTCAGCGAGTCGCTGAAAGCCGGTCACTTTGCGTTCATGCACGCGCTAGTACGCGAGACGCTGCATGACGAGTTGAGCTCTCCCCGCCGCGTGAGATTACACGGTCGGGTTGCGGAAGCCATCGAGCGCGTGACCGAGGACCGGCCGGTCCTGCCGCTGGCCGATCTGGCCTACCACTTCACCCAGGCAGCGTCGGCCGGCTCTGTCGACAAAGCGATCGACTACGCGATACGGGCTGGCGATCGGGCGGCCGACGCGCTGGCCCACGAAGAGGCAACACGTCTGTTCGGCATGGCCCTGATGTCGCTCGAGTTCAAGCCCCCGACGGCGGATGCCGACCGGCTGCACGTCAATCTACACACGCGTCGTGCCCGTTCCCTCGACGCGCTTGGAGAGTGGGCGCTTGAGGCGCGGGAGCTCGAAGCGGCCCTTCGTCACCTCGATCCCCTCCAGATCGAGCGACGCTGCGAAATAGTGTTGCAGCTCGCGAGCGCCTGGTTCCTGCTGCTCGATCTGCGACCTGTGGAACAGCACGCGGCCGAAGCGAGGCAGCTGGCCGAGCGTCTCAATCGGCCGGATCTCGAGGCGAACGCGATCGCGTGGCTCGCACGCTGCCAGCAGGCAAACGGCGATCTCGAGGCGGCCATCACCATGGATCGTCGGGCAATGGCCCTGGC
>Ga0184637_10002522_pt1 | contig 11757 bp, 8 predicted proteins | sample PLM3_127_b2_FD_133143 | JGI IMG/M metagenome (GOLD analysis project Ga0184637, IMG submission 133143) | Groundwater sediment microbial communities from an aquifer in East River, Colorado, USA - PLM3_127_b2 | ecosystem: Environmental > Terrestrial > Soil > Riparian zone | place: USA: East River...
AAGGTGCCGGGAATCGTCTATGGAGGCGAGCAACCGGTGCAGAACATCGAGCTGGATCACAATTCGCTATTCCACCAGCTCAAGCAGGAGGCCTTCCACGCCTCGATTCTGGGCATGAACCTGGACGGCAAGAAGGACCGCGTGCTGTTGCGCGACGTGCAGATGCATCCGTGGAAGCAACAGGTGTTGCATGTCGATTTCCAGCGGGTTTCGGCCAACAAGAAGATTCACATGAAGGTGCCGTTGCACTTCATCAACGCCGACATCGCCCCGGGGGTCAAAACCGGGGGCGGTATCGTCAGCCACGTGATGAACGAAATCGATATCACCTGCCTGCCGGATGATCTGCCCGAATTCGTCGAAGTCGATTTGCAGCATCTCGAACTCGGCCACTCGGTGCACTTGGCCGATGTGAAGCTGCCCAAGGGTGTGGATTCGCCGCAACTGGTGCGCGGCGACAATGCCGTGGTCGCAACCGTGCAGATACCGCGTGCGCTGGTCGAGCCGGAGCCCGAAGTCGCTCCCGCCGCCGAAGCTGCTGCAGTGGAAGGTGCACCTGCCGCCGATGCCGCCGCAGCAACTCCGGGCGCTGCTCCGGGCGCTGCTCCGGCCGCTGCGGGCGCTAAGAAGGAGCCCGAAAAGAAGGAAGGCGACAAGGGCGCCAAGAAGTAATTTTCTTCTTCCCGGCTGTACGGCCCGCCCGTCTGTGCGTCCGGCGGGCCGTTTCATTTTCCGGGATCGCCGACAAACAACATGAAGCTCGTGGTAGGACTGGGAAATCCGGGACGCGAACATGACGGCAACCGCCATAACGCCGGTTTCTGGTGGGTCGACCGTGTGGCCGCGCGCAGTCACGTCCCGCTTCGGCAAGAGGCGCGGTTTCACGGCCAGGCCGCAAAGGTGGTCGAGGCCGGCCGCGAGTGCTGGTTGCTCAAGCCCAATACCTTCATGAACCTGAGCGGCCGCGCGGTGCAGGCGCTCACCCAGTTCTACAAGATCGCGCCCGCGGAGGTACTGGTGGTGCACGACGAACTTGATCTGCCGCCGGGCGGGGTCAAGCTCAAGAAAGGTGGCGGCGTGGCCGGGCACAACGGTTTGAAGGATGTCGCCGCGCATCTGGGTCCGGATTTCTGGCGGCTGCGCATTGGCATCGGCCATCCCGGCGATCGCGCACAGGTGACGAACTATGTATTGAACGCGCCGCGCAAGGAAGAACTGCCGCTGATTCAGGAGGCGATCGAGCGCAGTCTGGAACTGTGGCCGCTGCTGCTGGAAGGCAAGACCGAAGCGGCTATGCTGAAACTGCACACCAAAGCGTGATGAGCAATGAGTAATGGGGAATGAGCAAACAGCCGCAGTTCCCATTGCCCATCTCTCATAACCCATTGCCATGTCATTAAAGTGCGGAATCGTCGGACTGCCCAACGTCGGCAAGTCCACGCTGTTCAACGCGCTCACCAAGGCCGGGATCGCGGCGGAGAACTATCCGTTCTGCACCATCGAGCCGAATGTCGGCATCGTCGAAGTACCGGATCCGCGGCTGGCGCAGCTCGCCGCCATCGCCAGGCCGCAGAAAGTGGTTCCCGCGATCGTGGAGTTCGTGGACATCGCCGGTCTGGTGGCGGGCGCCTCTAAAGGCGAAGGTCTGGGCAACCAGTTTCTCGCCAACATCCGTGAAACCGATGCAGTGGTGCACGTGGTGCGCTGCTTCGCCGACGACAACGTCGTGCACGTCTCCGGAAAAATTGATCCGCTTTCCGACATCGAAACGGTCGAGACCGAACTGGCGCTGGCGGATCTGGCCACGGTGGACAAGGCGCTCGCCCGTTATCGCAAGCCGGCGCAGTCCGGCGACAAGGCGGCGAAGCTGCTGGTTACCGTGCTGGAGAAAGCGCAGGCGCAACTGAATCAGGCCAAACCTGTGCGCGCACTCGATCTTTCGAAGGAGGAACTGGCGAACATCAAGCCGTTGTGCCTGATTACCGCCAAGCCGGCGCTGTATGCCGCCAACGTCGCAGAGCACGGATTCGGCGACGACAATGCGCTGCTGCAGTTGGTAAAGCAGCAGGCCGCCAGGGAAAACGCACCGGTCGTGGCGTTCTGTGCGCGCATGGAAGCCGAAATTGCCGACCTGTCGGATGACGACAAGCAGGTGTTCCTCGCCGACATGGGGTTGAAGGAGCCGGGCCTGAACCGGTTGATCCGCGCCGGCTACCACCTGCTGGGGTTGCAGACCTTCTTCACCGCCGGGGAGAAGGAAGTACGCGCCTGGACGATCCACAAGGGCGACACCGCGCCGCAGGCCGCCGGGGTGATTCACACCGACTTCGAGAAAGGCTTCATTCGCGCCGAGGTCATCTCCTTCGGCGACTACATCGCCTTCAAAGGCGAGCAGGGCGCCAAGGAGGCCGGAAAGATGCGCCTCGAAGGCAAGGACTACGTCGTCAAGGACGGCGACGTCATCTACTTCCGGACGGCGCCATGATACGCGCCCTGGGAGTTTGTCGGACCTAGGTCCGAAAATCTCCCAGGGCGCGTGCGGCGCCGTCTGCGCCGGATCGAGCGGACGAAACGATACGGGTGCCGATGTTCCGTGCTTTGGTGCGCCGCTCATCCGGCGCGCGTCAACTAACGGTGGATAGGAAGGGAGATCGGAAATGGCAAACAAACTCGAGCTGCCCGCGCTGGACCCGGCGCAGGCGCCGGCCGTCACCGGTTCCGCTTATCTCGAGCCGTTCAAGTCACGGGTCGCCACGCGCCGCAAGCAGCGGCTGGGCGATGCATGCGGGCTGAAGAATTTCGGGGTCAACATCACCACCATTCCGGCGGGCGCCATGTCCGCGCTGCGGCACTGCAATTCCCACAAAGACGAGTTCATTTACGTCGTGAGCGGAGAGCTGATGCTCGTCACCAACAACGGCGAGCAGAAGCTGACCCCCGGCATGTGCGCAGGTTTTCCCGCGGGCAAGGCCGACGGCCATTGCCTGGTGGATTCAACATCTAACCGCACCAGCCGGGATGCCGTCTATCTTGAAGTCGGCGGCCGCCGCCCGGAAGATGCCGTACCTATCCCGACGACGACATCGCCGGGCGGGCAACGCCGCAGGGGCGGCGCTTGACGCGGAAGGACCGCAGACCCTACTAGCAACATTCCGGATTCGAGATTCAGCGGTTTGTGATTCGCGAACCCGTACCAATGTTCGTCTATAGGGATCGTCGCGGACAATTCTTTTTTCTCCGGCATCTCATGTCCTACGGCAGATTCACGCTCTAAGCGCTTGAACGTATGTGCCAGCGCAAAAATCTAACAAAACGATAGATTTGCATTTTTCGTGTGCGTGCCTTAAATACTGTGCTGCGTCGACAGGCAGAGTTGAAAAACTAGACCGAGAAAAATGCTTAGGCGGATGCAGTGACGGGAAAATGTAGGTTGAGCGCCCAACCCTGAGATTGTGACGCTGAAAATGAACCTGCGAAAATCCGGGCGAGCAGGCTAGCCCAAGATGAAGGCCATGAAGCAATTGGGAGGGAATGTGGGGAGCGCGGGCTTCACCCTGCGAATGCGAGCGCTGTATGGGGCTTTGCGCAGTGTAGGCGCTGCTTTTCTTTTCGCTCTCGTCCTGCTCCCGTCGCCGGCTTTGGCCGCCGCCTGCATCTGGTTCGCGGACGCGAACTCGATCATGCAGGTCAACACCGACGACAACAGCGTGGTGGCGGAAGCGCTGCTCGGCGATCCGCGTCGCCTGGTGATGAACGACACCGACTGCGGCGTCTGGGCGCTGCGGCGCACCGACCGGCGGCTGATCAAGTTCGATCCTTCCGGCACCGTGATCCGCGACGTGAACGTCGCCCAGCTCGACCCCGGTCTCACGGAAGTGTTGCGCGTGCGCCTCGACCCTTTCGACGACAGCCTGTGGGTGACCGGCGGGCGGCGCATCGCTCATCTCGACGCTGACGCGACGAGCCTCATTGCCGCGTTCTCCGCGCCGGCCGAGATCAGGCGCTTCCGCATCGCGCTGGACCAGAAGCTCTGGGTGCTGGGCAAGCGCAAGCTGTGGCGCTTCAACCGCCAGGGGAAACTCATCGAAGAGCGCCTGCTGGATGCCGTGCTGCAGGGGGAGGCACGGTATTTCGTGGTGGACGAGTTGCGCGAAGCGATCTGGGTCGCGGGCGATCAGCAGATCGCCAGGATGAGCACGCAAAGCGCGGCAGCACCGACCATCGTCGCCAACGTCCCGGAGGGCATCACCGCTTTCGCGCTCGATGCCGTCACCGGCCGGGTATGGTTCGGCCGACCGTCCTTTCTCGACGCGCTGAACCCCGATGGCACCCCGTTCACCCGCGTGGATCTCGCGGCGCTGGGCCTGCCCGGGTTGCACGAGCTCGCGTTTGACCCAGCCAGCCGCAGCCTGTGGGCGGGCTTCGCGCAGCAGCTCGTGCGCTTCACCGACCTCGGCGAGCCGGTCGCGGCGCTGCCGGCGGTGGACTACGACGACGAGGCCCTCGGGATGCCGCCCTTCAAGGTGAGACCCCGCATCGTGCTCGAGCGCCCGCCCGAGAACGGCATTGTCGACCGGGCCAGACCCTTGTTCGAGCTGGAATATCGGGCGCGCTGCAATGGGCGCGCATGCGACGTCCCACCCGCTTACCTGTCCTCGTTGCAGCTGGTGTCAACGCTGAACGGCGCTGCGGTGGGGCCGGGCTTCGAGTTCGATCCCGACACCAACCGGGCGAGCTTCCGCCCCGCAACCGCACTGCCGCAGGGTGTGTCGTCCTTCACCGCGCGGCTTACCGACGTCTTCGGCCACAAGTCCAACCCGATCGACACGACGTTCACGGTCGACACGATCGCCCCGGCGTTCGGACCGATTGCGCCTGCCGCCGGAACGGTCCTGCCGACGCCGCAGGTGACGCTACAGGGTTCGATCAACGAACCTGGCACGGCGGTGATCCTGGAGAACGCGGAGGCCTTGAATCCGCAGGGATCGAACCCGCAATTTCCGCAGCCGCCGAGTTTTCCCTTTTCGTGGGGCCTCACGCTCCTGCCGGGAAGCAACCCGATTGAGCTCTCCGCGGTTGATCGGGCCGGGAACGTCGCGTCGACGGTTCACACGCTGGTCTTCTCTGGCGCTACGCCGCAGGCGCCGCAGGTGGCGATCCAGTCCCCCGCGAGCGGCGCCACCATTGCCGACGACAACGTAACGGTCAGCGGCACGTGGTCCGGCCCGCCGAATACCGGCATCACGGTGAACGGCATCATCGCCGCAACCGACGGCAACCGCTTCTACGCGCAAGTACCCTTGCAGCCGGGAAGCAATCTGCTTACGACAACTGCGACCTCGCCCGATGGTGCAACTGCGACTCAGGGCGTCACCGTGACGAGCACCGGGCCAGCGCCAGTTCGACTCGTGGCAAGCTCTGTACAGGGCATAGCGCCATGGAATGTGAGCTTCAGCATTGTTAGCAGCACCGGCCTTACCCGTATCGAGGCCGATTACAACGGCGACGGCATAGTGGACTTCACCAGTACAGACCCGAAGGCAGTGCTTCAGTACACATACGCCACACCCGGTACTTACCAAGCGCGTTTCAATGTGACCGACGGCCAGGGAAACACCTACACCTTGACCCAGGTGATCGTTGTAGTGAGCGTGGCAGGCATGGATGCGATGTTGCGTAGCACCTATTCTGGAATGCTGGCTAGGCTCAGGGCGGGGGATATTGACGGTGCGCTAACCGCGTTCACCGTGAGCGTGAACCAGAAATACAGAGCGGTATTTACCGCGCTTGGGCCGGGTCTTCCTAGCGTAGTTGACCAGCTTGGTGCCATCCAGGATGGAATGATCAGTAGCGAGTTCGCGGAATACTCGATCGTTCGCAACCTTCCTGACGGACCACAGGCGTTCCTGATTTATTTCATCCGCGGCGAGGACGGTGTTTGGCGCATTGACTCAATGTGATTCTTGATTCTCAGGGTCCATTTGAAGTGAAAGATTCGAACGAACTGTAATGCATGGAGAAAGCGATGAAACTCCTTCGCCTGATGTTGATGCTGCCAACGTTATTGCCCCTGAGCGCCTGCGCGCTGTCGGGAGGACCGGTTGTCGGACAGGTGCTCGAGGAAGGCACACACAAGCCGGTCCCGGGCGCCATCGTGGTGGTGCGTTGGCGGGGCGTTCTGCCGGGATTCGCCGACAGCAGGATGGTGTGTTACCACGTCGCGAGCACGATCACCGACGAAGCCGGACGCTACCGCATTCCCGCTTGGAGCAAGGAAGCCGAGAAGGACTGGCAGAGGAGGATCATCGACAAGGAATTCCGTGCCGTTGCGTATAAGGCGGGCTACGGCTTGCCGGCGAAGCCTTCCCAGAAGGAGAAGATCGTGTATGTGGCCCCATTTAATGGGGGGGTGAAAGAGAGGTTTGAATATCTGAATAGAGTGATTAGTTCGACGTCGTGTGTTAGTGCAGGAACCAGCTATCGGAGCCTCTATCGAATTCGGAGTGCGATCTACGAGGAAGCTAGAGCTATCGCGCAAACGGTTGATGAAAAACGATATGCGGAAACGTACAAGGGACTCGTAGAGGGGATATTGGTTGACGAAACGAAACCGACGAAATATGACAAGAGTGGCCGGCTGATCAATGTAAATCCCGAGGATTCGTTTAAGCCGGAAGAACTGAAATGAACAAAGCACTAATACACGCCTGTGTTTTGGGACTGCTAAGTGCGGCTCCAGTGGCGTGCGCCTATGAGCTGGCGACGCACGGTGGATTGACGTGGCAGGCGTATCAAAGATCAGTGTTGATCACCGACTCTACGCGACTGCGAGACCTGGGCATCGATCCCACCAGCGTCAATCCGTTTGGACGTGTCTACTATGACGTCTCCGGCGTGCAGATTGGGGAAAGATTAGAGAATGCCTTTGAAAGACAAATTATCCAGGAACATCTAAGGAGCATAGGTGTTAACGCTGTCTCCATTCCCGGCTGGCTAATGCGCGGGGCGATCCGGGAGGACGATTCGAGCACCGAGAACAACCCTCAGGACGACCCGTATCACACCAACCTCAAGCGCCCGCTGCATCATTTTTTCGATCCGTACAACAATCGTCCCCTCACCGCGCCTGGGCTGTCGTTGCTCGACCCGGATGTCCACACGGCTCCGGCATGGGGGCTTGGGACCCGCAACCCGTTCACGCAGCCCAACGCGGCTGAGGCAGGCAGGCGCAACCACTTCACCGTGTTCGATGCGCGAGAGGCCATGTACCGGGCGCTCACTGGGCGGGATTCGGGAGGCAATGTCTTGCAACCGGCTGCAGGCGGTACGCTCACCAGGCCGCAGGACATCCGCAGCGCGTACTGGGCAACGATGTTCCGAGCCTTGGGCGATGTCGTGCATCTCGTGCAGGACATGGGCCAGCCGCAGCATACGCGCAACGACAGGCACGCGGGGGTGCTGGGAGCGGGAGCCAAGAGCGTCTATGAGTTTTATTTGGACGCCCGCGCCACAGGTGAGCCGGAATACAAGATTGACGGCACGACGGTCACTCCCCAGCCACTCGACTACGGTAGCTACCCCATCCCTTCATTTGCGCGATACAGCGACTACTTCAGCACGAGCCCTGGGGCTGGCAGCCTCACGGGCAACGGTCTGGCCGATTACAGCAATAGGGGGTTTTTCTCTTTTGGAACAAATCTCGGTTCGAATTCTTATGCATCGCCCTCCAACGACGCTGCGCGTTATATCAAGGAGTCAGCAACCGGACTACTTCCCACAAGGCCGCTCCAGAAGCTCAATTTCCTGCGGGGTGATGTTCCCGATACCCTTAATGCCGGGCCGTCCGCAGATATTCGAATGACGACCGAAAGCGTGTTCGATCTTTTCCTCGTGTCAACGCCACCGACCTATAGCTTGAACCGATTCAATTATGACGACATGGCGAATTTGTTGATCCCGCGGGCAGTTGCCTATGGCGCGGGCCTCGTCAACTACTTCTTCCGCGGCAAGCTCGACTTCAAAAAGGACGACCAGGACCAGACGAAGTTCAGGATCATCAATCTCGGCCTGGAGGCAATGAACGGGCGCTTCGCGCTGTATTACGACGCGGTTGACGGCAACCGCTATCCGGTGACCGTCGACCCTGCGGACGTCAACCGCGATCCCGACGATTCTACCGCCTGGCGCCTGACGATCACGGCGCTGAATCCGGCGGTGCCGAATTCGAACCGCAGTGACGTAGTTTCATTTATCGCTCCGGCCAATGATGGCTCGCCGCTGTCTCCCAACGTGGTGAACGAGTACATGCTCGTGTTCAGCGGCAACATGGGAGAGGAACGGGAGGACAAGACGAACGGCGTGCTCGGCGCGGTAGCTTCGAAGTCGATCACCACTCCGTACAACAGCGCGCTGTACTTGCTGGGGGTGGACGCGGCAGGCCAGCGCGTGGCGCTGCGGGCGGACAAGACCGGCACGCGCGTCGTTCCGGCGAACGAGTTCCACCCGCTGCGCGGTATCACGATCCCGGCCCCCTACCAGACGCTTACCAAGAGCTACGTCACCAAGCAGACCGCCTTCACGCAGCACACGTTCGGCTATTCCTACGAAACGCTCACGGCGACGGTCGGCATCCACTACCCCTTCTACGGCGCCTTCGCGACCGGCTGGGTCAAGAATTCCGCCACCGGCGCCTTCGACGTTGTAGGCGGCGTGGTCTGGACGGCAAAGTCCCCCGATCCGCTGATCGGCGAATTCCGCTTCCGGCCGATCGTTCCCGAGAACAATCCGGCGGCCGCGACGCTGGAATACAGAAGGAGCTACCAGGACGTGTCGGGCAATCCGCAGACATTCACGGGCAGCATTCCCCTGCCGCCTACTCCCGGCAACCAGCAGAACTACCTCGTCTTCCCGAACGGCGTGACTTTCGTCTCCGGCGACGGGCTGGCGGTCAGCGGTTTCGAGAAAAATCTCCAGGTCACCGGCAACCCCTCGTCGGTGACGCAGGAAGACTACGACTTGAAGGTCACGCTGGCTGAAGTTCCGACTTTGGCGTTCGTTAAAACCGGCCAGCGGGTGGTTTTCTCCAGCAATACGACAAGCAGGCCGCAGACCACGCAGGTGACCGGCACGGTGACCACCACCGTCCCCTGCGACCCGCCGCCGCCGACCATCCTCACGGGCAACGTGATCACGACGGACCTACTCAACGATCGGATAATGAACATCGATGAACCTCACTTCATCGACTACTTCAACGGCGCGCTGCGCAGCTACCGGCGCGTTGACAACAGCCGCGCGCTGATCTCCTACCTCTCCACTGGGGTCACCATGGGCGGCGGACGCGCCTGCAGCTGGGTGTATAGTCAGACCAAAGGCGAAGCGATCGACAAACTCGAGGTCGACGGCGGGATCGTGTTCGGCAACGGCGGCACCCTCGTCAACTCCGCGAGGAGCGATCAATCGGGTTTCCCGCGCCCGCTGCTTGGCGCTTTCAACCGGAGCTGGGACTACCTGTACGAAGGCCTGTCGCCCGCACCGCCGGTTCAGTACACCCCGATTCCCGCGCCGATCAGCACCAACACGCACAGCCTCATGCAGGCGATCAGCGATCGCGTCGAAGATGCGGTCTACTCCCTGCAGACCACGAGCGGACCGGCCGTGGTGCGGTTCAGGATCCACGACATCACCAACATGTGGTACGTCGCGGACTCCTCGCCTATCGGTGAAGTGTTCTTCGCCACCGCAGACCTGAGCGTCGTGGAGCACGAGCCCAAGCGCGGCCCCAAGGTGGTCATCCCGCCGAATGTCGTGAGACTGCTCGCCGCCGTGTGGATGTAGCGAAGGCCGGTTTCAGCCCTCTTTGGCGAGCATCGCCTCCAGCATGCGGCGCGAGGCCATCGGCGCGGCGTCGACCTTGATGTCGACCCTGGGCGCGCTGCGCACCCAGAAAGCCGCTGCGACGAAGAACGGCACCGAGAACACCATGCGCAGCGCGAGCAGCGTGACGGGGTCCGTGAGCCAGGCGTAAGCGAGCTTGATGAAGATCGGGCGCAGCGAGAAGAACACCACTCCGCCGATGGCGAGCAGCAGCCCGGCAACGAAATAGCTGCGCGAAGCTGGAGTGGACACTATTTCGCGTCCACTCCAGCTTTAACGGAAACCGAGGGAAAATCCATGAAACGTAAGTAAGAAATTGTCCGGGTGACGCCGCTCGCAGGAAAGCTATCGTTTCCGTCCGCCGAGTATCGAGCCGAGCACGCCGCGGATGACGCGGCGGCCGACTTCCGAACCGATCGCCCGCGCCGCGCTTTTCATCATGGCATCGCCGGCCGACTGGCGGCGCGAATTACCGCCGCCCAGCACGCCCCCCAGAACGTTGTCCAGAACCGACCCTCCGGCTGTCGGCGTTGCGGCTGGCTGCGGTGCGGCCGCCGCGGCCGCCTCGCGGCGCGCCTTCAGGACTTCGTGCGCGGAATCCCGATCGACCGTGTTCTCATAAACGCCTGCCACCAGCGAGCGCTGCATCACTGCGCGGCGCTCATCTGCCGCTGCCGGCCCGATGCGGCTGTGCGGCGGCAATATGAAAGCGCGTTCGACAACCGTGGGCTGGCCCTTCTCGTCCAACAGCGATACCAGCGCCTCGCCCACGCCCAGTTCGCCGATGACTTTCTCGATGTCGAGTGCCGGGTTGGCACGCATCGTGGTGGCGGCGGACTTCACCGCCTTCTGGTCACGCGGGGTGAAGGCGCGCAGCGCGTGCTGCACCCGGTTGCCGAGCTGGCCGAGCACGGTGTCGGGAATATCGAGCGGATTCTGGGTGACGAAGTACACGCCCACGCCCTTGGAGCGGATCAGCCGCACCACCTGTTCGATTTTTTCCAGCAGCGCCGGCGGTGCATCGTTGAACAACAGGTGCGCTTCGTCGAAGAAGAACACCAGCTTCGGTTTCTCGGTATCACCGACTTCGGGCAGCTCCTCGAACAATTCCGCGAGCAGCCACAGCAGCAGCGTCGCGTACGCCTTGGGCGCGGCCAGCAGCCTGTCGGCGGCGAGAATGTTGACGACACCCCGGCCCTGGTCGTCGGTCTGCATCAGATCCGCGATATTGAGCGCCGGCTCGCCGAAGAAGCGGTCGCCACCCTGCTGGTCGATCCCCAGCAGCCCGCGTTGGATCGCGCCGATGCTGGCTGAGGAAATGTTGCCGTACTCGGTGGTGAACTGTCTGGCGTTGTCGCCGACGTACTGCACCATCGAACGCAGGTCCTTGAGGTCGAGCAGCAACAATTGTTTGTCGTCGGCGATCTTGAACACCAGTGTCAGCACGCCGGCCTGGACGTCGTTGAGATTGAGCAGCCGCGCCAGCAGCAGCGGGCCCATTTCCGAGACGGTGGCGCGCACCGGATGTCCCTGTTCGCCAAACACGTCCCAGAACGTGACTGGCAAACCGGCGAAAGAAAACTCGCCAAGAGCGAGCATGTCGATGCGCGCCTTGAGCTTGGGGTTCATCGTGCCCGGCTGTGAGAGACCGGAGAGATCGCCTTTGACGTCGGCCACGAAAACCGGCACGCCGATCGCGCTGAACCGCTCGGCCATCACTTGCAGCGACACGGTCTTGCCGGTGCCGGTGGCGCCGGCGATCAGTCCGTGGCGGTTGGCAAGCGCGGGCAAAAGAAAAAGTTCCCGGGAACATTTGGCGATCGGCAGAGGCGGTTGCATGTGTTTTTCCGAGACCGGAGATGATCGGGTGGTATGATAAAA
>Ga0184637_10002523_pt1 | contig 11756 bp, 11 predicted proteins | sample PLM3_127_b2_FD_133143 | JGI IMG/M metagenome (GOLD analysis project Ga0184637, IMG submission 133143) | Groundwater sediment microbial communities from an aquifer in East River, Colorado, USA - PLM3_127_b2 | ecosystem: Environmental > Terrestrial > Soil > Riparian zone | place: USA: East River...
CCATCCCCGATGTATGGAGGAGGCCCCCGGCGCGCGCCTCGCGCCGCGCAGAGGAGGTGACGCGGTGAACCGGAACGTCGTGATCGCGCTGCTCGTCGGGTTGGTGGCCGGAGGGCTGGTGGGTTACTCGATCGGCCACGAGATCTCCCGGCCGCAGGCCCCCATCGTGGCCGCGGGGGCACCCGTGCCGCCGTCGCCGGGCGCGCCGGCCCCGAACCCCGCGTTCCAGACCCAGCAGCGCGTCGCCATGCTGCAGCAGGTGGTCGCCCGCGAGCCGAAGAACGTCCAGGCCTGGATCCAGCTCGGCAACGACTACTTCGACCTGCGCCAGGCGCAGCAGGCGGTGGACGCGTACGCCAAGGTGCTCGAGCTCCAGCCGGACAACCCCGACATCCTCACCGACCAGGGCGTCATGCTCCGGGAGCTTCGTCAGTACGACAGGGCGGTCGCGAACTTCCTGCGCGCGAACGAGGTCCAGCCGCGCCACCTCCAGTCGCTCTACAACGCGGGCATCGTCTACGCGTACGACCTGAACCAGCCGGAGAAGGCGATCCAGGCCTGGAACAAGATCGTCGCGAGCGACCCGACGAGCCCGCAGGCCCTCCAGGCGCGCTCCCAGCTCGAGGAGCTGAAGACCCGCAAGAAGTAGCGGCGCGCGCGCGCGGGCGGGACCTAGAGTGGGCGCATGCGCGCCCGCGAACCCGCCTCGACCGACCTCTTCCGCGTCGACGATCGGCTCTCCGAGGAGGAGCGGCTCGTCCGCCGCGCCGTCGCCCGCTTCGTGGACGAGCGGTTCCTTCCGCTCGTCCCGCGCCACTTCCGCGACGGCACCTTCCCGCTGGCGCTCGTGCCGGAGCTGGCCGCGCTCGGCCTCCTCGGCATGCGGCTCGAGGGGTACGGCTGCGCGGGCGCCTCGGCCATCGCCTACGGCGCGGCGATGCAGGAGCTCGAGCGCGGCGACTCGGGGCTGCGCAGCTTCGTCACCGTGCAGGGCGCGCTCTGCATGTTTCCCATCCACGCGTTCGGCTCGCCCGAGCAGCGGGAGCGGTTCCTGCCGGCGATGGCGCGCGGCGAGGTGGTGGGCTGCTTCGGCCTCACCGAGCCCGACGCGGGCTCCGACCCCGCGAGCCTGCGGACGCGGGCGGTGCGCGCGGGGGGCGGCTGGCGGCTCGAGGGCACCAAGGCCTGGATCACGAACGGGAGCGCGGCGCACCTCGCGGTCGTCTGGGCCCGCACCGGCGACGACCCGCGCTCCATCCGCGGCTTCCTCGTGGAGCGCGGGACGCCCGGGCTCTCGGCGCGCGACGTGACCGGGAAGCTCGCCCTGCGCGCGTCGATCACCTCGGAGCTGCACCTCGACGGCGTCCTCGTGCCGGACGCGAACGTCCTCCCGGGTACCGAGGGGCTCGGGCTCAAGGCGCCGCTCGCGTGCCTCGACGAGGCCCGCTACGGGATCGCCTGGGGCGCCGTGGGCTCGGCGCTCGCGTGCCTCGAGTCGGCGCGCGCGTACGCGCGCGAGCGGATCCAGTTCGGCCGGCCGATCGGCGCGTTCCAGCTCGTGCAGGAGAAGCTCGTGGAGGTCTGGACCGGCATCGTGCAGGCGCAGCTCGTCGCGCTGCGCCTCGGCGAGCTCGCCGACGCGGGGCAGGTGACCCCGGCCCAGGTCTCGATGGCGAAGAGGGCCAACGTGCGGATGGCGCGCGACGCCGCCCGGACGTGCCGGGAGATCCTCGGCGCCAACGGCGTCGTAGACGACTACCCGCCCATGCGCCACATGGCGAACCTCGAGGCCGTCTACACCTATGAAGGCACCCACGACATCCACACCCTCGCGCTCGGCCGCGAGCTGACGGGGCTGAACGCGTTCGCGTGAGCGCCGGTCTCCGTTACCGCAGCCAGAACGGCGGCCCGAACGGCCAGTGAGTGAGGTACCTCGCCGCGCCGACCGCCGCCGCGACGAGCAGCACGAGCGCCCAGAACGCCCGGCGCCGGCTGGCGGCCGCGTCCGCGTAAGGGTCCTCGAGGAAGCGGCGCGCGCCGGCCGGCAGCACAGCGCGCTCGGTGAGCGCGGTTCCGAGCGGCAGGTTGATCTTCACGCGGCCGTTCACGGCCCAGCCGTTCGCGTCGAGGATGGGGCCGAGCGTCCGCCGCCGGAGCGTCAGCCAGGCGATGAGCACGGAGGGGCCCGAGGTCGAGCAGCTCCAGCGCCTTCGCGGTCGATGGGCTCACCGGGCATCCTGCACCCCGGCGCGCCCGGCGAGCGCTCCCGGCGGGATCCCGCGTGGGGCAGGTCGGGGCGGATCGCCGCCAGCCCGGAAGGAGCCCGGAGCCGAGGTCCGGCGGTCGCCATCATGCGGGGATGGAGCTGCTGCTCGTGCGCCACGCCATCGCGGAGGAGGCCGGACCGGGCGCGTCCGCGCGCGCGGACGCGGCGCGCAGGCTCACGCGCGAGGGACGGCGCCGGATGCGGCTCGGCGCCGCCGGGCTGAGGGTGCTCGTCCCGGGCGTCGACGTGCTCGCCTCGAGCCCGCTGGTGCGAGCGGTGCAGACCGCGGCGCTCGTCGCGGGGGCGCTCGGGGTCGACCGCCGCGAGCTCCTCGTGCTGCCCACCCTCGCGCCCGGCGCGCGGTCGCGTGCCCTCCTCCCCTGGCTCGCCGCGCAGGCGCCGGGGACGCGCGCCGCGCTCGTCGGGCACGAGCCGCACCTGGCTCGCCTGGCCGCGCTGCTCCTCCATCGGAGCGCGCGCGGCGGCGGGAGGATCTTCGCGCTTCGCAAGGGAGGGGCCTGCCTCCTCGACCTCGCGGAGCCCGTGCGCCCGGGCTCCGCGACGCTCCGCTGGCTGGCCACGGCGCGGGCGCTGCGCATCCTCGGGGGGAGCGATGCGGATCGATCCTGATCTCGTGACCCGGCCTGCGGGCGACGGAGGCCGGCTCGTGGCGCGGGCGCTCCTCGCGGAGGCGGGCGAGGCGGCGGAGCGGCTCGAGGCGGGCGCGGACCCGGAGGCGCTCCACGATCTGCGCGTCGCGCTGCGCCGGCTGCGCACCGTCCTGCGGGCGTTCCGGCCCTGGCTCGGGGGCGTGCGGCGCCGGGACGCCCGGCGCGTCGCGAAGCTCGCCCGGGCCACGGGCGCCGCGCGCGACGCGGAGGTCCAGCTCGGCTGGCTCGCAGCGCAGCGCGAGCGGCTCTCGCGCGGACGGCTCCCCGGGCTCGCCTGGATGGTCGCGCGGCTCGAGGCGCGCCGGCCCGCCGCCGGCGGCGGGTACGGCCGGGAGATCGCGCGGGAGCGCCGGCTCGCCCGCAAGCTGCGCCGCAGGCTCGCCTCCCGCCGCACGCGGCGAGCGGGCGGCGAGACGCTCGGGGTCGCGCTCGCCGCCGCGCTGCGGGCGGAGCGCGGCGCGCTCGACGAGCGGCTCGGCGCGATCCGCGGCGCCGCGGACGTCGAGGCGGTGCACCAGGCGCGCATCGCGGCGAAGCGGCTGCGCTACCTGCTCGAGCCGCTGCGCGGCACGCCGGGGCTCGACGCGACCGAGGCCGTCGACCGCCTGAAGCGCGCGCAGGACCTCCTCGGCGAGCTCCACGACGCCCACGTGCTCGGCCGCGAGCTCGCGCTGGCCCTCGAGGACGCGTCGGTGGAGCAGGCCCGCAGGTTGGCCGCGGCGGCCCTGGGCGAGGCGCAGGGCGGGCCGCGGGCGGCGCTCCGCCACGGCCCGCGCGCGGGGCTCCTCGCGCTGGTGCGGCTCGCCCGGGCGCGGCGCGACGCGCGCTTCGAGGAGCTCGAGGCCGAGCGCGCCCGGGACGCCGGCGCCCTGGGGGCCGGGGTGGAGGTCCTCGCCGGCGCGCTCGAGCGGCGCGGGCGTGGGGCCTCGCGGTCCGGCGCGCCGCGGGCCCGGCCGCGCGCGTGGCGCGAGCGGCGCCGGACGGGCGGATCGTGATCCGCCGCGGCGCCCCTTGCCTTATGATGCGCGCCCCGCCGGACCGGGCGGGAACGGAGCCGGGATGACCGAGAGACGGAGCTTCAAGGTCGGCCTCGTCCAGATGGCGATGTCGACGGAGCCGCAGGAGAACGTGGAGAAGGCCGCCGCCCGGATCGAGGAGGCGGCGCGGAAGGGCGCGCAGGTGGTCTGCCTCCCGGAGCTCTACCGCTCTCCCTACTTCTGCCAGAAGGAGGACCCGGCGCTCTTCGACCTCGCCGAGCCGGTGCCGGGGCCGAGCTCCGAGCGGCTCGCCGAGGTCGCGCGGAAGGCGGGCGTCGCGGTGGTGGTGCCGATCTTCGAGCGGCGCGCGCCGGGGCTCTACCACAACAGCGCGCTCACGCTCGACGCGGACGGCCGCACCGCGGGCCACTACCGGAAGATGCACATCCCGGACGATCCGGCCTTCTACGAGAAGTTCTACTTCACCCCGGGTGACCTGGGGTTCCAGGCGGTGGACACGCGCTTCGGGCGGATCGGCACGCTCATCTGCTGGGACCAGTGGTACCCGGAGGGCGCCCGGCTCACCGCGCTGCGCGGCGCCTCGGTCCTCTTCTACCCGACCGCCATCGGGTGGCACCCCGGCGAGAAGGCGCAGCACGGGGCGGCGCAGCGCGACGCGTGGCGCACCATCCAGCGCGGCCACGCCATCGCCAACGGCTGCTACGTCGCGGCGGTGAACCGCGTCGGCCACGAGCCGGGGCCCCCGGGGGGCGCCGGCCTCGAGTTCTGGGGCACGAGCTTCCTCGCCGATCCCTTCGGCGTGGTGCTCGCCGAGGCCTCGACGGACAAGGAGGAGATCCTGGTGGCCGAGGTGGACCTCGGGCGCATCGAGGAGGTGCGCCGCAACTGGCCCTTCCTGCGCGACCGGCGGGTGGACGCCTACGCCGGGATCGACCGGAGGTTCCTGGATTGAGCCCCGCCGCCCCCGCGCCCGCGACCGCCGGCTGGACGATGCCGGCGGAGTGGCACCCCCACGAGGCCACCTGGCTCGCCTGGCCGCACAACGTCCGCGACTGGCCGGGCCGCTTCGCGCCCATCCCCTGGGTCTACGCAGAGATCGTCCGGAACGTCGCCCGTGGCGAGCTCGTGCGGCTGCTCGTGAACGACGCGGCCCACGAGGCCAAGGCGCGCCGGGTGCTCGAGCGCGCGGGCGTGCCGCTCGACGCGGTCCGCTTCCACCGCTTCCGCACCGACCGGATCTGGACCCGGGACTCGGGGCCCATCTTCGTGGCGGCGGGCGGCCGGAAGGCCGTGGCGCGCTTCCGCTTCAACGCCTGGGCGAAATATCCGGACTTCCGCAACGACGTGCGCAACCCGGAGCGGGCGGCGAAGGCGCTCGGTCTGCCCCTCCTGCCCGTGGGCCATGGCGGGCGCGAGGTGGTGCTCGAGGGCGGGGCGATCGACGTGAACGGCCAGGGGTCGGTGCTGACCACCGAGGAGTGCCTGCTCGACCCGGCCGTCCAGGTGAGGAACCCCGGCTTCGGCCGCGAGGACTACGAGCGGGTCTTCGCGGAGACGCTCGGCGTCCGCAACACGATCTGGCTCGGCAAGGGGATCGCGGGCGACGACACCCACGGTCACGTGGACGACCTCGCCCGGTTCACCGGGCCCCGCACGATCGTGCTCTGCCGCGAGGAGGACGGGAAGGACGCGAACCACCGGCCGCTCGAGGAGAACCGCGAGCGGCTCGAGGGGGCGAGGCTCGAGGACGGCTCGCGGCCGGAGGTCGTGCCCTTGCCCATGCCGCGGCCGGTGGTCTTCGACGGGCAGCGGCTGCCGGCGAGCTACGCGAACTTCTACGTCTGCAACGCGGCGGTGCTGGTGCCGACGTTCGACGACCCCGCCGACCGGGTGGCCCTCGGGACGCTCGCGGAGCTCTTTCCGGATCGCCCGGTGGTCGGCATCCACGCGCTCGATCTGGTCTGGGGGCTCGGCACGCTGCACTGCCTGTCGCAGCAGGAGCCGCGGATCGGGTAGTCGACCGAGGTCGCGGCGAGGGCGCTAGCTCGCGCCGTCGGCGAGGGCGTCCTCGACCGCGGCCAGGAGCGCCGCGGAGTCGAACGGCTTCTCGAGGTGCCGCGCGTGCGCGATGGGCGGCTCGTCTCCGTTCGGGACATCGCCCGCGTAGCCCGAGACCACCACCACCGGGAGCGCGGGGCGCAGCGCCCGCAGCCGCTCGACCAGCGCGCGCCCGCCCAGCTCCGGCATGACGAGATCGGTGACGAGCACGTCCACCGCCCCGCGCTCGGCGTCCCACGCGAGGAGCGCGTCCGCGCCGTGCCGCGCCTCGATCACCCGGAAGCCCTGCCGCCCCAGGATCCGGACGATGGAGCGGCGGACGTGCGCCTCGTCCTCGACCACGAGCACCGAGGCCGGCGTGGCGCGCGCGGCGCGCCCGAGGGCGGGCGCGGCCTTCGCGGCGGGGGCTTCGGGCGCGGCGACCGGCAGGTAGAGCGTCACCGTGGTGCCCTCGCCCGGCGCGCTCTCGAGCGTGACCGCCCCGCCCGACTGCGCCGTGAACCCGTGGACCATGGGGAGCCCGAGCCCGGTGCCGACGCCCTGCGGCTTGGTGGTGAAGAACGGGTCGAAGGCGCGGGCGCGGGTGGCGTCGTCCATCCCGCTGCCCCGGTCCCTCACGGACACGGTGGCGTAGGGCCCCGGCGCGGCGCCGGACGGATGCCCCTCGCCGACCTCGGCGAGCGCGGGCTCGATCATCACGGTGCCGCCGCCGGGCGTCGCGTCGCGCGCGTTCACGACGAGGTGGAGCAGCGCCTGCTGGAGCTGCCCCGGATCCACCCGCGCGTGGACGGGGACCGGCGACGGGACGACGTGGAGCGCGACCTCGGGCGGCAGGATCCGCCGCAGCATCCGCTCCGACTCGGCGAGCGCCGCGTTGAGCTCCACCCGGCGCGGCTGGAGGATCTGCTTGCGGCCGAACGCGAGCAGCTGGCGGGTGAGGGCCGCGCCGCGCTCCGCGGCCCGGCGGATCTCGCCGACGTCGGCGCGCGCCGGGTGGTCGGCGGGCAGCGACTCGATCGCGAGGTCGGCGAAGGAGAGGACCACCGCGAGGAGGTTGTTGAAGTCGTGGGCGACGCCGCCCGCCAGCCGCCCGACCGCCTCGAGCCGCTGCGCGTCGCGCAGGCGCCGCTCCGCCTCGCGCCGCTCCGTCACGTCCTCCACCATCGCGACGTAGAAGGGCGATGCCCCGGGCTTCCCCGTGCGCGCGGCGGCCACGGTGATGCTCGCCTCGATCACGCGCCCGTCCTTCCGGAGGTAGCGCTTCTCGAGCCGGAAGCCCTCGCGCTTGCCCGCGCGGAGCTCCTCGGCGAGGACATCGTTGGCCGCGCGGTCGTCCGGGTGCGTGATGTCGTTCACGGTGAGGGCCCGGAGCTCGTCGGCGCCGTAGCCGAGCAGCGCCCGGAATGCCGCGTTCGAGTCGACGATGCGGTCCCCGTCGCCCCGGATCGCGATGGCGAGCGGGCTCTGCTCGAACACCGCGCGGAAGCGGGCCTCGCTGTCGCGCAGCGCCGCCTCGGCCCGGCGGCGCTCGCTCACCTCGCTGAAGAAGACCGTCAGCCCGTCCGGCGACGGGAAGCAGCGGTTCTCGAACCAGCGGTCCCACGGCGCGTAGTACTCCTCGAACACGACCGGCCGCTGGGTGGCCATCGCCTGCTCGTACGCACGGTGGGACGGCTGGCCGACCCCCTCGGGGAACTCGGTCCAGATGTGCTTGCCGACGAGATCCCTCGGGGCGCGCCCGAAGAGCTCGCCGGCGCGGGCGTTCACGTACACGTAGCGCCAGTCGTGATCGAGCGCGACGAAGGCGTCGGTCATGCGCTCGAGCGCATCCGCCAGGGCGAGCGGCACGGGCTCCACGCTCGCGAGGCTAGCCGCGGGGGTCGAGCGAGCGCAACAAGCCGCTCCGTCGAGCGGCGGGGCAGCGAAGGCGCGCGTGCCGGCCGCCGCGGCGACGCGCCGGGGCAGCCGGGCGGACCGGGCGGCGGCGCACCCCGGGTCCGGGCGCACCGTGCGGCGGGCGGCGCGGAGATCCGCGAGATCGTTGGATCACCTCCTGCGCGCGGGCCGAGGGAGGCGGGCAGGTGGCTTGCAACGTGTCCCCCCAGCGCGGGGCAACGGCGCCGGCGGAGGAGCACGACGATGAGCGCGAGCGAGCCTGGGAGCGTGGACCCGAGCGTGCTGAGCATGAAGCTCCAGCCGCGCTGGGGTTTCATCGACGACATCCGCCGCTTCACCGAGTCCTTCTGCGCGGCGGCGTGCCCGGGGACGGATCGCGACGCGCAGGTGGCGCTCGCGGTGCACGAGCTCGTGCAGAACGCGCTCGCCAACGGTTCCGCGCCCGACGTCGAGCTCGAGCTCGCCATCGACACCCGCGGCGAGCGCGTCGGCGTGGCCGTCAGCAACCGCTGCGCGCCGGGGCAGGCCGAGCGGCTGCGGGCGCGGCTCGCGCTGCTGTACCGCGACGCCGATCCGCTGCAGGGCTACCTGCGCAGCATGGACGAGGAGCGGGGGAACCGGGGCGGCCTCGGGCTCGCGCGGATCCGCTACGAGGCGGGCCTGGATCTCGAGATGTCCGCCGACGGGGACCGCGTCACGGTGCGCGCGTCCGGCGCGCTGCACCCGCCCGTGCGGACGAACGAGCCGAGCTGAGGGGGCGCTCGCCCGTCGAGCCCGGGGGCCCGGGCCTCAGCGGCCGCCTCACGTCCAGTCCAGCACGACCTTCCCGGACTGGCCACTGCGCATCACGTCGAAGCCGCGCTGGAACTCGTCGATGGGGAAGCGGTGCGTGACGATGGCCGAGATGTCGAGGCCGCTCTGCAGCATCGCGACCATCTTGTACCAGGTCTCGTACATCTCCCGGCCGTAGATGCCCTTCAGCACGAGCCCCTTGAACACCACCTGGCCCCAGTCGATGGCCTGCTCCCCGGGCATGATCCCGAGCAGCGCGAGCTTGGCGCCGTGGTTCATCACGTCGAGCATCTGCCGGAAGGCCTTCCCGTTGCCGCTCATCTCGAGCCCGACGTCGAAGCCCTCCTTCATGCCGAGCTCGCGCATGACGTCCCGCAGCTCCTCCTTCCCGACGTTCACCGTGCGCGTCGCGCCGAGCCGCTTCGCGAGCGCGAGCCGGTAGTCGTTCACGTCGGTGACGACGACGTGCCGGGCGCCCACGTGGCGGGCGATGGCGCACGCCATCACGCCGATCGGGCCGGCGCCGGTGACGAGCACGTCCTCGCCGACGAGGTCGAAGGAGAGGGCGGTGTGGGCCGCGTTGCCGTACGGGTCGAAGACCGCGGCGACCTCGTCGGGGATGTCGTCCGGGATCCGGTAGACGTTCACCGAGGGGATGACGAGCCGCTCGGCGAAGGAGCCGGACCGGTTCACCCCGACGCCGACGGTGTGGCGGCACAGGTGCCGCCGGCCGGCCCGGCAGTTCCGGCAGAAGCCGCAGGTGATGTGCCCCTCGCCGCTGACCCGGTCGCCCGGCTTGAAGGCCCCCACCTCGGCGCCGACCCGCTCGACGACCCCGACGTACTCGTGGCCGACGATCATCGGCACCGGGATGGTCCGCTGGCTCCACTCGTCCCAGTTGTAGATGTGCACGTCCGTGCCGCAGATCGCGCTCTTCCGGATGCGGATCATCACGTCGTGGACGCCCACCTCCGGCTCGGGCGCGTCCTTCACGAGCCAGATCCCCTCCTCACGCCTCGCCTTCACGAGCGCCTTCATGGACGTCCTCCTCAGGAGATGACGCGGAGCGCGCGGCCGACCTTCTCGAAGGCGGCCACGGCGTGCGCGAGGTCCTCGCGCGAGTGGGCGGCGCTCACCTGCGTGCGGATGCGCGCCTGGCCCTTCGGGACCACCGGGAAGAAGAAGCCGACCGCGTAGACGCCCTCGTCGAGGAGCCGCCGCGCGACCTCCTGGGCGAGCGGCGCCTCCCGCAGCATCACCGGGACGATGGGGTGCTCGCCGGGCAGGAGCTCGAAGCCGAGCCGGGTCAGCTCGCCCCGGAAGAAGGCGGCGTTCTCGCGGAGCCGCACGCGCAGGTCGTCGCTCCGCTCGAGCAGGTCGAGCACCTCGATCGACACCGCGGCGATAACGGGGGCGAGCGTGTTGGAGAAGAGGTACGGCCGGGCCTTCTGCCGGAGCCAGGCGACGACCTCCTTCGTGCCGACGACGTAGCCGCCGGAGGCGCCGCCGAGCGCCTTGCCGAGCGTGCCGGTCATGACGTGCACGCGGCCCATCACGCCGTGGTGCTCGTGGGTGCCGCGCCCCTTCGCGCCGACGAACCCGACGGCGTGGCTGTCGTCCACGAGCACGAGCGCGCCGTGCCGCTCGGCGAGGTCGCAGATCGCGGGGAGGTTCGCGAGGTAGCCGTCCATCGAGAAGACGCCGTCGGTCGCGACCATCACGTGCCGCGCGCCGGCCGCGCGGGCCTCGCGGAGCCTCGCGTCGAGGTCGGCCATGTCGCCGTTCGCGTAGCGGTAGCGGCGCGCCTTGCAGAGCCGGATGCCGTCGATGATGGACGCGTGGTTGAGGGCGTCCGAGACGACGGCGTCCTCCTCGCCGAGCAGCGCCTCGAAGACGCCGCCGTTCGCGTCGAAGCAAGAGGAGAAGAGGATGGCGTCCTCGAAGCCGAGGAAGCGTGCGAGCCGCGCCTCGAGCGCCTTGTGGACCTCCTGCGTGCCGCAGATGAAGCGGACCGAGGAGAGGCCGAAGCCCCAGCGCGGCAGCGCCGCCTGCGCCGCGCGCACGAGCTCGGGGCGCCCGGCGAGGCCGAGGTAGTTGTTGGCGCAGAGGTTCACCACCTTGCGGCCGTCGGCCTCGACCCAGGCGCCCTGGGGCGTCGTGATGATCCGCTCGCGCTTCGTCAGGCCGTCCGCCTCGAGCTGGGCGAGCTGGGCGCGGAGGTGCTCGGTGAACGCAGTCGTCATGGCGGGCTCCGGGTGACGGGGCCCACGTTTAACCCAGGTCGGGATGGGATGCCGCGGGCTTTAGGCAAGTTGCCCGGCGAGTTGCCCGGCGGGGCGACCGCGGGCGCCCCCCGCCCCTCGTCTCCGTCCCGACCCTCTCCGCTCCGCGCTCCGCCGTCCCGACCCCGCCGCGCCGCGCCGTCCCGACCCCGTCCCGACCCCCGCTCCGCTCCGTCCCGACCCCGCTCCGTCCCGACCCAGAGTAATTTCCACGCCGACCCCTGCGCCCGGCCGGCACCACCCCCGTTCTTCCGCCGCGATCCGAGCCACGCGCCGCGGCGAACCCTCCGCTGGCCCGCAGCCCGCGCAGCCCGCGCCTGACCCAGGGTAATTCGGCCTGCGCGCACGCCGGTCGCGCCGGCGACGTTGCTCATCGACCGCGACGAAGCACACGGCGGAGCAAGAACGGCGACGCCATTCACACGGGACCAGCCTGCGCCAGATTTTACGAGGCGCGGTGCCGATACGCCGCAGCTCGACCCGGCGAGGCGGACGCTCGACGCCGACGTCCTTCGTCTCTCGTGACGCCGTGTCGAGGGGATGCTAGGAGCACTCGGCGCACGCGACGCCATGCGCTACCCGCAACAGGTAAGTACCCGGCGGGAAGACCACGTTCGCGACGACGCCTTCCTGCCTCGCTCGCCAGGCTTGGCGATAGCGATGGAGGAACTCGACGAGTCGGAAGAGCACCTCGAGCCGCTTCCATTTGTCCCGCGCCGCGACCCGCGGGTTGAGCTTGCGCCTGGGCTCCTCGGACGCCGGACGCGCCGAGGGCCTCTGAGCGAGCACCGCG
>Ga0184637_10002525_pt1 | contig 11755 bp, 12 predicted proteins | sample PLM3_127_b2_FD_133143 | JGI IMG/M metagenome (GOLD analysis project Ga0184637, IMG submission 133143) | Groundwater sediment microbial communities from an aquifer in East River, Colorado, USA - PLM3_127_b2 | ecosystem: Environmental > Terrestrial > Soil > Riparian zone | place: USA: East River...
ATCAACGCGGCGCGCGAACCGGAGATCACCGACCTCGCCAAGTGCCTGATCGGCATGGGCGCGCAGATCGAAGGTCTCGGCACCGACCATCTGCGCATCCGCGGCGTCGACAGCCTGCACGGCACGACGCACCGCGTGGTCGCCGACCGGATCGAGGCCGGCACCTATGCCATGGCGGCGGCCATCACCAACGGCGATGTCGAGCTGATCGGCGTACAGCATGACCTGATCGCCGCGGTCTGCGCGATCCTGGCCCAGGCCGGCGTGCAGTTCACCGAGACGGCGCGCGGCCTGAAGGTCAATCGCACGAATGGCGATCTGCTCGGTGTTGATGTGATGACTGAGCCGTTCCCCGGCTTCCCGACCGACCTCCAGGCGCAGATGATGGCGCTGATGACCACGGCACAAGGCGCCTCGATGATCACCGAGACGATCTTCGAGAACCGCTTCATGCATGTGCCGGAATTGCTGCGCATGGGCGCCAGCATCAACGTGCACGGCGCCTCCGCCATGGTGCGCGGGGTGAAGCGGCTGACCGGCGCGCCGGTGATGGCGACCGATTTGCGCGCCAGCGTGTCGCTGGTGATGGCCGGACTGGTGGCCGAGGGCGATACGATCCTGAACCGGGTCTATCATCTGGATCGCGGCTACGAGCGCCTGACGCAGAAGCTGGCCGCTTGCGGGGCGGAGATCGAACGCCTGGCCGACGGTGCCGCGGAATGACCGGTCCGCTGAAGATCATCGCCCGCGATGTGGAAGATCTGACGGTCGTCTCGGCGTGCCTGCAAGACGCGCTGATACCGCTCAACGAAATGCGTTATCTGCCGCAGGAGCGCCGCTTCATCATGGTGGCGAACCGCTTTCGTTGGGAACGCGCCAGCGAAGGCAAGTCCGCGCCGCAGAGCGCCACGGTCGACGCCAGGTTCGACTCCGACGAGGATTTCGGCGAGTTGCAGCGGGTCAATACCGGCATCTGCATCGACCGCGTTCTGGCGGTGCGCAGCCGCGGCATCGATCAGTCCAAGCCGGACGAGTTTCTGTCGCTGCTGTCGCTGCAGCTCGACGGCAACCAACTGTCGCTGCTCTTTGCCGGCGGCGGCATTGTCCAGGTGGATGTCGAGGCGTTGGCCCTCTATCTGCGCGACCTGGGCACGGCCTGGCCAACCCAATGGCAGCCGGAGCATGCGGCCGACAAGGTCGTCGGATGATCAAGCCTGAGGCGAAGGCCGACTTTGTCCTGGCATTGCCGAAGGGCAGAATCCTGCGCGAGCTGGCGCCGCTGCTGGCGCGTGCCGGCATCGCGCCGGAGCCGGAATTCGACAACGAGGAATCGCGCAAGCTGCGGTTCGCCACCAGCGACCCGCGGCTTTCCATCATCCGCGTGCGCAGCTTCGACGTGGCGACCTTCGTCGCTTTCGGCGCGGCGCATTTGGGTGTCGCCGGCAATGACGTCCTGCTCGAGTTCGACTATCCGGAAATCTACGCCCCGGTCGATCTCGGCATCGGCAAGTGCCGCCTGGCGGTGGCCGAACCCGCCGAAATGGTGGGGGAGGATGACCCCGACCGCTGGTCGCATATTCGAGTGGCAACCAAGTATCCCAACATCACCCGAGCGCATTTCGCCGCGCGCGGGGTCCAGGCCGAGTGCATCAAACTGTCCGGGGCCATGGAATTGGCGCCGACTCTGGGCCTGACCCGACGCATTGTCGACCTGGTCTCCACGGGCGCCACGTTGAAAGCCAATAATCTGGTGGAGATCGAGCATATCGCCGACGTGACATCGCGCCTGGTGGTCAACCGGACCGCGTGGAAGACCTACCCGGAGGAGATCGGCGGCTGGATCGAGCGGTTGCGCGCCGCGGCCGGCGCCGCATAGCGGGGCGCGCATGACCGACGACGGGCCGTGCCGGCGCATCATCCGCATCGACCTGGACGACGCCGCCGCGCTGCGCCAGTCGGCGGAAGCGGAGCAGGAGCGGGCGGTCGCGATCTTCGATCTGATCGAGGAGAACGAGTTCGTGCCGGCGGTCGAGCATCCCGGGCCCTATCACCTGGTGCTGGCCATCGCCGACGCCCGTCTGGTCTTCGACATCCGCGATACGGCGGGGCAGGAGATCTACAAGTTCATCTTCTCGATGACGCCCCTGCGCCGGATCATCAAGGACTATTTCGACGTCTGCGAGAGCTATTACGCGGCGATCAAGAGCTCGAGCCTGTCGCAGATCGAAGCCATCGACATGGGCCGCCGCGGCCTGCACAACGAGGGCTCGGAGATTCTGCGGGACCGCCTGGCGGGCAAGGTGGAAATCGATTTCGGCACCGCGCGCCGCCTGTTCACGCTGATTTGCGCCTTGCATATGAAGATGTGAGACGGGCATGGCAAGCACGCCCGGCAGCGTCCTCTTCTGTTGCACCTTCAATTCCATCCGCTCGCCGATGGCGGAAGGCATCCTGAAATACCTGCACGGCAAGCAGGTCTTCGTCGACTCGGTCGGCGTTCGCGCGCAGGAAATCGACGGATTCGTCGTCGCGGTGATGGATGAGATCGGCATCGACCTCACCAAGCATCGCGCCAAGACCTTCGACGATCTGGAGGATACCTCCTTCGATCTCATCATCTCGCTGTCGCCGGAGGCGCAGCACAAGGCGGTGGAGATGACGCGGACCATGGCCTGCGATGTCGAATTCTGGCCGACCATGGACCCGAGCATGATCGAGGGCAGCCGCGAGGAGCGCCTGGAAGCCTATCGCGACGTGCGCGACAAGCTGATGGAGCGCATCCGCGAGCGCTTCCCGCTCAGCGGCGCGCCGCAAATCTGACAGCTATGCGCGACCGAGGATCTCGGTCAGCTTGCGCGCCAGGTCCTGGCGGCGGTACGGCTTGCTCAAGATGTCGCCGATATCCTTGAATCGCGGTTGCTCGCGGATCGAAGCCTCGGCAAAGCCGGAGGTCAGCAGGGTCTTTATCTCCGGGCGCATGCTGCGCGCGGCAAGAGCGAGATCGGTGCCCGCCATGCTGCCCGGCATGACGATGTCGGTGAACAACAGGTCGATACCGCGACCCGATTCCAGAACGGTCATCGCGGCCGCGGCGTTGGCGGCCTCGATCACGTCGCAGCCGAAATCGGCCAGGAGCTGGCAAACCACCTTGCGCACGTCGGGATTGTCCTCCACCACGAGGATTGTCGCATCGATCCGGATCGATCCGGATTCATCCAGCGCGGCGGCGGCGGTGGGCATCGCCGCGTCGGCGGCGCGCGGCAGATAGAGACGGATCGTCGTGCCGTGGCTCACCTCGCTATAGATCTTCACATGGCCGCGCGACTGCTTGGCGAAGCCATAGACCATGCTGAGGCCGAGGCCGCTGCCCTTGCCGTGCTCCTTGGTGGTGTAGAACGGCTCGAACACGCGGCCGATCTGCTCCGGCGGAATGCCGATCCCGGTATCGGTGACCGACAGCATGACGTAGTCGCCGGGCGCCACGTCGACATTGGCCATGGCGTAACGCTCGTCGAGGCGGACATTGGTGGCTTCGAGAGTCAGCCGGCCGCCCCGCGGCATCGCGTCGCGTGCGTTGATGGCGAGATTGGCAATGGCCGATTCCACCTGCGTCGAGTCGGCGAGAGCCGGCCACAGGTCTTTTTCCTGACGGCACACGACGTCGATCTGTTCGCCGAGCGTCCGGCCCAGCAATTCCCGCGTCGCCGTCACCAGCGCGCCGAGATCGAACGGCCGCGGCACCAATGCCTGGCGTCGGGAAAAGGCCAGCAATTGGCGGATCAGCGCCGCGCCGCCCAGGCTGGCTTTCAGCGCCAGGTCGAGCGCGTCCTGCGCCGCGGGAACCTGGCGCATCTGGGGTTGCAGCAGGTCGAGATTGCCGATGACCACGGCGAGCAGGTTGTTGAAATCGTGCGCCATGCCGCCGGTCATCTGGCCGACGGTCTCCATCCGCTGCGCATGCTCCAGTTGGCGGCGCACCGCCTTCGCTTCCGTAGTATCTTCGATGATGCAGACGGCGCCGCGAACGCGGCCGTCGGCCTCATAGAGCGGCGCGCCTGAAAGCCGCAAATCGAGCGGCTCGCTTCCGGCGGTATAGGCAACTTCGGCATCGCGCAACGTCTGGCCCGCCAGCAACTGCCGGAACATCTGGTTCAGATCCACCGCCGCCGGCGGCAGCAACGATTCGTATGGCTGGCCGACGACCCTGGATGCGGGAATCCCAAAGATCGCCTCGGCGTTCCGGTTCCAGACGATGACGCGCCGCGAAGAATCGATACCGAGAATCGCCACCGGGGAAGACTGCACGACGGCGTCGAGCGTCTGATTGGTGTGCTGCAGCGAGGCGATCATCCGCTCGCGATCGGCGATATTGCGGATGACCAGCGTGAAACTGGTGCGGCCTTCCTCGAGCAGCTTGGAGACGTAGGCCTCGGCGGGGAAGACGGACCGGTCGCTGCGCCGGAACCGCAGGGCACCGGACACACTGATCTGCATCGCGATCACTTCCGAGCCGAAGAACTCGACAAGCTGTTGGCGCACGACGGGAACGAACTCATCCGGCAGCAGGATGTCCAGCCCCTGGCCGATCGCGTCATCGCCGGAGATGCCGAAGAGCTGTTCGGCAGCCAGATTGAACAAGGTGATGCGCAACGCCTCGTCAAGGGTGACGATGGCGTCCGGCGCCAGGGATAGGATCTGCCGATAGCGCGCCTCCATGGCGATGCGCCGGGTCTCGGCCCTGGCGTGCTGCCGGCGCAGGATGGCGTCCCGCAGCTCGCGCGCGATGGCCGGGCCGAGGCGCCTGAGGCTGTTCTTGGTGATGTAGTCCTGCGCGCCGGCCTTCATGGCGGCGACGGCAGTGTCTTCGCCGGTCACGCCGGAGACGAAGATGAAGGGCAGGTCCGGCCGCCGTTCCTGCACGATGGCCAGGGCGTCGAGGCCCGAGAAGAGCGGCATATTGTAGTCGCACAGGACGATGTCCCAGTCTTGTGCGTCAAGCGCCGCCTTCAACCCTTCGATCGTTTCGGCGCGTTCAGCGGAGAGGTCGTGGCCGTCGCGGCGGAGCTGACGGATCAGCAGTTCCGTGTCATCGGTCGAATCGTCGATGACCAGGACGCGCAACAGGCTTGTCATCTGGGTCACGTGGTCATCGCTCCAGCCTCACGGCGTTGATCTCCTGTCACGGAGTATATGTACCTCCAAGTCACTTCAGGGTGAAGAAGAAGGTGGCGCCGTCGCCCGATTGCGACCTGGCCCAGATCTCTCCGCCATGCCGATGGATTACCCGTTGCGCCGTCGCCAATCCGATGCCCGTCCCGGGAAACTGCTGCCCGTCATGCAGCCGCTGAAACGGGCGGAACAGCCTGGCGGCCTGCGCCATGTCGAAGCCGACGCCATTGTCGCGGACGAAGAAGGCTGGTCCCGCGCCGGTCATCTCCTGTCCGACCGATATGGCTGCGGGCGACCGCTGGACCGTGAATTTCCAGGCATTGCTCAGCAGGTTTTCCAGGGCGATGCGCAGCAGCCGCGGATCGGCGGAGGCGCGCAATCCAGGCGCGACCTCGATCTGCGCGCTCCGCCCGGGGTCGGCCACGGCAAGGTCGTGGGCGATCTCGCCGGCGAGGTCGGTCAGGTCGACAACATCCTTGTTCAAGTCGAGCCGGGAGACGCTGGCAAGCTTCAGCAGGTCGGCGATCAGAAGTTCCATGCGCCGTGCGGCGTTCCGCACGCGGTCCAGATGCGACCGGCTGCCGTTATCGAGCTTGTCCCCGGCATCATCAAGCAAAGCCTGGCTGAAGCCATCGATGGCGCGCAGAGGTGCACGCAAGTCGTGCGAGACCGAATAGCTGAATGCCTCCAGCTCCCGGTTGAGCGATTCCAGCTCCGCATTGTCCTGCAGCAGACGGCGGTTCAGCTCCTGGATCTTCTGCTCGGTCTTGCGTTGGGCCGTCATGTCGCGGATGTCGCAGAAAACCGTGATTCCCTTATCCGTCCTGGTCGGGCTCAGGCTGACGGAAATCGGGAACTCGCTGCCGTCCTTGCGGACGCCGCGCAGGTCCAACCCGGGGCCCATCTGCCGCGTTCGCGCCGCGGCGACATAACCTGCGCGATGTGCCTGATGCGCGCTCCGCAACTCTTGCGGCACCAGCATTTCGATCGGTTGGCCGATCAACTCGTGGCGCGGATAGCCGAACAGCCGCTCGACCTGGGCGTTGACCAGCTCGATGTGTCCGGCGGAATTGATGATGACCACGCCGTCAGGCGCCGATTCCAGCAGGTCACGCAGTTTGGCCTCGCTCTCGCGCAGGCGAAGGTCGGATTCCCGCCGCTGCACCTGATGTCTGGCGAGCCCCGTAGCGATGCCCGCGAGCAGAAGGAGCAACACGATCGCAGCAGCGGCGATGTAGAGCCGCAGCGGCGAAGAGTGCGCCCAGACCACGTCGTTCGATGTGTGGACGACGGCGATCCAGGACGGCCCGACGACCGCTTGACGGCCCTGCACTTGCATTGCGGCCGCTGGGCGATAGTCGTCTGGATTGATCTTGGCGTAGATGAAGCGGCCGGGCCCGGCCTCGGCAACTCCTGACGTCATGCCGTCTTGGATTGTGCGCCACACGTCGGGAAACGCGGCGGCGAAGCTGTCCCGACCGTCCGTGCCATGGCCGGTCCCAAGGTCGGCGGCGGGACGGAATGTCACGCCACCATCCGCCGCCGGGCCGATGAGCCAGTTGCCGCGATCGTCGGTCAACCAGATCTTCGACATTTCGCTGGAGAGCGATGCGATTCGGTCGATCAGCCGCTGGCCGCGATAATCCAGGATCACGATTCCGCGCTTTTGGCCGAGCTTGTCGAAAACCGGCGCGCTGACGCAGATCACCGGAAGCTTCGGCCCATCGGGCGCGGCGGGGTCGTCGACCAGGGTCAATTGCGTAACGGCCAATTGGCCCGATTCCAGCTTCAGGGTTTCTTGGAATGCGGGCAGTGCCGCGTGGTTCCGCAGGCGCTCGTCCGCGGTGACGGTCGGCGCGCCGTGGTTCCAATCGACGCGCGAGATCTCCTGTCCGCTCGGATCAAGCATCCGGATCCGGTCATAGAACGTCCGGCTGCGCGCGAAGGCGAGATGCTCGTTCCGCAAATGCCCCAGTGCGCCCGCATCATTCGTCGCCAGCCAGACAAGCAGTGCCTCCTGCGTCGCCAGATAATGCGTATCCGACAGGATGACCATCAGAGTCTGGATGATGCGCTGCTCGGCGATTGCGGCGATGCGGCGTTCGGTCGCCTCGGCATCCGCGCGGATCGCATTGGCCTGACCGGCATAGAGCAGATAGGTCACGCAAACGGCGACGGCGGCGAGCGGCAGGAAGATCAGTGCCGCCCGGCGGATGATCGCCACGCTTATAAGTGGTCCCGACATCGCACTTCAAAAGCCGCTGACGATGTCACGCCCCGAACCTTCGGCGCCAATCCCAGGAGGTGATTGGAATCGATCGATTTCCCCAAGATCGGCCACTCCGTCGGCCGCCAAACGTGACCGTTGGCAGTACCATCCGCCATATCGCGACCTGGCTACAATCGAATTCTGAATCTTTATAAGACTACTATCCCAATTAGATCGGCGACGCCAGAACTATGCCCAGAAGTACGCTCTGGCCGGCGTTTCACCGGAAATCAGCTCCCGGACCGTCGGCGATCGGTCTGGAATGGTCATCGTGGCCAACGATCCCGGAGGCGCGACAAGCCTGGCCCGTCCACGGGCAATTGAGGAATCCGGCGAAAAGGGTTATACCCGCGCCCAATTCGGAGCCCTCGGGGTTCCGCCAACCAAGGAATCTACATGGCAAAGGAAGACCTGATTGAGTTTTCGGGAACGGTTATGGAACTGCTCCCCAACGCGATGTTCCGCGTGAAGTTGGACAATGACCACGAAGTGCTCGCCCACACCTCCGGCAAGATGCGCAAGAACCGTATCCGCGTCCTGGCCGGCGACCGCGTGAACGTTGAAATGACGCCCTATGACCTGACCAAGGGGCGGATCACGTTCCGTTTCAAGTAAGCCTCGAAATTCCCCATGTCACAGGGCCAGACGGGTCCGCGGACTCTGGTGCTGGCTTCCGGATCTCCCCGCCGGCTGGAGCTGCTCCGGCAGATCGGGATCGACCCGGATCTCATCGACCCGCCGCATATCGACGAAGCCCCGCGCCGGGCTGAGGCGCCGCTGGCCTATGCCCGCCGCATGGCGCGCGACAAGCTTGCCGCCAGCGCGCCGCGCCATGCCGGCGCCTGGATCCTGGCGGCGGATACCGTCGTCGCCTGCGGCCGGCGCATCCTGCCCAAGGCGGAGACCGAGGCGCAGGCGCGCCAGTGCCTGGAACTGTTGAGCGGCCGCCGCCATCGCGTCCTGGGCGGGATTGCCATCGCGGCACCCGACGGCCGCGTCGCCGACCGCGTGGTGACCACCAGCGTCGCCGTCAAGCGCCTGTCGCCTACGGAGATCGCCGCCTATATCGCGTCCGGCGACTGGCGCGGCAAGGCGGGCGGCTATGCCATCCAGAGCCACGCCGCCTCCTTCATTCCATGGATCAACGGCTCGTACAGCAACGTCGTCGGCCTGTCGCTCAGCGACGTGGTCGCCATGCTCGGCGGTCTCGGCTGGCATGACTGACATGCGCCACCGCATTTTCATCGCGGCGCCGGATGGAAATCTGGAAGTGTTCCGCTGGTCGGGCGGACGATTGGCGCAGGCGATCCGGGAAACGCCGGAGACGCGGCCGTTGGCGGGTGCCGTTTTCCTTGGCCGCGTGGCGAAGATCGAGCCGAGCCTGAACGCCGCCTTTGTCGAGATCGGATTGGACCGGCCCGGATTGCTGCCGCTGAAGAAACAGGGACGCCAGCCGAACGAAGGCGAGGCGATGGTCGTCCAGGTGCGTCGCGATGAGCGGGACGGCAAGGGCGCGCGGCTCAGCGCCTCGATCCAGACCGAGACCGCTTATGCCGACAAGCTGGCCAAGGCGGTTCCGCCGATGTGCCTGGTGCCGGCGCCGAATGCCTGGCAGACCTGCCTGGCCGGGCTCGATCCGGGCAGCATTGAAGAGGTGGCCTGCGATCGCCGTGTCGATGTCGGTGCGGCGCAGGCCTGGTGCGCGCATCATGCGCCGGAACTGTCGGCGCGCGTACGCCACCTGCCGCAGCGTGAATGGGACCCCGAGCGCGCCGAGATCGACGAGCAGATCGCCGCGGCGCTGGAGGAAAGTGTCACCTTGCCGTGCGGCGCCAATCTGCTGATCGAGCCAGTGCGGACCCTGACCGCGATCGACGTGAACTCGGCCGGGGCGACGCGCCGCGCCGGCATGGAGCTGACCGCGCTCACGGTCAATCTCGAGGCGGCGGCGGAGGTGCCGCGCCAGTTGGCCATGCGCAATCTGGGCGGCATCGTGGTGATCGATTTCATCGATATCGACCACCGGGCCAAGCGCGAGCAGATCTTGCAGCAATTGCGCGAGGCGGCCATCGTGGATCCGGCCATCGAATGGGTCGGCAACATGTCGCGGCTGGGACTGGTGGAGATCCTGCGCCGGCGGCGCGGTCCGACCCTGGCGGAGATGTGGGGCGCGCGGACATGAGCGGAACCGAGGATTCGACACGGAAAGCCGCCGGAAAAACGGCCGGCAAGGCCGCGGCTTGTCCGCTCTGCGGCAAGCCGGTGGCGGCAGCCGTTCGACCCTTCTGTTCCGACCGCTGTCGACTGGTCGACCTCAATCGCTGGCTAAGCGAGGCCTATCGAATCCCCGCGCCCGAGCGCGACCAGAATGGCGAAAATCAATCGGAATCCGAGGATTAGCCGATATTTCAAGGCGATTTCCGGGCTGGACAGGGGCGGGAATTCTGACTAAAAGACCGCTGCCTTTCCGGCCGGCATTCGCTGGCCGAGCCTGGCGCCCAGGTAGCTCAGTTGGTAGAGCACGTGACTGAAAATCACGGTGTCGCTGGTTCGATTCCGGCCCTGGGCACCACTTTTACCCCGTCGTCCAAAAAATGAACTGACCAAGCCGCGGGCCGCGGAACAACAGGCCTGCGCGCGCAACTTGCTGCCTCCGCGCGCGCCCGGCGCCCAGGCGGGCGGTGCCGCACCCCTTGACCGCACGCAACCAGCAAGCGAGCATTCCCGCAAGTTTGGTGTCGATGCAGGGCGAATATGTCTGTCGCTTACGCATCGAGCGAATGTGTGCGGCGAGCGACGGCAGTTTGACCGCATCGCTCGGCCCGAATGCGGCACATGCCGCGCAGGAGCACAGCGTTACAGACCAGGGGAGTCGAGACGAGATGTCGGCGACGAACCGCTTGCTGATCGTGGACGACGAGGCTGGCATCGCACGCATGATCGAACAGGCGGCGCTTGAACTGGGATTCGAGGTGCGGGCCATTTTCGACAGCGAGCAGTTCGAGAAAGCGGTGCAGGAGCTCGCTCCCAACATCGTCTTCCTCGATATCGCCATGCCGGGACGCGATGGTCTGGAATTGATCGGCCATCTGGCGGCAAGCAATTTCGGCGGCAAGATCGTGGTGATGAGCGGGTCGGACAAATCCTATATCCAGATGAGTACGACCATCGCCAAGGCACGGGGACTGCAGGTGGCCGGCACGCTCGAAAAGCCATTCAGAAGGCAGGCCGTGCTCGATCTGCTGAAAAGCCTGGCGGTCGATTTGGATAAGTAGACCCGCTGCCGCGGTTTCGCTGTCAGGCCTTGGCCCTGGTCAGCATGGCCCGGATGTCATTTTGGGCGATCGGCTTCCTGACCGCGCCGATGGCGTTCAATCCGCGCATCTTGCCGATGCGCGCCGCCGCCTCCAGATCCTGCAGCGGCATGCCGCTGATCACCACGACGCCGCCGGCGAATTGCAGATCGGCGAGAACGCTGAGCAAGGCATAGCCATCGCGGTCGGGAATGCCGACGTCGAGCACGACGATGTCCGGCTGCCACTCGGTGACCACGCGCTCGAACGCCTTGGTGTGATCCAGGGTCGCCACCTCGCACATGAGGTCGATCGCCGCGCGCTCGATGGCGGCCACGGCTTCCGGTTCGTCGTCGACGATCAGGATTCGCTTGGTCTTGGCTTTCATGGCCCTTGGCTCCGTCCCAGGATCTAATCCCAGTATCCAATCCCAGGATATAATCCCAGGCGCTATCGGAGGACAGGAGTCCTTAATAATGGATTTATGCCAGATGGACTTATGCCGGCCGTCCGTGGGCGTTTTTCAGAGCGGGTCGGCCGGGCGATGAGCCTCCGGCTCGGCAACAGCGGGGTCCGTGGCGGGCTCGGCGGACGTAACGGCCTGGATCTTGGCCTGCCGCAAGGCCTCGTAGGCGGTGAAATTCACGGCGCTGAGCGTCGGCAGGTAATAGTCCGTATCGGCGATAAAGCAGCGCAACTCGAAATCCAGCTTTTCCTGGCCGATGGCGCGGAAGACGACACTGGGCGCCGGATGCTTCATCACATGCTCGGCCCGGCCCGCGCAGTCCAGCAGGATGCGTTCGACCAGCAGGGAATCGGCGCCAAGCACCGTGCTCAGTTTCACCGTTACCCGGGCGATGCGGTTCTTGTGGGTCCAGTTGGTGACCGGGCTGGCGATCAGCACGGAGTTGGGCACGATGACCGAGGAGCGATCGAAGGTCTCGATCTCGGTGGAGCGGACCGAAATGCTCTTCACGATGCCTTCGGTGGTCCCGACCATGATCCAGTCGCCGGTCTTGATCGG
>Ga0184637_10002526_pt1 | contig 11751 bp, 11 predicted proteins | sample PLM3_127_b2_FD_133143 | JGI IMG/M metagenome (GOLD analysis project Ga0184637, IMG submission 133143) | Groundwater sediment microbial communities from an aquifer in East River, Colorado, USA - PLM3_127_b2 | ecosystem: Environmental > Terrestrial > Soil > Riparian zone | place: USA: East River...
CCAGAACCCGGCGAACCCCGAGATCCACCGCAAGACCACGGCCGAGGAGATCTGGAACGACACCGACGGGCGGGTCGACGCGCTGGTCGCGGGAGTCGGCACCGGCGGCACGGTGACGGGCGTCGCGCAGGTGATCAAGCAGCGCAAGCCTTCCTTCAAGGCGGTGGCGGTCGAGCCCGCCGACAGCGCCGTACTCTCGGGCGGCGCTCCTGGCAAGCACGTGATCCAGGGTATCGGCGCGGGCTTCGTCCCGGACGTCCTGGACAGGTCGCTCCTCGACGCGATCATCCAGGTCAGCAACGACGAGTCGCTCGAGATGGCGCGGCGTCTGGCGCGGGAGGAGGGGATCCTGTGCGGGATCTCCTCGGGCGCCGCGGTGGCCGCGGCGCTGCGCTACGCACAGGGCGACGGCAAGGGCCTCGGCCTGATCGTGGTGGTGATCCCGAGCTTTGGCGAGCGTTACATCCAGACCAAGCTCTTCGAGCCCTACCGGTACGATGGGAGCGACGACGTCGGGACCTGAGCCGGCTCGCGATCTGCGCGGGCCCGGCGCCGCCAGCGACGCCCGGGCCATCATTCGCGCGTACGCGGGCGTGTGGCCGCGCATCCACCCCGACGCCTGGATCGCTCCGGGCGCGGTCGTGGTCGGCGACGTCGAGATCGGCCCGGAATCGAGCCTGTGGTACGGGTCGGTGGTGCGCGGTGACGTGCATGGTATCCGCGTCGGCTCCCGCAGCAACCTCCAGGACGGCTGCATCCTGCATGTGACGCGCGACCGTTTCGCCTGCGTGCTGGGCGACGAGGTGACGGTGGGCCACCGCGCGGTGGTCCACGGCTGCCGGATCGGCAACGGCGCCCTGATCGGGATCGGCGCGATCGTGCTCGACGGCGCCGAGGTCGGCGCCGGGGCGTTGATCGGTGCGGGCTCGGTCGTCACGCCCGGGACCAGGGTCCCCGACCGCTGGGTCGCGCTCGGCACCCCCGCCAGGCCCGTGCGCGAGCTCACCGCCGGCGAGCTCGAGGAGCAGCGCGCGCGCGCGCTCGCCTATGTCGACACCGCACGTCGTCACCGCGCGGCAGGAGACCGGCCGTGAGCGCGCCGCGTGCGCGCAGCCGCAGCGCGCTGGCGCCGCCCCGGCGCGAGCAGAAGAAGGCGGAGTCCCGGCGGCGCATCCTGGAGGCGGCCCGCGCCGTGTTCTTCCGCGACGGCTTCATGCCGGCGAATCTCGACGAGGTGGCGGAGCTCGCGGAGGTGGCAAAGGGCACGCTCTATCGCTACTTCGAAAGCAAAGCGGAGCTCTACGTCGCGGTGCTCGCGCACGACGGCGCGCTCTTCGAGCGCAAGCTGCGCGAGACGCTGGCGCCGGAGCTGTCACCTTTCGAGCAGATCCGGCGCACGGGGCGCTTCTATCTCGAGCACTGGATGCGCAACCGGGACTACTTCCGGATCTTCTGGGCGATCGAGAACCAGGAGGTGATCGGCGAGCTCCCGCGCGGCGTGATCCAGGAGATCACCAAGCTCTGGGAGCAATGTCTGCAGCTGCTCGCAGACATCGTGGCGCGTGGCATCGGCGAGGGAAGCTTCCGCGCGTGTGATCCCTGGCAGGTTGCACACCTGTTGTGGACGCTCGCGAACGGGCTGATCCAGACGGAGTCGTCGGCCGCGCGCCGCAATCTGCGCCGCGGTCCGTTGCTGCGGGACTTCGAGGAAGCGATCGAGATCGTCTTGCGCGGCCTGGCTGCGCCGCCTTCTCCGCGCGCTTGACGCGGGAAGCGGCTTGCGGAAACTTCCCGCGCATGGGGGAGGGCTCGAAGGATGTCTGAAGACCTCGGAACGCGGATTCGGACGATCGTCGTGGAGCAGCTGGGCGTCGAGCCATCGGAGGTCACTCCCAACGCGAGCATCCTCGATGATCTCGGTGCGGACTCGCTCGACGTGGACGAGCTCGTGATGGCGCTCGAGGAAGAGTTCGACATCGAAGTGCCCGACGAAGCCGTCGAGACGATTCGAACCATCGGCGACATGGAACGCTACGTCACCGAGCACGCCGCCTAGAGCAAGCGAAGCGCGCAGCGAGCCGCAGGCGAGCGGAGTTCACTCAGGCCGGAAGCGCGCGCAAGCGAAGCGCGCAGCGAGCCGCAGGCGAGCGGAGTTCATTCAGGCCGTCAGCGCGGCGGACGCAAACCGGGCAGCACACGCGCCCAGATTCCCAGTCCCGTCGTCACGGTCGCTGCCGCCACTGCGATCCAAAGCCGGCCGCGCAGGGTCTCGCGCATCGCCTCCACCAGCAGCGCCTGCTCCTTCGGTCCGGAACCCTCAGCGCTTCCGATTTCGAAGAACCGGTAGAGCGTGGGCGAGGCCAGCGCGAAGCAGTACACGAAGCTGAGCGCCGAGAAGTAGAGCAGCATCAGCGTGAAGCGTGGCTGGAAGCCGACTCGGGGCGGCCTGCGACGCGGTTCGGTCGCCACCCTGCCACGTTACGCAGGTGCGGCTCGCCGGTCAATGCGCGCCTCGTGGGACTGCGGCTTGCAAGCGCGCGCGCAGCGAGCCGCAGGCGAGCGAAGTTCACTCAGACCAGAGCGAAGTTCACTCGGGCCGGCTAGCCTGCTCGACGTGAAGGAGCACCCGCGGGTCGTCATCATCGACGGCACGAATTCCCTCTACCGCGCCTTCTTCGCGATCCCGAAGCTGAGAGCCGCCGACGGCACTCCCACCAACGCCGCCTACGGCTTCGTGACGATGCTCCGCAAGGTGATCCGCGAGGAAGCGCCTGACTACCTGCTGGTGGTCTTCGATGCGCGCGGAAAGAACTTTCGCCACCAGCTCTACCCGGCCTACAAGGCGACCCGCGACGCGCAGCCCGAGGAGCTCTCGGCGCAGATCCCGATCGCGCGCGAGCTGGTGGAGGCCTACCAGATCCCGATCCTCGAGGTCGCCGGCTTCGAAGCCGACGACGTGATCGCGACCCTGGTGCGGCGCGCGCCCCCGGAGGCGCAGATCGCGATCGTATCGACCGACAAGGACCTGATGCAGCTGGTAAGCGGGCGCGTGGTCCTGCTCGATGGCATGAAGGATCGCCGCTACGACGAACACGAGGTGGAGGAGCGCTTCGGCGTCCCCCCCTCCCAGCTCCTCGATCTGCGCGCGCTCGCGGGCGATCCGTCGGACAACATCCCCGGCGTCGCGGGCATCGGTCCCAAGGGAGCAGCCGAGCTGATCCGACGCTGGGGAGATCTCGAGAACCTGCTCGCGCATGCAGGCGAGGTTGCCTCGAAGCGCGCGCGCGAGGCGCTGGGCCAGCAGGCGGAGCAGGCCCGTCTCTCGAAGCGTCTCGCGACGCTGCGCAGCGACGTACCGCTCCCGCAGGGTCTCGAGGCGGCAGCGCGGCGGGAGCCGGACCTGGCGCGGCTGCGCGCCTTGTTCGAGAGGCTCGGCTTCTCGCGGCTGCTCGAGGGCCTGGGGAGCGAGGCTGCGAACGACGTGGCGGCGGGCGCCACCCTGGTCCGCCGCATCGAAGCGCTGGGCGAGCTGGATGCGCTGATCGCCGAGCTGCGGGCTCTGCCGGGGATCGCGCTCGCCGGTGTCTTCGGCGATGCGCCGCCCATGGGCTCGGGCCCGGTGGGCCTCGCCTTCGCGCTCGGGCCCGAGCGGGCCGCCTACCTCCCGCTCGCGGGCGAAAACCTGCTTGCCAGCGGGCTCGCTCCCGCGGAGGTCGTCTCCCGGCTGCGCGGGCTGTTCGAGGGCGCGCGCGCGCTGCCGTGGTCCGCGCGCGAGACCAAGCCGCTGCAGGTCTGGCTCGCCGAGCAGGGGCTCGAGCTCCCCGCGCCGGCCTTCGACTGCGAGCTCGCGGTCCAGCTGCTCGATCCCAGCGGCTCGCGCACGCTGGAGGCGCTGGCGTCGCAGCAGCTCGGGACCGCGCTGCGCAGCTGGGACGAAATAGCCGGCCGCGGCGCGAAAGCGCGCCCGGCGAGCGAGATCCCCATCGAGCAGGCGGCGGCCTGGGCCGGGGCGCAGGCGTGCGCCGCGCGAGGTCTGGAGGAGCCGCTCGCGCGCGAGCTCGCCGAGACCGGCATGGACGCGCTCTACCGCAGCGCGGAGCTCCCGCTGACGCGCGTGCTCGCGCGCATGGAGCGCGCGGGCGTGCGGATCGACGAAGCCGCGCTGGGGCGCCTCTCGCGGGACTTCAGCGGACAGCTGGCGCAGCTCGAGGAGCAGATCTACGCGCTGGCGGGAGAACGCTTCCTGATCTCCTCGCCGAAGCAGCTCCAGCAGCTGCTGTTCGAGAAGCTGAAGCTCCCGGCCATCAAGAAGACCAAGACCGGCTACTCGACGGACGAGGACGTGCTCGAGCAGCTCGCGTCGCAGCACAATCTGCCGCTCCAGATCCTCGCGCATCGCCGGCTCAGCAAGCTCAAGAACACCTACGTCGATGCGCTGCCCCCGCTCGTGAACCCGCGCACGGGACGCATCCATCCGACCTTTCATCAGCTCGGGGCGGCGACGGGCCGGCTCTCGGCGACCCACCCCAACGTCCAGAACATCCCGATCCGCAGCCCCGATGGCTTGCGCATCCGCGAGGCCTTCGTTCCGGCCGAGGGCTGCCGGCTGCTCTCGGCGGACTACTCGCAGGTCGAGCTGCGCATCCTGGCCCACTATTCGGGTGACGAGAGCCTGATCGAGGCCTTCCAGCGCGGCGAGGACGTGCATCTGCGCACGGCGGCGGAGGTGGCCGGGATCGCGCCGGAGGCGGTCTCGGCCGAGCAGCGCGCGCGCGCCAAGGCGGTCAATTTCGGGATCATCTACGGCTCCTCGGCCTTCGGCCTCGCGAACCAGCTCGGCATCGCGAGCGCCGAGGCGCAGGCGACGATCGACGCCTACTTCGCGCGCTACCGGGGCGTGCGCCGCTTCCTCGACGAGACGATCGCGGAGGCGCGCCGGGAGGGCTTCGTGCGCACCGTCCTGGGCCGGCGCCGCTATCTGCCGGACCTCTCCTCGCGCAACCGCGCCCTCAAGAACGCCGCCGAGCGGATGGCCGTCAACAGCGTGATCCAGGGTAGCGAGGCCGACCTGATCAAAAAGGCCATGGTCGAGGTCGATGCCGACCTGGAGGCCGCGGGACTGCGCAGCCGGATGATCCTGCAGGTGCATGACGAGCTGGTGTTCGAGGTCCCGGAGCGAGAGGTCGCGGAGCTGCGCCGCCGGATTCCCGAGCGGATGCAGGCGGTGTTGCCGCTGCGCGTACCCCTGGTGGTCGACGTCGGGGTCGGCTCGAACTGGCGGGAGGCCCATTGAAGGGCGGGATGGCAGCCCAGGGGGCCGGGCGAATAGGCCCGGCCCGGCCGGCGTCGAAGGACGGCGGGAACGCGGATTCGCGCGCAGGAGTCGTGCCGGTGGACGCCGAGGTCCGAAGTACGGCGGCGCCCTCTCCGCCCGACGCCGAGGTGATCGAGCGCGCGAAGCGCGGCGATCACGAGGCGTTCCGGGTGCTGGTCGAGCGGTACCAGGGCCGCGCCTACGGGCTGGCGTTGCGCGTGCTGCGCGACGAGGAGCAGGCACGGGACGCGGTCCAGGACGCTTTTCTCAAGGTGTATGGCTCGCTCAAAAAATTCGAGGGCCGTTCGGGCTTCTACACCTGGTTGTATCGGCTGGTCATGAACGTCTGCCTGGACATGAAGCGCCGCGATCGCTCCGGCCGCCACGTCGAGTGGGAGGAGGAGCGCGCGGTCGAGATCGCCCAGGGCGCCGAGGCGCTCGCGCCCGGCGCCGCCAATCCGGGCCGCGGCGGGCCGGAGGCCGCGCTCGAGCGTGCACAGCTGCGAGACGTGATGAGCCGCGCCATCCAGGCGCTGCCCGATTCCGCCCGCCGGACGCTCGAGCTGCGCGAGATCGACGGTCTGAGCTACGCCGAGATCGCGGAGGCCCTGGGCGTGCCGAAGGGCACCGTGATGAGCCGGCTCTTCTATGCGCGGCGCCGGGTGCAGGCCGCGTTGATCGAGGCGGGCGTGGCGGACGCGACACCCGGCGGAGACGCCGTGGAGGAAGCACGATGACAGACCGGGAGCGGGGAGCCGAGCGGCCGCAAGCCCTGGCCGAGAGGGACGAGCGGGCCTTGCACGCCTACCACGACGGCGAGCTGCGGGGCTTGGCACGCTGGCGTTTCGAGCGCCGCCTGGCGCGCTCGCCCGCGCTGCAGCGGGAGCTGCGGGGGCTCTCCGAGCTGGGGCTGCTCCTGCGCGAGCGCGCGGCGGCGGCGACCGGGCCGGAGCTGTGGGATCGTATCGCCCTGCGCCTGCCGGCCGCGGACGCCCGGCGCCAGGCCGAGGTGACGGAGCGCGGGACGGCTCGGCGTCTCGGCTGGCTGCCACCGCTGGGCGCGGCGGCCGCGGCGCTGGCGGTCGCGGCGGTGATGGCGCAGCAGTGGCTCACGGCGCCTGCCCTGGAGCAAGCCGGGGTGGTGCGTTGGATGGACAGCCGAGGACGCAGCGTGATGGTGCTCGAGGAAGATGAACAGAACGAGGTCACGATCATCTGGCTGCTCGACGGCGGACCCGGCGCGCCGGCGGCGGGAGGCGGACGTGCTGCCTCGTAGCCTGATCGCCGGTGCGATGCTGGCCGCGGCGCTGCTCGGATCCGCGGCGGCGGCGTCCGCCGAACCCCCCCGGCGCATCGCGATCGACGTCACCGTCAGCCACGCTCTCGACGCCCAGGGCGCGATCGACCCGCGCGGGGTGAAGCTCGACGCCCACCTCAAGCCCCAGTTCCGGTATGGAGGGCTGAAGGTGCTCCAGGTCGAGCGCCTGGACCTGGCGATGGACCAGGTCGGCACGCTCCAGCTTCCGAATGGCCGCAAGTTCCGCGTGCGCCCGCTCGACATCGGTTCGGAGGGGGTCCTGCTCTCGGTCTCCGTCCAGGGGACCCTCTGGACCGACATGCGGGTGCGCAACGGCCACCTGGTGGTGATCGGCGCCGAGCGTTACGAGGCGGGAAAGCTCGTGATCGGTCTAGAACCGCATTTCTAGGACTTCGCTCCGGTCTTATGGACTTCGCTCGCCTGCGGCTCGCTGTGCGCGCGCTTCGCGCGCTTGCCGGACTCGCCACGAGCGCGCTGCCGGACGAGCATGAATGCAAGGTCGCCTTCCGAGGCGGCCGCGCAGCGAGCCGCAGGCGCGCGGAGGCCGGGTGGCGCGGGCCGCCCCGCGCCGGGACCCGAAAGTTCGCTGCGCGCGGGCTGCCGCCCGCTTGTGGGGGCGCTCTCCGAAAAAAAACTTCGGTCGCCGTGACACATTCGCCTGCGGGCGGCCACTTCCCATGCAGAAAACTAAATATCCCCTTCCCAGGGAGGCCCGAGGCGGCGCAAGCCACCTCGGGCCTTGCCGTTCCGGTATCCGTCACCCGCGGCAGGGTGGGCCGCGCCCGGCGGCGGCGCCTCAGGTCGCTAGGAAGCGCTCTCGGTAGCGCGCGAAGTCGCGCCGCAGCGCCGGCTCCTCGAAGCCGAAACGCTCCAGCGTGTAACGGTGGAGGGGGCGCTTCTCGCGCGCGTTCAGGGCCGCCCAGCGCCGCATGCGCGCCGCCACGTCCTCGCCGAACGAGAGGCCGGCGAAGGCGTAGATCCGGGCCGCCTGCGCCAGCGGGTCCGCCACCAGGTCCTCGTAACGGAGGTCGAGGAAGCGATCCGGGTGGGTCTCGCGCACGTCCATGCAGAGGCCGATCGCGCGCCGCATCTTGTCGCTCCATTCGCGTCCCACATCGACGGGGTCGACGCGATCGCTCGCGAGCACGCGCAGGCTGTGGATCAGACTCGCGAGCGACGGAACGCACTGGGCCGGCTCGCGGTGGGGCCACACGATGCGCGCATCCGGAAACGCGCGGAAGAGCGCGTCCATGTGCCCGAGATGGAAAGGAGTCTTGAGGATCCAGCGCTCTCCTGCCTCGCCTCGCCGGCGCTTCTGCCACTGGAGGGAGCTGAGCAGGCGCACCAGATAGTCGTAGCCGGGCGTCAGATCCTGGGTCTCCCGCCAGGCTGCGAACGAGGGAATCCGGCAGAAGGCCTCGGGATTGGTCGAGAGGAAGGCGTGCTCGACCAGCATGATCTCCTCGTCGGGCGCGCGGGCGTCCATCGGATGCGCAGCGATCAGCTCCGGCGAAGCTCCCAGCATCGCCTCGACCTCGCGCTCCGCGTCGGCGATGCGCGGATCGGGTGCCGAGGCGTCCGCGCCCGGGTGCGGCGCCGGCTGGCGCGATTCCCACCAGAGCAGCGCGTGCAGGCGGGGATCGCTGGCGAGCATGCGGTGGAGCATGGTGGTGCCCGTGCGCGCGAGCCCGACGATCACGATCGGCGCGCTGATCCGTTGCTCGAGGATCTCGGGATGGCGCCGCACGCTCTCCTCGGTGCGCAGCCGGTTCACCAGCAGCCCGACGATGCGCTCGAGCTGGCCGAGTCGCCCGGCTGGGTTGAGCTCCGCCTCGCGCTCGAGCGCGTGCAGGAGCCGTTGCATCGGCTCGTGGAAGGCCGGATCGCCGAAGTCGCCGGGTCCCGCCCGGCGCTGGGCTTCGTCCTGCAGCGCCTTCGCGTCGAACCCGAGCTCGCTCGCCATCGCTCTCTCCTCAGCCCTGCATCGGGGTTTCGCGCACCGAAACGCGCACGGCGAGTACAAAGGCGCCCTCGGCCTCGATCCCGCGCGCCCAGCGCGCGAGCTCACCGGCGCCCTCCGCGTCGATCTCGGTCACGGCGTCGAAGCCTCGGCTCTGCGCCGCGCCCGGAAGGGCAAACTGCGGGCGGGTCCAGCGCGGGCCCAGGGCCGCGGCGCGCAGCGCCGGCAGGGCCTCCCCCAGAAAGCGCGCGCGGAAGCTTCCGGGCGGCTCCGCCTCCGGCCTCCGCACGCAGACCAGCAGGCGCGCGCCTTCCGTCCCGGCCCGCGCCTCCCCCCAGGCCGGCGCCTCCTCCACCGGGAAGAACACGATCGCCGGCTTGTCCATGAACGTGCGCTCGTCGCGCCGGATGGTATCTCCCTGCGGCCCTTCGGTGCGCTCGTAGACGGCTCGAACGGCGGCGGCGTCCGGGTATTCGAAGCGCGTCATGCAGTCGAAATCCGCTGCGCCGTGGATCTCCTCGCGAACGTGATGGCGCACGTAGCCGGTGGTGCCGGCCAGCGACGGAAGGGCGATCGGGACGTGGATCTCTTCGTAATGGGAGCGGAAGTCGTCGCGGGAGACGCCCGGCAGCCGCCGGATGAATGCGAGCACGCGGATCAAGCTAGTTCCCCGGCGATTCCGGAGCGCACAGCACCAGCGCGAAGCGGCCCTGCGCGTCGAGCCAGCGCTCTTCGCAGCATAGCGACGCGGCTTTCAGCAGGTCGTCGATCTCGGCGGGCGAGTACTTGAACGAGTCCTCCACGTGGATGGCCTCGTCCTTCGCGAACGCGACCTCCAGGCCGAGCGCCGCGATCGCGACGCGCTGGCGCTCGCGGCTCACCAGATCGATCTCGATCTTGCCCTCGTCCTCCAGCCAGCGAGCGCGGTGGGCGAAGGCCGCGGGCGCGAAGCGCCCCCCCAGCTCGCGATTGATCCGCACCAGCAGGTTGCGGGTGAAGCGCGCCGTGACGCCACCTGCGTCGTCATAAGCCGCCTCGAGCACGCGCTGCGGCTTGCGAAGGTCCACCCCGAGCAACAGGCAATCTTCTTGGGCGAGCGCGCGCCGGACGCGGCGCAGGAAACCTGCCGCCTCCACGCGATCGAAGTTGCCGACGTTCGAGCCGAGCCAGGCGATCAGCTTCGGGCCCACCGTCGCCTCGCGCAGCAGGCGGAGCCCCTCGTGATACTCGCTCGCGATCGCGCAGACTTCGAGACCGGGATAGCGCGCGAGCAGACTGCGCGCGCTGGCTTCCAGCGCGTCGCGCGAGATGTCGACGGGCACATAGCGGAGCGCCGCGTGGCGCGAGAGGAAGGCTTCGATCAGGAGCCGCGTCTTGCGGGCGCTCCCGCTGCCGAGCTCGGCGAGCGTGATCCGATCGCCGAAGCGCGCGGCGATCGCGCCGGCGCGCGCCCCGAGGATCTCGTGCTCGGCGCGCGTCAGGTAGTACTCGGGGGTCTGGCAGATCGCCTCGAAGAGCTGCGAGCCGCGGGCATCGTAGAGGAAACGGCACGGGAGGGTCTTCTCCGCCAGCGAGAGCCCGGCCGCGACGGCGGCGGCGAAATCGCCGGCGTCGCGCTCCGCCGGGGTCTCGATCAGCGCATAGCGCTGGCGGGGGGCGGACCGCAGCATCCTCAGACGCTACCGCGTCCGTGGCGCAACAAGCGGCCGGGCAGGGGGCCGTCGGGATCGACAGCGTCCTTTCCGTCGCGTCGCACGAGCTCTCCGAAGACGATCACCGCGTCGATCCCGAGGCCGTCGGAAACCAGGCGGTCGGCGCCCGCCGGCTGGTCGTGCACCCGGCGCAGCGGGCTCGCACCCACGCGCGCGGCGTCGAAGACGACGACGTCGGCGGGCCAGCCCAGGGCGAGGCGCCCTCGATCCGCCAGCCCGAACACCTCGGCGGGGCGCGCAGTCAGCATGTGCACGGCCTGCTCGAGCCCGAGCGTGCCCTTCTCGCGCACCCAATGGCCGAGCAGGTGCGTCGAGAAGCAGGCGTCGCAGAGCTGGCTCGCGTGGGCGCCGGCATCCGAGAGGCCGAGCACCGTGTGCGGCGCGAGTAGCAGCTCGGCCACGTCGTCCTCGTCGACGTTCATGATCGCGACCCGGAAGCGCGCCTCGAGCTCGGATGCGATGCCGAGATCGAGGGCCAGATCGAGCGGGTGCAGTTCGCGTTCGCGAGCGACCTCGGCCAGCGGACGCTCCGCCAGGCCGGGCTCGGAGGGCGCGCTCACGATCCAGGTGCGCTGCCACCAGGCCGCCAGCGCGCGACCGAATCCGGTGTCGGTGCTTTCGCGGAACACGCGACGGAACCCGGGGTCCCGGTAGATCCGCAGCTTGCCCTCGAGGTCGGCGCTCGAAATGGGGGCGAAGAGCTTCATGCTCTCGAACGGGAAGGGCTCCTTCCACTGGAATTCGAAGTTGAGCGGTCGGCAGGAGACCTGCGGGATGACCCGCTGCCCCTCCTGCTGCTGGCGCGCCGCGCGCTCGAGGGCGGCGCGGTGGGATCCCGGCCCCATCGCGCCGGCGAGCAGCGCCGTCCAGGATACCGGGCGGCCCGTCTCGGCCGCGATCTGGCCCAGCTCGTCGAAGAAGAGGCCGCGTCCAAGGGTGGCTTGCAGGATCCCGGCGCCGGCTTCTCCGAGCGCGCCCGCCAGCGAGCGGAGCTCGTCGAGCTCGGCGAGTCGGCTCGGAACCGGGCGCCCGGCCCAGCCCACGTGGGTGGGTGATTTCGAGGTGGCGAGGCCCACGGCGCCGGCGGCGAGCGCCTGGCGCACGAGGGCGCGCATGCGCAGGGTTTCCTCCGCCGTGGCGGCGCGCTCGGTGGCCTCCTCGCCCATCACGTAGAGCCGGAGCGGGGTGTGGCCGAGCAGCACGCCCACGTTGATCGCGACCCCGCGACGCTCGATCGCGTCGAGGTACTCGGGAAAGGTCTCGAAGGGCCAGTCGCGGCCCAGGCCAGCCGTGAGCGCGTCGAAGCTCATGCCCTCGACTTTTTCGAGCGTGCGCAGGATCAGCTCGCGGTGCTCCGGCCGCGTCGGCGCCACGCCGAAGCCGCAATTGCCGATCACGACCGTGGTGACACCATGCCAGGGCGAGATCGAGAGCATGCGGTCCCACA
>Ga0184637_10002527_pt1 | contig 11745 bp, 8 predicted proteins | sample PLM3_127_b2_FD_133143 | JGI IMG/M metagenome (GOLD analysis project Ga0184637, IMG submission 133143) | Groundwater sediment microbial communities from an aquifer in East River, Colorado, USA - PLM3_127_b2 | ecosystem: Environmental > Terrestrial > Soil > Riparian zone | place: USA: East River...
ATTCATCAAACCCTCCGAGCTTGCGCGCTACTGCCGCGACGCCGGGCTTGCCGTAAAACAGCTCACCGGCATGCGCTACAACCCTCTTGCCAAAACCTATTCGCTGGGTACGGATACCGACGTCAATTACATCATGCACTGCGGGCGCAATGATTAAGGGTTTGCTGTTTGATCTCGACGGCACGCTCGCCGACACCGCTCCCGATCTGGGATTTGCCCTCAACCACCAGCGCGAAATACACGGGCTTCCCGCGTTGCCACTGCAAACCATCCGGCCTTACGTCTCGCAAGGCGGGCGGGGGTTGATGCAGGTCGGATTCGACCTGACACCCGAGGATGCCAACTTTTTTTCTATGCGTGAAGAGTTCCTTGATTTGTACGCACAGCGGCTGTGCCATGAAACACGGCTTTTCCCCGGCATCGCTGAACTGCTCGGCGAGCTCGAAAAAAGAGGCCTGCCCTGGGGTGTGGTCACCAACAAGATCGAACGTTTCACCCTGCCCTTGCTGGAGAAACTGCAACTCGCCGGGCGCGCGGCTTGCATTGTCAGCGGCGACACCTGCAGCAATTTCAAACCTCATCCCGAGCCGCTGCTCCACGCCAGCCGCGAAATGGGCATACCGGCCGGGGAATGCGTGTATGTAGGCGACGATGAGCGCGATGTCCTGGCGGCCCGTGCTGCAAAAATGCAGGTGGTGGTTGTCCTGTATGGCTACCTTGGGAATGGCGCACACCCGGAAAGCTGGGGAGCGGATGCGCTTGTTAACTCGCCAAAAGAACTGCTTCATTATTTATAGTGCTAAAATGGCGTTTCCGGTGAACCTTGCGGTTGCCGGAAAGTCTATAAAGAAATTGGGGGCGACTTGGTTTCGACGTAGGTCGCAAAGCAGCGCAGGGCATACCGAGGACCAGTTCCCTCGCAAATCCACTGGAAAGCAACTAAACGCGAACGACGAGCGTTACGTTCTAGCCGCTTAATCCCGGCTGGACTCTGCTCCGGATCGCTCATGGGCCGGGTCGGGCAACCGACAACAGAGTCATTTACATGAGATCGTGCTGCTCAGGGTTACTTTGAGCAAGCACTAAATCATAGGTAACTCGCCGTGGCGCAGCCCGTCGGCTGGCGGCGCTCCGGTTAAAACAAACAGCCTGACTAAGTATGTAGAACTGCATGTAGAGGGCTTGCGGACGGGGGTTCGATTCCCCTCGCCTCCACCAATTACTCAGCTTACGATTTTCCAAAAGCAACGCCGAGGGGTTAGGCCCCTCGGCGTCCTTTTCCGCAAGATAATTCCCGGGATATCTGAACTCCACAAGCCGGCACCGGCTCGTGCCCGGGCGGTTCTGAGTCTTAAGATCTATGCAGCGCCCGAACCCAACGCGGCAGCGCCCTTGGCGGAGGCTAAGCCCAAGACAGCGCCGATTGCCAACGAGAGCGAAACCGTGATGACGGCGTTGTCGAGGCTGAGGGACATCAGGCTCGAGAGACTCAGCTTGTCAGGCGTCTGCAGCAGGAAAGCGAACGTGGCTGCGTATCCGTAGACATTCGCCGGGATCGAGGATAACGCCTTGATGTTGGCGGCGTAGCAAATCGCCCAGACCGTAACGCCGACGACGATGCCCGCCCACAACGGCAAGGTCAACTTATCCGCGAGCGGGATCGCCAGAATGATTACTGCAGCGATCCAGGCAGAGACCGACCCAAAGACGTTGCCCACTATGGTGTTGCGCAGGGCATTGTTGTCGCCGCCCGTATGGAAAAAGCATGCCCAGCCTAGGAATGCTGCCCAGATGAGGATGCCTCCCAACGAAAGAAATGCCCAAGCAGCTAAACCTCCCAGAACGCCGATGCTTAGAGACAAAGCGCCCATTTTTGACATAGTACCCTCCTTAATGATTTTGGATTTCTCGAAGTTGCCGGACACTATTTCCGCTTTCTAGCGATCCAATAGCAGCAACGCACGTGACTAACCGTTTTTTATAATAAGGGGACGCTTGCTATTATGTGGGATACGCTGTCGGTAGGGCGCCCTTTGATTTCACTGCTGAGTGAGCGCTATACCAGACGGGCTTATGCTCCCAGCTAAATTGCACTAGCTCCAGCTGCCTGGATTGGGTTTACCCCGTCCAAGTGCGTTAAAGTATCCGCCGGATCATCAACAACGTCAATGACAGTGAATCAAGCGGGAAGGACGTCTCGATTGCTGTTGTGCTCCCAAACCAGGGCTCGAAACCGGGACCTGAGCATTAACAGTTGTAATAACTAGTCTTTTTCTAACCCTGACCAATGCGATAATAACGGTAACGAATTGAATCGTGTGCAACAGGTCAAGCCCTATCTAATTGAATTCGAAATGACAGCGGCATTCCAAGCCAAAGTGACAGTGAGCGGAGATATGGGACTGCTGGAAGCGTTCAAGCAGCAGACCAGCGCCCTGCTGTCCGAAGAAAGCGCTATTCAGAATTTCCAGGAGCAATACATTTCACACGACCTGATTTATCGCTTCGAAACCGACCAAGGCATCCCTTTCCCGCCATTCGTCGCAACTTCGGCGGCCTTTCCCGACCTGAAAATCACGGTGGAATGGATCAACCATCGGGATGGCGTAAGGGGAAACGCTGTAATACAGGACGGCAAGCTTGCTGAACAATACACCCAGGCGATCGCCGATTCTGAGCGCATCGGCAGCCCCGTGCAGTTAGACATCGCAATCGAAGAAAACGGTTATCTCAGGCAAGCCATCGTTTTCAAGAACATCGGCGCCGGCGAGTACGCCGGATATATTCTCACCGGCAGACAACATGCCCTGTTCAAAATACGCAAGCAGGACAACCAAACCGTACTCTACGCCAGCGATGGACTGGAAGCCGAATGGGCGGAACATTGGACTTACAATCCGGAAACCCGCAACAACGATTACCAGGAAATCGTACCTGGCGAAAAAATTGAGGATGCGCTTTTCCGGGTGTTGGAAGCGCTGGTCAACGATTTCCTTGATGATTGGGTGTGGCTTGCCGAAAGCCCGCCGGAAGACATTATCATCGAGCAACAGAAGTATGAGCGCATGGGGCTGGCCTCGCACCAGGCCAACATCAAGGCGGAGAAAATCAGAAAAATGGCCAGACTGGACACGGAATGGGGAAACTCCTTCCGTTTCAGCACGCTGAGCAATGACTGCGCATGGATAAAAACCGCGATTGTGGAGTGTTGGGAAGAACAATAGCCAAACCGGCGAAGAACGAAAATGCGCGAACACAGTTTCCTAGGTCTTGGCCCTCACGGCTTTCACCGCATTGCCTACACCGAATGGGGTAATCCCGGCAATCCGCACGTGGTGGTCTGCGTGCATGGCCTCACGCGCAACGGGCGAGATTTCGATTTTCTCGCCATGGCGCTGGAAAGCGATTGTCACGTGGCATGCCCCGATATCGCAGGCCGTGGACAAAGCGATTGGCTTAGCCACCCCGAGGATTACAGTTACCCGGTTTACCTGTCCGACATGGCAGCACTGCTTGCGCGGATCGGTCCCGGAACCAGAGTGTCCCGATTCATCGCCAGGCTGCTGCACCGCTCATCTGAGCGCTACATTGATTGGGTGGGGACTTCGATGGGCGGGCTGATCGGAATGATGCTGGCGGCACAACCAAAATCTCCGATACGGCGTCTCATAATGAACGACGTCGGTCCGCGGGTTCCCGCCGACGCGCTGCGCCGGCTCGCTGAATACGTCGGCAAGGACTACCGCTTCGCCAGCTTCGAGGAATTCGAAGCCTATGTACGCAAGGTGTGCTCCCCTTTTGGCCCGCTCACCGACGCGCAGTGGCGCCATATCGCCACCCACAGCGCAAGGAAGTTTGATGATGGAAGCTACGGTTTCAAATACGATCCGAAAATCGGCGAACCGTTTAAAAGCGGATTTTTCCAGGACGTGGATTTATGGCAGTACTGGGAAAAAGTGCGCTGCCCGGTGCTGATTTTGCGTGGGGCGGAGTCCGACCTGCTGCCCAGAGAAACCGCGATGATAATGTGCAAGCGCGAAGCACGCACTGAATTGGTGGAACTGCCCGGGATCGGTCACGCGCCGATGCTGATGTCGGCAGACCAGATCAAAATTGTGCACGACTTTCTCCTGGCCTCAGACTGAAAGAACGAAGCTCGCGGCCGGCGCCAGCGAGGCTGCGCGCTGAGGAATATGCGGGAGCGTCAACGGAAATTCATCAACGAGGAGCCGCTTCCTCGCCCTTTCATCTCATTCAGGCAGGTCACCGGCAAGCCGCAGTGCGTCGTCGGCATTCATTTCGCAAATCAAATCCACGCCCGCAGCGCTCAAGCGCCTGGCTGCGGCCGCCGGCCTGCCGTCGTCGTGAACAAGCGACCACTGCGCGTGGTTCAGCAACAACGCAAGCTCCAGCGCGCGTCCCAAGGTCAGTGCAAAACGCCGGGCGCCGGCTTCGAGTTGCGCGTTACCGGTTTTCGTTGCTGCCAGGAACCATTCCTCGGCGTGCGTAAGTGTTTTTTTCACAGAATCCGCGACGGCGCTCAAGCTGGATTCGCGTACCTCGGCAAGCAGGCGCTGCGCTTCCTTGCGCACCATGCCAAGCCCGTCCATGGCCTGTACCGCACGCAAGGTGTCCAGCGCCAGAACGTTGGTTGTGCCCTCCCAGATTGAAAAAACCTGCGCGTCGCGCAGAAGCTGGGGTATGCCGGTGTCCTCGACATAACCCGCGCCGCCGAAACTTTCAACGACTTCGGAGAGCACGGCAACCGATTGCCGTGCAATGGTGAGCTTGGCAATCGGGATGAACGCACGCAGCAACTCCGCCTGCCCGGGTTGCGACTCGCCCGCCTCGTCTTTACCAAGCAATGCCGCGACGTGAAAAGCCAGATGGAACGCGCCCTCCATTTCCGCCTGCATGCCGGCCAGCGTATCCACATGCAGCGGTTTTTGCGCAAGTTTCGCGCCGAACGCGTCGCGTTTGTGGGCGTAGTCCCGCGCCAGCGCAATTCCCCTGCGCATCATGGCCACGGAACTCACCGCATTCCAGGTGCGGGTAATGTTGAGCACATGGGCGATGTTGCGTACGCCGTTGGCGGAATCCATCACAAGCTCGGCCTTCGTGCCGTCAAGGGTCAATTCCGCGGTCGGCACCTTGCGTGTACCCAGCTTGTCCTTGAGACGGTCGACAACCATGTTATTGGGCCTGCCTTCCGCATCGCGCGTTTCCACATAAAAGAGCGCGAGTCCCCGTCCTCCCGGCGGATTGCCCTCCGGGCGCGCCAAGGTCAACGCCATTTGCGAAGTGGTAGCCGAAGTAAACCACTTGCGGCCAAAGAGCCGCCACTCTTCTTTTTCATTGCGGCGTGCCACGGTTTCGGACAGCCCGACGTCCGAGCCGCCGATGCTCTCGGTCATCCACTGGCCGCTGGTCCACAAATATTTCGGATCGCGGCTGGTTAGATGCGGCACGGCACGCTGGATGAGCGCCTGGTTTCCGGATTGCAGCAGGGCGCGCGCTGCGCCGTCGGTCATTGCCAGCGGGCAACTGTAAACATCGGTGGATGGGGTGAACAAATACACCAGCGCAAATTGGTGCAGCCGCGCATGAACCCCGTGCCTGGGTTCATAGGCAATCGCCACCAGCCCGCGCGTGGCGGCGATGCGCTCGGCTTCGCGCCACAGCGGCGAGACCTCCACGCGATCAATACGGTTGCCCCACGCATCCCATTGCGTGAGCACCGGCTCATTCAAGCGGTCCGCAAGCTGGGCGCGGTAAAGCTCGCGTCCGGCGAGCCCGCCCATTTCCATGAGCCCGGGTTCGATATCGCGCAGCATGGCGGGCGGCAACGCGCGTGCAAGATAGGAACGCAGCACCCGGTCATCGCTGTACTGATTGCCAAGCTCCGGAGGCGGTTGGATGAACGTCATTTGCCAACTCCTGATCTTTAGGCGTCCAGTCGGTCAATGCCGCCGAGGCAAATGTATTTCACCTGCACAAACTCTTCGATGCCGTATTTAGAACCTTCGCGGCCGATGCCGGATTGCTTCACTCCCCCAAACGGCGTGACCTCGTTGGAGATAATGCCGGTGTTGACACCCACCATTCCGCATTCCAGCGCTTCAGCGACGCGCCAGATGCGCCCGACGTCGCGGCTATAGAAATATCCCGCAAGACCATATTGGGTATTATTGGCAATACGCACCGCGTCCTGTTCGGTTTTGAAGCGGAACAGCGGCGCTACCGGGCCAAAAGTTTCTTCGCGCGCAAGCAGCATATCGGTAGTGACGTCTTTCAGCACCGTGGGTTCAAAGAACGTTCCCCCCAACGCATGGCGCTTGCCGCCCAACAATACCTTCGCGCCTTTGGCGAGCGCATCGGCGATATGGCTCTCGACTTTTCTGAGCGCTTGCGCGTTGATCAGCGGGCCCTGGTTCACCCCATCTTCCATGCCGTCGCCGACTTTCAAATCTTTCACCTTCGCCGTCAATCTCGCGGCAAACGCATCGTAAACGCCGTCCTGCACCAAAATTCGGTTGGCGCACACGCAGGTTTGGCCGGTATTGCGGTATTTGGACGCCATGGCGCCTTCCACCGCGGCATCGAGATCTGCATCGTCAAACACAATGAACGGCGCGTTGCCGCCCAGCTCCAGCGAGATTTTCTTCACCGTGTCGGCGCATTGGCGCATCAGCAGCTTGCCCACTTCCGTTGAACCGGTAAACGTGAGTTTGCGCACCAGTGGATTGGCGGTCAGTTCGCCGCCTATCGCCGGCGCGTCGCCTGTCACCACATTCAACGCGCCTTTGGGTATCCCCGCTTCCTCGGCGAGCACGGCGAGCGCCAATGCCGAATAAGGGGTCTGTTCAGCAGGTTTCAGCACCATCACGCAGCCCGCGGCGAGCGCCGGGGCGACTTTGCGCGTAATCATCGCCGCCGGGAAATTCCACGGCGTGATTGCCGCGCAGACGCCGACCGGCTCTTTAACCACAAGCAGCCGCTTGTCAGACTGGTGCTGAGGAATGGTTTCGCCGTAAAGGCGCTTGCCTTCTTCGGCGAACCATTCGATAAAAGATGCCGCATAAGCGATTTCGCCCTTGGCCTCAGCCAGCGGCTTGCCTTGCTCTGCGGTCATCAGTATCGCAAGGTCCTGCTGGTTTGCCATGATAAGCTCGAACCAGCGGCGCAGGATGACCGCGCGCTGCTTGGCGGTCTTGGCGCGCCATGCAGGCCAAGCTGCGTGTGCCGCCTCAATAGCGCGGCGCGTTTCCGCAGCGCCCATGTTGGGTACGGTGCCGAGATGCGAGCCGTCGGCCGGATTGGCCACCGTGAATGCGGCTTTGGTGTCGGCATTCACCCATTCGCCGTTGATATAGCATTGCTGCCGGAATAACGCGGTGTTGTTAATCTTGAGCGAAGCAATTTTTTGTGGTGCGTTCATGACGGGTTTCAATTAAGGTAACACATGAAGTATAGCAATGATGTTGGCTCGACTCACGCTATAAAAGTTCGGGATAATTGCCTCTTTTTCGAGGTTGAGGTAGATTGCCCTGTAAATAACCAATAATCCCGGTCAAATCTCAATCGAGTTGCGGAGAGGAGGAGCCTCAATAATTGACCAATAATTACGGTCAAATCCCGATCGAGTTGTGGAGAGGAGGAGCCTCAATTGAACATAAATCAGACTATGCGAGGTTCCGGACTTAACCAAAGCTCTGCTACGCACACGTCCGCCCACAAAAGATCGTTCACGGGCGGATTGATTTTCCTATACCTTGGCCGAGTGCCCCCGCAGGTAAGCCGCGCCTATCTGGGCGAATGAATGGGACGACATGGACAAGCCTGACGTGCTGCATAACCTATTGTTCGGCCTCGCCGCGCTGGTTCTGGTGGGGGTGCTGATGTTCCTCTACGACAAGACCCAAGCGGTCGACCTGCGCAGGCAGAACGAAATTTTGGGCTTCCTGCGCGAACTGAAGGAAATCGACGGCCGCTGGGACGTCGACGTGCTGCGCGCGCGTCTCGAGTTCGGCTCGAACGATTTGCCGGCGAGCAACCGTGCCGCCGCCGCCGGCAAAGCGTTACAGGGTCTGGGCGCGGCGCTGCAAAACACGCAAAGCGCGGCATTGAGCGCCGGGCTGCCCGAGCTCAGCAATGCGACCCTGCAGAAGGTCGAACTGGTCGAGAAGTTCAAGGCTGAGAACCGCAACACCAAAGATGCGCTGCAAGCGGTGCTCAAAGGCGCAACCGAACTCGGCACGCAGGCGGCCGAGCTGCAGTCGCGCTCGCCGGAGCTCGAGCAGGCGTTGAGCCGGCTGGCCGCCGCGGCGTTGCAATACTACTGGCTGGCGCAGGACCCGCAGCGCACGAGCCTCGAAGCCGCCGCGGCGCAATTGCACACGATCGCCGACGCCCTGCGCGACCAAGCAACCGAACTCGACACCGCGGTGCAAGCACTGCTCAAGCACAAGCCCGCCGAGCAGGCGCTGTTCGCCAAGCTCGCGTTCCTGACCTCGGGCCCGCGCCTCGACACTCTGACGTTTTCATTCAGCCGCGAGCTCGAGGCGACGCTGCAGGACAAGGAGCGCTATCGCGTTTACCTTGTCGCCTACGCCAGCGCGCTGTTGATCCTGCTCGCTTTTCTCGGCGCCAAGCTCAAGGCCGCGAACGTGAGTCTCGAGCTCCGCGTCCAGGAGCGCACGCGCGAGCTGTCGGAAGCGCTCAAGCACCTCAAGGAATCCGAAGCGCAGCTGATCCAGTCGGAAAAGATGTCGTCGCTCGGCCAGATGGTGGCGGGCGTCGCGCACGAGATCAATACGCCGCTCGCCTACGTCAAGAACAGCCTCGGCACGGTGGCCGATAAGCTGCCCGAACTCGGCACCGCGATCGAGCGCTGCGAGCAGCTGCTCGCGCTGCTGCAAGCCGGCGGCAACGCCAACGCCGAGGAGTTGAACCGCCAGTTCGCGCTGGTGTCGGCGCAAATCGCGCAACTCAAGCAGCAACGCGTGATGGAAGAGCTGAACGGCCTGGTCAAGGACGGCCTCTACGGCACCGGCCAGGTGGCGGAGATCGTCGGCAACCTGAAGGACTTCAGTCGCCTTGATCGCAGCAAAGTGACAAGCTTCAACTTGAAGGAAGGCCTCAACAGCACGCTGCTGCTCGCCAAGCATCTATTAAAATCAGTCACCGTCAACAAACAGTTCGGCGATATCCCCGAAATCACCTGCGCGCCGTCGCAAATCAACCAGGTGTTCCTCAACCTGGTCACCAACGCGACCCAAGCGATGGAAGCCGGCAACGGCATGCTCACGCTCACTACGCGCAGCGACGGCGACGGCGTAGCGGTCGAAGTCGCCGACAACGGCAAGGGCATCGCGCCCGAGGTGCTGCCGAAGATCTTCGACCCGTTCTTCAGCACCAAGGAAATCGGCAAGGGCACCGGGCTCGGGCTGTCGATTTCCTACAAGATCGTCCAGCAGCACGGCGGCCGCATCACCGTCGAATCGCAGGTCGGCGCCGGCACCAAATTCACGGTGTGGCTGCCGGTGAAGCCGCCGGCCAAAGCGGAATTCGCGGCATAACGGCTCGCCATGGCGATGACGCATCCGGCCAAAATCGGCAAATACGAAATCCAGGACATGCTCGGCAGGGGCGGCATGGGCGTTGTCTATAAGGGTTGGGATCCCGCGATTTCGCGCAGCGTCGCCATCAAGGCGATCTCCAAGGCATCGCTCGACGCCGGCGAGCTCAAGCAGGTGATGAACCGCTTCCGGCACGAGGCGCAGGCGGTCGGCCGCCTGGTGCATCCGCGCATCGTGCAGATCTACGACTACGGCGAGGACGACGAAACCGCCTACATCGTGATGGAGCTGGTCAACGGCAAGACGCTGACGCAGCACCTGGCGCAGGAAGTCGTCTACGAACTCCGCGATGTCGGCGAGATCATCCGCCAGTTGCTCGACGGCATCGGCCATGCGCACAGCGAGGGCGTCGTGCATCGCGACATCAAGCCGTCGAACATCATGATCAACAGCGACGGCCGCATCAAGATCAGCGACTTCGGCATCGCGCACACCGAGTCTTCGAACCTGACGCAGACCGGCGACGTGCTCGGCACGCTGCACTACATGGCGCCCGAGCAGTTCCTCGGCACCGAGGTCAACGCGCTCGCCGACCTGTTTGCTATCGGCGTAATCGCCTATGAGCTGCTGACCGGCAGCAAGCCGTTTTACGGGAACTCTGCCGCTGTGATGCAGCAAGTGTTGAACGAGCGGCCGGCCGATCCGTCGCTATTGAACGCCAAGCTGTTGCCGTTGATGGATCGCGTGCTGCAAAAAGCGCTCGCCAAGAAGCGCGAGGACCGCTTTCAAGATGCACGCGAGTTTTCCGAGGCGTTCCGCGAAGCGATCGATGCTTCACTCAACCCAGGCGGCGCTGCGGCTGCCCCGACTCCCACCGCGCCCGACAGCGCAGCGCTGCTCAACGCGGCGAGGCTGCTAAATACCGCGGCGGCGAAGCCGGCTGCCGAGAATGACGACATATTGCTGGCGCTGACCGGCGACAGCGCAATCAGCCTCGACACCGGCGTCAGGAAAGCACGGCTGCTGGTGATCGACGACGAGGAACGGATACTGACCGCGCTCAAGTCGCTGTTCCGGAGCCGCTACCATGTGTTCACCACCACCGACGGCAATAAAGCGCTCGACTTCCTTCGCAAGTTCCAGATGCACGTGATCGTCAGCGATCAGCGCATGCCGGTGATGCCGGGCGTGGAACTCCTGCGCCGGTCGCGCGAGATTTCGCCGCGCAGCGTGCGCATTCTGTTGACCGGCTATTCCGACCTGGCGGCGATCGTCGGCTCGATCAACGACGGCGAGGTGTACCGCTTCATCAGCAAGCCGTGGGACAACAGCGAGCTGCAGACTATCGTCGCCGAAGCGGTGACCATCGCGCTCGAGCTCGCCGATACGAAGGCTGCGACGGTCGCGCTGCCGAAAAAGATGGACGCCGGCGTACTGGTGATCGATAAGGACGAAGAAATCTTCCGCGTTGCGCGCGAACTGATCGGCGGGCTGTGCCCGGTAATCTACGCCGCGAATCTCGACGCCGCGCTCGCGGCAATGCAGTCACAGGAAATCGCGGTCGTGATTACTGACGTCGACTCCGGCCACGAGCAGTTGACCGCGATGCTGAAGCTCCTGAAACAGGAAGATCCACAGATCCTGACCATCGTCGTCACCACCGCGTCGGACTCGGAACTCGTGATCGAGCTCATCAACCAGGCGCAGATTTTCCGCTTCCTCAACAAACCGGTGAACGTGCGGCTGCTGAAAGGCCACGTGCATGCGGCGTTACTGCGCTATCTGGCCTACAAGCAGGCGCCCAAGCTCGTAACTGAGCATCGGGTGCAGCTGCCCGAGGAAGTGCGCTCATCCTCGCTCGGCCAGAGCATCCTCGACAGCATCAAGTCGCTGCGCGGGCGGTGGTTTGGCGCGCATGACAACTAAGGAACCTCTGATTAAGTCCTCCACGGATTACGTTGCTGGCAAAATGCGGATGGATGCAAGGCGCGCGACGAAGGTCGTAGCCGGGACTACGATGCCGAGGAGCGCAACGACGCAGACGCCGCATTTTGCCGCAACCCGAAGGGACGGCTGCCGCGACACGGTCAGCGAAGCTGAAGGAACCTCTGATTAAGTCCATCGCGTGCGCGACGGTGTGCAATCCGAGTGCAGGGCGAGGCGTGAG
>Ga0184637_10002528_pt1 | contig 11742 bp, 11 predicted proteins | sample PLM3_127_b2_FD_133143 | JGI IMG/M metagenome (GOLD analysis project Ga0184637, IMG submission 133143) | Groundwater sediment microbial communities from an aquifer in East River, Colorado, USA - PLM3_127_b2 | ecosystem: Environmental > Terrestrial > Soil > Riparian zone | place: USA: East River...
CGGAAGTCCATCGCGAGCTGGGTCACGAACACCGCCGCCTCGGGGTCGTCGGCGTTCACGTGGAAGATCGGCGCCTCGATCATCTTCGCGACGTCGGTGCAGTAGATCGTCGAGCGCACGTCGCGCGTGTCGGAGGTGGTGAAGCCGATCTGGTTGTTGACGATGATGTGCACCGTGCCGCCGGTCGAGTAGCCGCGCGTCTGCGACAGGTTCAGCGTCTCCATGACCACGCCCTGCCCCGCGAACGCCGCGTCGCCGTGCAGGAGGATCGAGATGACCTTCTCGCCCTTCGTGTCCTTGCGGCGGTGCTGCCGCGCGCGCACCGAGCCCTCCACCACCGGGTCGACGATCTCGAGGTGGGAAGGGTTGAACGCGAGCGACAGGTGCACCGGCCCGCCGGCCGTGGAGATGTCGGACGAGAAGCCGTTGTGGTACTTGACGTCGCCGAGCGACGTGGCGTCGCCCGCCGCCGTGCCCTCGAACTCGGCGAAGAGTTCCTTGGGCGACTTGCCGAGGGTGTTGACGAGGACGTTGAGGCGTCCGCGGTGCGCCATGCCGATCACGAGCTCCTCGACCCCGTGCGCGCCGGCGCGCTGCACGATCTCGTCCATGCACGGGATGAGCGTCTCGCTGCCCTCCAGCGAAAAGCGCTTCTGCGCGACGTAGCGCGTGTGCAGATACTTCTCAAGCGTCTCGGCCGCGGTGAGGCGCTCGAGGATCCGCCGCTTCACTTCGGGCCCGAACTGCGGCCGGCCGCGCATCGCCTCCAGCCGCTGCTGGATCCAGCGCTTCTGCCCCGGATCGGAGATGTACATGTACTCGGCGCCGATCGTGCCGCAGTAAGTCTCGCGGAGCATCTGGAGGATCTCGCGCAGGGACGCGCGCTCCGGTCCGACCAGCGTTCCGGTATTGAAGACGGTCTCGAGATCGGCTTCGGTCAGGTCGTAGTACGCCGGCTCCAGCTCGGGGATCGGCGGACGCGGCATGCGCTTCAGCGGGTCGAGATCCGCCCACCGGTTCCCCATGAACCGGTAGGCGTTGATCAGCATCTGCACGTAGACCTGCTTCCGCTCCGCCCCGAGCTCCGCCGGCGCGGCGGCCGAGCGGAGCGTGCCCTGCCTGGCGCGCTGCGCGAACGCCTCGACGATCGGCGCGTGCGCGACGTCGCGGCCGCCCTCCGCGGTGGCCGCCGGCAGCACCTGCAGCTTGTCGAAGTACTCCCGCCACGCCTCGGGGACCGACTGCGGGTTGTTCAGGTAGGACTCGTACAGCTCCTCGACGAACGGCGCGTTGCCGCCGAAGAGGTACGAGTTGGAGAGCAGGTCCTTCATCATGGCGCGAGCCCCGTCACCGCTTCTCGATCGGCACCACGTCCCGCCGCGGCGCGCCGGTGTAGAGCTGGCGCGGCCGGCCGATCTTCTGGTCGGGGTCGGCGATCATCTCGGCCCACTGCGCGATCCAGCCGACGGTGCGCGCGAGCGAGAAGATGCAGGTGAACATGCTGGTCGGGATCCCGAGCGCGCGCTGGACGATGCCGGAGTAGAAATCGACGTTCGGATAGAGCTTGCGGTCGATGAAGTAGTCGTCCTCGAGCGCGATCTTCTCGAGCTGCAGCGCGAGCTTGAAGAGCCGGTCGTCGTTGAGCCCCAGCTCCTCGAGCACCTCGTGGCACGTCTCGCGCATCAGCTTCGCCCGCGGGTCGTAGTTCTTGTACACGCGGTGGCCGAACCCCATCAGCCTGAAGCCCGAGTTCTTGTCCTTCGCCTTCTTGATGAACTCGTTCACGCGCGAGACGTCGTGGATCTCCTCGAGCATGTTGAGGCAGGCCTCGTTCGCGCCGCCGTGCGCCGGCCCCCAGAGGCAGGCGATCCCCGAGGCGATGCACGCGAACGGGTTCGATCCCGACGACCCTGCCAGCCGCACCGTCGAGGTCGACGCGTTCTGCTCGTGGTCGGCGTGCAGGATGAAGATGCGGTCGAGCGCCTGGACCAGCACCGGGTTGATCACGTACTCCTCGGCCGGCACGCCGAACATCATCCGCATGAAGTTCGCGGTGTACGACAGGTCGTTCTTCGGGTACATGAACGGCTGCCCGATCGAGTACTTGAACGCCATCGCCACGATCGTCGGCATCTTCGCGATGAGGCGGAACGCGGCGACCTCGCGCTCGCGGGGGTTGTTGATGTCGAGCGAATCGTGATAGAAGGCCGAGAGCGCGCCCACCACCCCGACCAGCACCGCCATCGGATGGGAGTCGCGCCGGAAGCCGGTGTAGAACCGCGCGAGCTGCTCGTGCACCATGGTGTGCCGCGTGACCGTCCGCACGAACTCGTCCCGCTGCGGCCGGTTGGGCAGCTCGCCGTACAGCAGCAGATAGCAGACCTCCAGGAAGTCGCAGTGCACCGCGAGCTGCTCGATCGGGTAGCCGCGGTAGAGCAGGACCCCCTGGTCGCCGTCGATGTACGTGATGCTCGACCGGCAGCTCGCGGTGGACAGGAAGCCCGGGTCGTAGGTGAACATCCCGGCCTTCGCGTACAGCGCGCGGATGTCCACGACGTCCGGGCCGATCGTCCCCGACAGCGTCGGAAGCTCGGCGATCTTGCCGTCGCCGTAGTTCAGGATCACCTTGCTGTTGCTCTGCATCGGTCGCTCCTAGTGACCTTTGTCGGTCCCGGCCCGACGCGGCTCGCATCGCGTCGGGCGTTCGCCGGCTCGAACGTGCGCAGGCACGTTCATCGAAACCCCGGCTCACTACGCTTCGCGCAGCATCGCGACGACCGCGGCGAGCCGCCCATCGTCGCACTCCTGCTGGCCGCTGACCAGCGCCCAGAGCTCCGGATCCGGCAGCGCGAGCAGCTCGTTCAACGCCGCGAGGCGGCCTTCGTCGAGGCTCGCGCCGTGCCGGTCGAGGAACCGTGCGAGCACCAGGTCATTTTCGAGCAACCCGCGCCGGCAACGCCAACGCAGGCGGCGCAGCTCGACTTCGTCCATCGTGAAGTAGGTCGTCGTGCCCCCCGGCCGGCCCTCACCCCTACCCCCTCTCCCACGCTGACGCGCAGGAGAGGGGAACGTCGTGCCGGTCCGCGCGACGCGCGGACCAACGGTCTAGACAGCACGCCGAACCATCAGCTCCTTGATCCTGCCGATCGCCTTCGTCGGGTTGAGGCCCTTCGGGCAGGCGTCGACGCAGTTCATGATGGAGTGGCAGCGAAACAGGCGATACGGGTCCTCGAGGTTGTCGAGGCGCTCGGCGGTCGCCTGGTCGCGGCTATCGGCGATGAACCGGTACGCCTGCAGCAGCCCCGCCGGGCCCACGAACTTGTCCGGGTTCCACCAGAAGGACGGGCACGCGGTCGAGCAGCACGCGCACAGGATGCACTCGTAGAGCCCGTCGAGCGCCTCGCGGTCCTCGGGCGACTGCAGCCGCTCGCGCTCGGGCGGCGGCTCGTTGTTGATCAGGTACGGCTTGATCGAGTAGTACTGCGCGAAGAACTGCGTCATGTCCACGATCAGGTCGCGGATCACCGGCAGCCCCGGCAGGGGCTTGAGCTCGACCGGCTCCCGGAGCTCGACGAGCTTGATGATGCACGCGAGCCCGTTCCTGCCGTTGATGTTCATCGCATCCGAGCCGCACACGCCCTCCCGGCACGAGCGGCGGAACGCGAACGTGTCGTCCTCCGCTTTCACCTTGACGAGCGCGTCGAGCAGCATCCGGTCGGAGGGCTCGAGCCGTACGTCGTAGTCCTTCATGTAGGGCTTCGCGTCCTGGTCGGGGTCGTAGCGGAAGATCCTCAGGTGCATTGCGTTCTCCGTGCCATCGCCTCAATACGCCCGCGCCTTCGGCGGAATCGACTCCGCCGTCAGCGGCTTGAGGTTGACCGGCTTGTAGTCCAGCCGGTCGCCCTGCTTGTACCAGAGCGTGTGCTTGAGCCACTCCTTGTCGTCGCGGCCGTTGGGGTAGCCCGGGCGATCGTGGTAGTCGGCGCGGTCGTGCGCCCCGCGCGACTCCTTGCGCGCCTCGGCCGACACGATGGTCGCGCGCGCGGTCTCGATCAGGTTATCCAGCTCGAGCGCCTCCACGCGCGCGGTGTTGAACGTCCTGCTCTTGTCGGTGATCGCCGTGCTCGCCACGCGCTCGGAGAGCTGCTTGATGCGCTTCACGCCCTCGACGAGCAGGTCCGGAAACCGGAACACGCCGCAGTGCGCCTGCATCACGCGGCGGATCTCGTTCGCCACCTGGTAGATGTTCTCGCCGCTCTTCTGGCTCTCGAGGCGCGCGAGCCGGGCGAGCGTCCGGTCCGCCGCGTCGGCGGGGAGGCTCTTGTGCTCGGGGTTCTCCCTCAGGAACCGGATCACGGAGTCGCCGGCCGCCTTGCCGAACACGAGCAGATCCGTGAGCGAGTTCGTGCCCAGGCGGTTCGCGCCGTGCACCGAAGCGCAGGCGCACTCACCCGCCGCATAGAATCCGGGCACGACGGTGTTCGGGCCGTCCTGGCCCGGCACCACGACCTCCCCGAGATAGTTCGTCGGGATGCCGCCCATCTGGTAGTGCGCGGTCGGCACGACCGGGATCGGCTCCTTGACCGGATCGACGTTCGCGAACTTCTTCGCGATCTCGCGGATCCCGGGCAGGCGCTTGTCGATCACCTCCGGGCCGAGGTGGTCGAGCTTGAGCAGGAGATAGTCGCCCTGCGGCCCGGCGCCGCGGCCTTCCTTGATCTCGGTCGCCATCGCTCGCGAGACGATGTCGCGGCTCGCGAGGTCCTTCGCGGTCGGCGCGTAACGCTCCATGAAGCGCTCGCCGGTCTTGTTGAGGAGGTAACCCCCCTCGCCGCGCACGCCCTCGGTGATGAGGATGCCCGCGCCGCCCAGGCCGGTCGGGTGGAACTGAAAAAACTCCATGTCCTCGAGCGGGAGGCCGGCGCGCGCCGCCATCCCGAGCCCGTCGCCGGTGTTGATGAAGGCGTTGGTGCTGGCGGCGTAGATCCGTCCGGCGCCGCCGGTGGCGAACAGCGTCGCGCGCGCCTGGAGGATGTAGACCTCGCCGGTCTCTATCTCGAGCGCGGTCACGCCGAGCACCTGGCCGGAGGCGTCGCGGATGAGATCGAGCGCCATCCACTCCACCAGGAACTGGGTATTCGCCCGCACGTTGCGCTGGTAGAGTGTGTGCAGCATCGCGTGGCCGGTGCGGTCGGCCGCGCAGCAGGAGCGCTGGACCGCCGGGCCGGCGCCGAAGTTCTGCATGTGCCCGCCGAACGGGCGCTGGTACACCGTGCCGTTCTCGTTGCGGTCGAACGGCATGCCGAAGTGCTCGAGCTCGTACACGAGCTTCGGCGCCTCGCGGCACATGAACTCGATCGCGTCCTGGTCGCCGAGCCAGTCGGAGCCCTTGATCGTGTCGTACATGTGCCATTCCCAGTAGTCGGGACCCATGTTGCCGAGCGCCGCGCCGATGCCGCCCTGCGCTGCGACCGTGTGCGACCGCGTGGGAAACACCTTCGAGAGCACCGCGACCTTGAGGCCGGCTTCGGCGAGCTGGAGCGCGCCGCGCAAGCCCGCGCCCCCCGCCCCGACGACGACCGCGTCGAACCGCCTCGTGACGGGCGCCACCGGCTACGTCCTCCAGAGAATCTGAACCGCCCAGCCGGCGTAGCCGGCGAGCAGAAGAATCACCGTTACGTGGAGCGCAAGCCGCAGGCCGGTGGGCTTGATGTAGTCCATCAGGATGTCCCGCATCCCCACCCAGGCGTGCAGGAGGACGCTCGCGATGAACAGCAGCGTCGCGACCCGCATCAGGCCGTGGCCGAAGAGCGTCTTCCACGTCGCGTAATCCGCGGGCCTGATCGCGGCGAGCGCCACGACGAGGACGATCGTGTAGACCGCCATCACGACCGCGGAAATGCGCTGCGCCAGCCAGCCGCGCAGCCCGTAGTGCGCGCCCACGACGGTCCGCGTCACCATAGGAGGACCCAGCCGAGGATCGCTGTCAACGCGAGGCTCACCGCCAGCACCAACCCGCTCGTGGCGCGCGCGGCCGCCAGGTCGACCCCCTTGTCGATGTCGAGGAAGAGGTAACGGATGCCGGCGCAGAAGTGGTGCAGGTAAGCCCAGAGGAGCACGAGCAGCGCGAGCTTCACCAGCGGCTGCGACACGTAACGGGCGAACCGCGCGTAGCCCTGCTCGGAGGCAAGGCTCATGTCGAGCAGGAACAGGAACCAGACGAGGCCGAAGAACAGAAGCGCGCCGCTGATGCGATGAAGGATCGACACCAGCCCCGGCAGCGGGAGGTGGAGAAGGTTGAGGTCGTACCAGAGCGGGCGTTTCTTTTTCAGAGAAGCATCAGGCATATGGGTGACTTTGGCTCCCCGCTCCGCCGCGATTCCCCCTCCGCGAATCGGCCGTGGTGAATTATACAGGGCCGGTGCGCGATTTGTGGGGTGCACAATAACCGCAGTCGCAGGACACGATCGACTCCGGTGTGAGCCCGCCGCCGATGCGCGGTTCGATCCGGCGACGGCGCGGGAGTCGATGTCAGCGCGCCGTTGACACCCTTCCGCGCGCGCGCCTAAACTGCTGTCGTTGCAGCGCAGCATGCTCGCGCATCGAGCCGCATGGCGTCCGCGGCGTCGCAACGCACCCGCTTCACGGCACCGAGGAGCCCGACGATGGCGAAGCAGCCCGTTCGTGTCGCAGTGACCGGCGCCGCCGGTCAGATCGGCTACAGCCTGCTCTTCAGGATCGCGGCCGGCGAGATGCTCGGCCGCGATCAGCCGGTGATCCTCCAGCTGCTGGAGATCACGGCGGCGCTGCCCGCGCTCAAGGGCGTGGTCATGGAGCTCGAGGACTGCGCGTTCCCGCTGCTCCACGGCGTCGCGACCACCGACGATCCGAAGGTCGCCTTCCGGGACGCCGAGATCGCGCTCCTCGCCGGCGCGCGCCCGCGCTCGAAGGGGATGGAGCGGAAGGACCTCCTCGAGGCGAACGCCCAGATCTTCACCGTGCAGGGCCGCGCCCTCGACGAGGTCGCGAGCCGGACCGTCAGGGTGCTGGTCGTCGGCAATCCCGCGAACACCAACGCGCTGATTGCGATGAAGAGCGCGCGCGGCCTCAAAGCCCAGCAGTTCACCGCGATGATGCGGCTCGACCACAACCGAAGCTTGAGCCAGCTCGCCGCGAAGCTCGGCAAGTCGGTCGCCGCCATTCGCAAGATGGTGGTCTGGGGCAACCACTCGGCCACGCAGTATCCGGACGTCTTCCACGCCGAGATCGACGGCCAGAAGGTGTGGCCCATGATCAACGACCAGGCCTGGCTCGAGAGCGTCTTCATCCCGGCGATCCAGAAGCGCGGCGCGGCGATCATCGAGGCGCGCGGGGCGTCGTCCGCGGCGAGCGCGGCCAACGCCGCGATCGACCACGTGCGGGACTGGGTGCTCGGCACGCGCGACGGCGACTGGGTGTCGATGGGCGTCCCCGCCGACGGGAGCTATGGCATCGCCGAGGGCGTCGTGTACGGCTACCCCGTCACCTGCCGGAACGGCGAGTACCGGATCGTCCCGGGACTTCCGATCAGCGAGTTCAGCCGCGCGCGCATGGACGCCACGCTGAAGGAGCTGCAGGAGGAGCGCGACGGGGTGAAGCACCTGCTGCCCGGCTAGAGCCCGATGAAGTACTTCCGCCCCCGCCGGTCGGTGCTCTACTCGCCGGCGAACAACCTGCGCTTCCTCGAGAAGGCGGCCGGGCTGCCGACCGACTGCGTGGCGATGGACCTCGAGGAGACGATCGTCCCCGAGGCCAAGGAGGCCGCGCGCGCGAACGTCGTCAAGGCGCTGAAGGCCTACGACTACGGCCACCGCGAGGTGATCGTGCGCGTGAACCGCCTCGGGTCGCCCTGGTTCGACGGCGACCTGCGGACCGTTGCGCGCGCCGGCGCGCACGCGATCCTCTTCCCGCGGATCGAGAGCCAGCAGGAGGTGCTCGACTGCGTCGCCGCGCTCAACCGCGCGGGCGGCGATGCCCTGCCGGTGATGCTGATGATCGAGACACCGTTCGGCGTGCTGCGCGCCGAGGAGATCGCCGGCGCCTCGGACCGGATCGCGTGCCTCGTCATGGGCACCGCCGACCTGACCAACCACCTGCATGCCCGCCCGCATCCCGAGCGGCTGCATCTCCTCACGAGCCTGTCGCTCGTGATCCTCGCGGCCCGCGCGCACGGCCGCTCGGTCGTCGACGGCATCCAGTCCAACCTCAAGGACATGCGCGCCTTCGAGTACTCCTGCCGGCTCGGCCGCGACATGGGCCTCGACGGGAAGACGCTGGTGCATCCGGACCAGCTCGTGTACTGCAACGAGGCGTACACGCCGAAGCCGACCGAGATCGCGCACGCGGTGGAGGTGATCGCCGCGTTCGAGAAGGCGGCCTCCGAGGGCCGCGGCAACGTCGTCGTGAGCGGACGGCTCATCGAGCAGATGCACGTCGTCGCTGCGCGGCGCATCGTCGCGCTCGACGCGGCGATCCGCCGGATGCAGACCGCCGAGGCCTGAGGACCGCACCTTGAAGCTGCGGGCGGGCCGTTTCTTCGAGGATTTTCGGCTCGGGAGCCGGATCGACCACCCGACCCCGCGCACGCTGACCGACGGCGACTCCGCCCTGTACATCGCGCTGACGGGCGCGCGGCAGATCCTCCATTGCGCCACGCCCGCGGCGCAGGCGCTCGGGTACCGCGACCGGCCGATCGACGATCTCCTCGTCTTCCACGTCGCCTTCGGCAAGACCGTTCCGGACGTCTCGCTCAACGCGGTCGCGAACCTCGGCTACGCCGACGTCCGGTTCCTCGCGCCCTGCTACGCCGGCGACACGATCCGCGCGGAATCCGAGGTGATCGGGCTGCGCGAGAACTCGAACCGCCGGTCGGGCATCGTCTACGTGCGCTCGAACGCGTTCAACCAGCATGGCGAGCTCGTGCTCACGTGGGTCCGCTGGGTGATGGTGAACAAGCGGTTGGCGGACGCGCCCGCGCCGCCGCCGGTCGTGCCGCAGCTGCCGGAAGCCGTCCCGGCGGAGCGGCTCGCGGTGCCGGCGTTCCTCCGCGCCGCGACGTTCGACACCAAGCTCACCGGGGCGACCGACCTCTGGGACGACTACGAGATCGGCGAGCGCATCGACCACCCTTCGGGGCTCACGCTCGACGAGTCGGACCACACGCTCGCGGCCAAGCTCTACCAGAACAACGCCCGGGTGCACTTCGACGAGTTGGCGATGAAGAAGTCCGCGTTCGGGCGGCGGCTCGTGTACGGCGGCCACGTCATCTCGGTCTGCCGGGCGCTCGCCTATGACGGGCTCGAGAACGCGCTCGCCATCGCCGCGATCAACGGCGGCAGCCACACCAACCCGACCTTCGCCGGCGACACGCTCTACGCCGTGACCGAGGTGCGCGAGAAGCGGCCGCTGCCCGGCCGCGCCGATCTCGGCGCGCTGCGCCTGCGGCTGCTCGGGCTCAAGAACCTGCCCGCCGCCGAGCTCCCTTCCCCGATCGCGCCCGACGGCGCGCACCCCCCGAACGTCGTGCTCGATCTCGATTACACCGTACTGATGCCGAGAAGGTTGCCATGACGAAGCTCGTCCACCCCAGCGAGGCGCTGTTCAAAGGCGAGAAGCCGTTCCCCGTGATCCCGTCGTGCGAGCACTTCGCCGGGAGCGAAAAGCTCATCGTGAAGGCGCTCGCGCTGCAGGGCGAGCTCGGCCCGATCTTCGACGTCACCGGCGACTGCGAGGATGGCGCGCAGGCCGGGAAGGAGAAGGAGCACGCGGAGATGGTCGTGCGCGTGCTCAACTCCCCCGCCAACGCGCATCGGATGGCCGGCGTTCGCATCCACGACCCGACCCACCCGGCGTGGAAACAGGACGTCGACGTCGTCGTGTCGGGCGCGGGGAACGTGCTCGCCTACATCACCATCCCCAAAGCCACCTCGGCCGCGCAGGTCGCGGAAATGATCGGCTACGTCGAGCAGGTGGCCGCGCGCCATGGCGTGCGCCGGCAGATCCCGATCCACGCGCTCGTCGAGACGCACGGCGCGCTGCGCGAGGCGGACGCCATCGCGCGGCTGCCCGGCATGCAGGTCCTCGACTTCGGGCTGATGGACCTCGTGTCGGGCCACCACGGCGCCGTGCCCGCGTCGGCGATGCGCTCGCCCGGCCAGTTCGAGCACCGGCTGCTGGTCCGCGCCAAGACCGAGGTCGTCGCCGCGGCGCTCGCGAACGGCATCGTCCCGGCCCACAACGTCACGCTCGACCTCAAGAACGCCGACCAGACCCACCAGGATGCCCGGCGCGCCCGGCACGAGTTCGGGTTCCTGCGCATGTGGTCGATCTATCCCGCGCAGATCCAGCCGATCGTGGACGCGATGAAGCCCGACTACTCGGAGGTGCGGGACGGGGCGGCTATCCTCCTCGCGGCCCAGGCGGCCGACTGGGGCCCGATCCAGTACGGGGGTGAGCTGCACGACCGCGCCACCTACCGCTACTACTGGGAGCTCCTGCAGAAGGCCCGGGTGACGGGGGTCCAGATCCCCGAGGACGCCGCAAAGGTCTTCTTCCAGTAGCCGGGGCGCTTGACGGAATCCTATGCGCGTGTCATAAGGGCCTGAATTCGCTGGAGGAGTCCGCGATGAGACGCCTTGTGTGCCTGGTCGCTGCCGCGGCTGCCGCCGCGGCCCTGCCCGCGCTCGCCGCCCCCGCCGACGATCTGCTCGGCACCTGGGAATGCCGCGTCCCGGGCGGCCCGCCCACCAAGACCCCGCCGATCGTGTGGTTCGGCCCGGCGCAGTCGAGCGGAGCGACTGCGGGGACCACCGTCGACCTCGACGGCTTCGCGCGTACGGTCTTCGGGATCTCCGAGGTCGTTTCCGACGCCGGCGGGTGGTGGAAGGTCCAGCCGCAGGAAGGCGAGCCGTTCCTCGTGCAGACGCTCCCGTCGCGCGGGAACACGCCCGCGATGGCGCTCAGGCGCGGCAGCGCGTCCTATAACTGCCTGCGTCTGCCGCGTTACACCTGACCGCGGGCGCGCGCCGCGCACCCGCCTCTCGCCGCCGCTCCCGGCGGCGCTCGCTTTCTCGTCCTAGAATACGCGCGTTCGCACGCGCATTCGCGCTGGCGGCGCGCGACTCTCTCGCTCGGCGGTTTCTCGCGCCGGGGCGCGTCTCGCACGCAGTCGTCCGCCGAATACCGGCGATCCACGACAGCCACGAAGGGAAACCAGCAATGTCGCACAACGCGTTCAACGCGCTGCGGGAGTTCAAGCCCGCGCCAGGCAAGGTCGGCAAGTTCCATTCGCTCGCGGCGCTCGAGCAGGCCGGGCTCGGCAAGGTGTCCCGCCTGCCGGTCTCGCTGCGGATCGTCCTCGAGTCGGTACTGCGCAACTGCGACGGCACGAAGGTGACCGAGGCGCACGTCCGGCAGCTCGCGGCGTGGCGGCCGAACGCGCCGCGCGTCGACGAGATCCCGTTCGTGGTCGCCCGCATCCTGCTGCAGGACTTCACCGGCGTGCCGCTGCTCGCCGACCTCGCGGCGATGCGCGGGGTGGCCGGCCGGATGGGCAAGAACCCGAAGGTGATCGAGCCGCTGGTGCCGGTGGACCTCGTCGTCGACCACTCGATCCAGATCGACCACTACGGGTCGAAGAACGCGCTCGACCTCAACATGAAGCTCGAGTTCGAGCGCAACCGCGAGCGCTACGAGTTCATGAAG
>Ga0184637_10002529_pt1 | contig 11742 bp, 8 predicted proteins | sample PLM3_127_b2_FD_133143 | JGI IMG/M metagenome (GOLD analysis project Ga0184637, IMG submission 133143) | Groundwater sediment microbial communities from an aquifer in East River, Colorado, USA - PLM3_127_b2 | ecosystem: Environmental > Terrestrial > Soil > Riparian zone | place: USA: East River...
AAAAGCCGGTCTAAATTGGGCGCTTAACAAACTGCCGGGTATGCGCTTCGGCAGCATATATGAAATAGCGGAGGAAGAGTGAAAGAAGAATTATTGGAAGTCATCCAGTATCTGAAATCCAAAAAAGTGGACTACGCCGACGCCCGCTTTATCCGCGCCCAGACCGAAACCATCGTGGTCAAGGATGGCAAAGTAGAGGCTCTGTCCCGTTTGAGTGACGCCGGTTTTGGCATCCGGGTTTTAATCGGCGGCGGCTGGGGATTTGCCTCCAGTTCCAAAGTGTCGGCGGCCGAGATGAAAAAAACGGCCAACCGGGCCATGGAGATTGCCCGGGCCTCCGCCACCGTGGCCAAAGAAAAAGTCCGCCTGGCCCCGGTGGAGTCCTACCGGGATAAATTCGTAACGGCCGTCAAAAAAGACCCCTTTTTGGTGTCGCTGGACGACAAAATCAACCTTTTGGTTTCCTGCTGCGACGTGTTGAAAAAGCACCCCAAAATCGTGGTGGCCGAAGCGACGATGAATTTTTACGACACGCAAAAGACATTTGTTTCCACGGAGGGCTCGGTCATCGAGCAAAAAATTCTCGAATCCGGCGCCGGCTACACGGCCACGGCCGCCGAAGAGGGAAATCTTCAGCGCCGCAGCTACCCCAATTCCCACGGCGGCGATTTTGCCACCCGCGGCTGGGAGTTCATCGAGGAAATGGATTTACTGGGGAACGCCGAACGGGTTCGTAATGAGGCGGTCGCCCTGCTCACCGCGCCGAACTGCCCCGCCGGCAAAAAGGACGTGATTATCACCGGCTCGCAGGTCGCCCTGCAGGTGCACGAGTCCTGCGGCCATCCGATTGAACTCGACCGGGTCCTGGGAACCGAAATCTCCCTCGCGGGCGGCAGTTTTATGACTCTGGACAAGTTGGGCAAGCTGCGCTACGGCTCCGGCAAAGTAAATATCGTGGCGGATGCCACCACCCCCGGCGGGCTGGGGACTTTCGGCTACGACGACGAAGGGGTGAAAGCCCAGCGGGCGGACATCATCCGGGACGGGCTTTTCGTCGGCTATCTCACTTCGCGCGAAACCGCTCCCATCATCGGCGCCCTCTCCAACGGCACGATGCGGGCGGATGGCTGGAACCGGATTCCCTTGATTCGGATGACCAACGTCAATCTTTTGCCGGGGGAGTGGCAATTGGAGGATTTGATTGCCGACACGAAGGACGGGCTTTTGATCGACACCAACAAAAGCTGGTCGATTGACGACCGGCGGCTGAACTTCCAGTTCGGCTGCGAAGCGGCCTGGGAAATAAAGGATGGAAAGTTAGGCCAGCTCTATCGCAATCCGGTTTACACCGGCATCACGCCGGAGTTCTGGAACTCCTGCGATGCCGTGACCGGCGAAAAGAACTGGCACGTCTGGGGAATTCCCAATTGCGGCAAGGGGGAGCCGATACAAACGGCCCACGTGGCCCACGGCGCTTCCCCGGCCCGCTTCCGGGGCGTGACGGTGGGAGCGACCCGATGACCGGCAAGGAGAAGATTTTTTCCACGCTCGAGCCGCTGTTGAAAAAATCGGGCGCCGACCAGGCCGAGGCGGTTTTCGTCGGTTCCGATTCCGGTTTGACCCGCTACGCCAACTCGATTATCCACCAAAACGTGGCCGAAAATAATTCCCGGGTTTACTTCCGGGTCGCTCTGGGGAAAAAAATCGGGGTGGCCTCCACTAACACGTTCGAAAAAAACGAACTCTGGAAAGCTCTGGGGAGCGCGCTGGATATCGCTCGCCATCAGTTGGAAACGCCCCACTTTGCCGGCCTGCCGGAAAAACAGAAATATCCGAAATTGACCTCCTTTTACAAAGCCACGGCCGCCTTTGGCCCGAAGGAACGGGCGGCGGCGCTGAAAAAGATATTCGAGAAGGCTGCCAAACACAACCTGCAGGCCTACGGCTCGCTTAAAACCGGGGAGGGGGAACTGGCGATTTTGAACACGAACGGCATCCGGGCCTACCAGCCGCTTACGACGGCCTCCATCAATTTGATCACGATGTCGGACGACTCCTCCGGCTACGCCGAAGGGCTGGCGCAGAACGTGAAAAAACTGAATTTCGACGAGTTGACTGAAATTTCGATTGAGAAATGTCTCGCCGCCCGCCATCCTAAGGAAATCCCGCCGGGAAAGTACGAAGTGGTGCTGGAACCGGTGGCCGTTGGAAATTTGTTCGAATGGCTAAGCTTCGTCTCCTTCGGCTCGGTCGCCTTTCAAGAAAAATCCTCCTGCCTAACGGGGAAAATCGGCAAACAGCTTTTCGGGCCGAATGTTACCATCTACGACGATGCCACCGACCCCGATGCATTGCCGTTTCCCTTCGACTTTGAAGGCACGGCCAAAAAGAAAGTGACGATGGTGGATAAAGGGATTGCCAAAGGGGTGGTGTACGACACCTTGACGGGCGCCAAAGAAGCCAAAAAATCAACCGGCCACGGGCTGACGCCGGATGCCTCCGCCCAGGGGGCCGTGCCCTTGCACATCGGGATGAAAGCCGGCGGCGTCGGGCTTTCCAAAATGGTCAAAAACGTCGCCCGGGGGCTTCTGGTCACCCGCTTCCATTACTTGAACGGCTTTTTGGACCCGCCCCAGGCGACAATGACCGGAATGACCCGGGACGGGGTTTTTCTGGTGGAAGAAGGCCAAATCAAACACGGGGTGAAAAACCTGCGCTTTACCGAAAGTATGGTAAAGGCCTTTTCAAACGTCGTGGAACTTTCCCGCGAGCGGAAGTTGGTTAACACCTGGTGGGACACCATGGGCGGTATCCACGTCCCGGCCCTCCGCATCCGGGAGTTTACTTTCAGCGGGAAAACGGATTTTTAGAACCTTTCCCCTTGGTTCCCCTCTCCATCCTATGGAGAGGGCCTGCCCGAGGCGTAGCCTCTGGCTACGGCCAGGGGTCAGGGGTGAAGTCTGAAATGCGCTAAAACTAAAACGTAGGGGTGAATCTTCAGATTCGCCCGGGGTGAACCGAAAGGTTCACCCCTACGCATTTGGAAATCTTTTGGCGCTCAACCCCCAACAAACCTGAAACTTACAACCAACAAAGGACGTATGAAAAGATGATGAGTGTGTGGCGTATTATATCCCTGATACTTAGCCTGCTTATAACCCTCCTTATTTCCTTTGTTTTATCCGAAGCGCAAGAAGTCCCCATCGTAAGCTGGAACGACTTCGGCGCCGGCGAGCTGCGGGTGGAACGCTTCCAAACCAACCAGTCCCTCTCCGTCACGGTTTCGGGGATGGGCATCAAGCCGGATTATGACAGCGATGACTGGGACAATTGGGATGGCCGCCAGGATTACGCTTTGGCCTACGGCTGGATTCTGGATTTGGAAACCAGAAAGCCGGTCTGGTCGATGGCCCGCGAGCTTAAACCCGGCAAGGGCTGGAGCAAAAAGGGGGCCTCCCGGGTGGATGCCAAAGTCAACCTCCCGGCTGGCCGCTATGCCCTTTACTACTTCTGCGGCATCGGAAAAGACCAGTACTACTACTTTAATTTCGACGGGGATGGCGGCGGCTTTTTTGACGGGCTTAAACGCTTCTTCGGCAGCACGGATAAGCATTATTCCGACAAGGACCGGCAAAAACTTTTCTTCACGGTTGCCGCCGAAAAAAACCTCTTCCGGCCGCTGGCCGTCGATCCCTTGGAAGCCAAAACGGTTCTTTCCATCACCCAGCCCCGCAACTCCAGCTTCAAAAGTTTGAACTTCAAACTATCCGAGCCGGTCACGCTGACGGTTTACTGCCTCGGGGAAAACCCGAAATCCTTCGACCAGGTGGCCGACGGCGGTTACATCCAGGCTATGCGCACCCGCAAAAAGGTCTGGGAACTGACCCATTCCAATTCCGAGCATGCCGGCGGGGCGGAAAAGAACCGCAAGTTTTTCGGCAAGATTTCCCTGCCGGCCGGAGATTATCAATTGGCCTACTTCACCGACGATTCCCACACCTTCGGCCGCTGGAACGGCCCGCCCCCCTACGACCCGGAATTCTGGGGGATTTCGCTTATCGCCGAATCCGGTCAAAAAAAGATAGTCCCGGTGGAGCCGGCCAAAGAGCCGGTGGTCGTCCAGTTTCTGCGGGTGCGGGATAACGAGCTTTTGTCCACCGGCTTCGCCCTGGACAAACCGATGGATTTGCGGATTTACTGCATCGGGGAGTACTCCGAAGGGGACCATTCCTTCGTCGATTACGGCTACATCGAAGACGCCGCCGCCGGGCAGCGGATCTGGGAAATGACCCGGGCCAACACGGAGCAAGCCGGCGGCGCCGACAAAAACCGGGTGTATGACGGCGTCGTCCATTTTCCGCGCGGAAAATACCTGGTGCGCTACGTCACCGACGATTCCCATTCCTTTGGCGATTGGAACTCCACGGCCCCTTACGACCAGGATCGCTGGGGCATCGTCGTGGCCGGCATTCCGGGCAGCTTCGACCCCAAGGCCGTGCGCCCCTACAACGAAGAGATTGAGTCCAAGGAGGTTTTGGTTAAAATGGTGGGAATTCGGGATGACGACGAGCGGGAACAGCGCTTCCGCCTGACCAAAACCGCCGCCCTGCACGTCTACGCCATCGGCGAGGGGAGCAAAGACGAAATGTACGATTACGCCTGGATTGAAAACAACCAGACCGGCCGCACGGTCTGGGAGATGACCTGGCGCAACACGCTCCCCGCCGGCGGCGCATCCAAAAACCGGCTCTTTGACGACATCGTTTTGTTACCCCCCGGCAGCTACACCGTGCGCTACATCACCGACGGCAGCCATTCCGCCGGAGACTGGAACGCCGCTCCCCCCAAAGACCCCTTTAACTGGGGCGTAATCATATCGTTGGCCCAATGAAAGATACGCTTCTTTTCCCGTGGGAACTTTTCCCCGCCGCCGGGGTTACAACTAATGAAGGTCAAAATCGGGCTGACCGAACCTTTGGCCTTCTATGGAGTACCCCGGAGGGATGCCCGACTCTTTTCAAGAGTCAAGCCCCTCCAACCAAGAGCCTCCCAGATAGCTGTGTCTGGGAATAACCTGCCCTAAGTTCCGGACAGGGTCCGGAACTCTCTGCAATCGAGCCGCCTTCGGCCCTACTGAAGGCGGCTCCCGCTTTTTATGCCCATTCCGGATGTCTTTGTAGGGGCAGGCATGCCTCGCCCTTGCCATTGTCATTTTTTTGTTTTCGTAGTGGCGAACCTTGCTTGCGGTGAGTGGAGCCGAATCCGTGTTCGCCCTCCCCTCTCCATTTTACGGAGAGGGGAACCAAAGGGGTGAGGTATCGTAGGGGCCGGTTTTCCATCCCGATTGGTCGGGATACAACCGGCCCGGGGCGGGGTTGAGGATGTGCCACAAGCTTTTGGATCCTGGTTCGGTTCCTTGGCTTTCTTCTTGACATCCCTGTTATAAGGGGTTATTTTTGGACTTCAAGAGGGACTTTTATGAGATCCGCACTAATTGGTTTCCTTCTGCTTCTCGGACTGGCATCCTCTATCTTTGCGGCTATACCCGACCCGCGGGATTCAATCATTTTAGAATCGAAATTCACGAGACCAATAGTCGGCACCGGTGGAGTTGTGCGGATTCGGGTTTGGATTACCAACAAAGATTCCCTCCACTTTGTTACGCTCGCTTTAATCGAGACCTCGATTTCCAACGGCGCATACCTAATACTCTCCCGTCCGCGGAACTTCAACGGTATGGTCAGTCGCCTTACTACCACGCTGGGTGGCCTACTGGTAACAAGCCCCAATTTGGGCACGAGCCCTCCCGGACGGGTATATAACAGCGTCAGCCCGGATTCAATGCTTATTGCCGGCGGGTATGACCCATTACTTCCCTCGACTATCGAGCCTCCAAACACAGCGAGAAAAGCACTATGGGACATCAAGTTTGATAGTGCCATCGTCAACTCTAACGCGATCGGGATTGTAAGGTTTGACACTGGCAGAGTTGTTCAATCAACCGTTTTCACAAACACGGTGCCCACGGATTTACCGGTTAATTTTGTGAAAAGTACTGTGCTGATCGGTAATTCTCCTTTCCTCCAGCTTATTGCGCCCCTGCAGGGAATATCGGTTGTTCAAAAACAGCCGAGTTTTATATGGTCCGCTTTGCGTGACAGTGCCTTAAATATTATTCCAGCAAGTTATAAAGTTTTTATTTCAACAGATTCGGGCTTCGTTTCAGCCGATACTTCCCCAACCGTGGCCGAAACCACTTGGAGAAAGCCCGATACCCTTGTCTTGGGTCAACTCTACTACTGGAAAGTAATGGCCGTAACCGATGATAACGATACCGTATTCAGCGGAGAAACACGAACTTTTACGGCGGCCCCAATTCACGCCGTGGCATTCCTGCGGCTTGTTGCACCCTCGGAAGGGGTGTCATCCGTCCAAAGAAGGCCGAATTTTATCTGGAATCTACTTCGCGACAGCTCCTTGATTGTTTTTCCTACGGAGTATAAAGTTCTCATTTCCACTGACTCGACCTTCTCTTCGGCCGATACTTCTCCATCTGTACCTGAAACCACATGGAGAAAGCCTGATACGCTTGCATCGGGACAGCTTTATTATTGGAAGGTGATGGCTATAACCGACAACGGCGATACAGTATTTAGTGCGGAAACGCGGTTTTTCGAAGTGCTTCCCAATCATTCGCCCGGCGGTTTTAACCTGATTTATCCGCCCAATGGGAGCAAGCTCGTTTGGAAAAGAATTAGGTTCGATTGGTTGGATGCCCTCGATTCGGATCCCCGCGATACAGTCAAATATACTTCTTACATTTCTCCGGATAGTTCATTTGTTACTACTTTTTCGCAGACCAATATTTACGCCAGCGAGTTCATTATCCCGGATAGTGTATTAATTCGGGGAACGACCTATTTCTGGAAAATAAAAGCCTTCGACACACAGGACAGTTCGGTTTTTAGTAACAATCTGTTCTGGTTTCACTTTCTAAAGCAGGGGGATGCAAATGGGGATGATGAACTGACCCCCGCCGATGTTGTGCTCATACTGAACTTTCTGTATTTAAGCATTCCCACGGATCCATTTGAAGTCAGCGAAATGAACTGCGACGGCAGTTTGACCCCTGCCGACTTGGTAACTCTCCTCAACACGGTCTTCCTGGGCGAACCACCCGTCTGCGATCTATAGGTTTTTTCAATACCTAATCCCGTATTTTCTGTAGGGGCAGGTTTTCCATCCCGACTGGTCGGAATGCAACCTGCCCGGGGTGGTGGGGAAGGGTTATTTCGTTCCGATCGAATATTCCAAAGGATAAAACGATTTCAAAGAAAAATCTGAAAATAGTTTATCCGATTCCTCGCAATCCTTCAGATAATTTTTATCCGCATCGCTTGGCGGTTTTCCACCTGAAATATTTTCCGCAATTTCCGCCAGCCGGTTAAACTTCTCCCCATGCTCGGCAAATCGCATCTCGGCATAATCCCGCGCGGAAAAGGTGGAAATCAAAAACTGCCAGTCGGAGGATTGCAAAAGCAAAAGCTCCCGCCCCAATTGGGTTAATACTCGCTGCAGGTCGGGACTCTGTGTTCCAGGTTCAAGTAATTCGAGATATTTCTTCTCCGCCGCATAGATTTTCTCCCACGTCCAAACCGTATCCTTGTTCAGCCAGATGTAATGATGCCCCCCCTCCCCCCAGGAACCCTCGGGAATACTGATCCGCTCGGTAGGGGGGGAGAGCTCGAGGGCTTGCCCGGCGGGGGCCAGCGTGACCTCGGTGCTATTCGAAAACTTCTTCCAGAGCTTCTTCAAAAACTGCGGCCCCTCAAACCACCAATGCCCAAAAAGCTCGGTGTCATATAAAGCCGAAAGCACGCCCGGAGTTTTGTTCGCTTCATAGAAACTTTTTAATTGTTGGGTGACCAAAGAAACCATATGGTCGGCGTTTTCTTCCAGCCGGTCCTCGACGGCTGCAAGGTTGTATTCCTCTTTTTCCCCCAAATCCGACTTGACCCGCGTAACCTTCCAATAGCGCAGCCCGCCGGGATAATGCTTTTTGTGAAAATCGAGATAATTTCCGTCCCCCGGATAGCCATGCTCCCCCGACCAGACCAAAGTGGTGGTTATCGGGTCGCGGGTAAAAACCGCCACCGGTTTTTTCTCTTTGGCTTCGCCGATCCAATAGGGTTTGTAGGGGCTTCGTTCGTTTTCAGGGAGTGTTTTCGTTCCCTTTTCCTCCTGTTCTTTCAGGAATCGCAGCGCCGGAAAACGGTCCACGTAAGTTCCCAAGGCCTTGCCCCCTTTTAGGAGATGGCTGTCGATGAAAAAGTATTCGATGCCGTTTTCCTGTAAAAACTCCTCGACCCCCTTCCTCAAAACCGGTGTCTGTGAATTTTCTCCCACCGGCGGCGCCCAGGGATAGGAGGGGCGATAAGCGCACTCCGGCAGCCAGATGCCTCTCGGCTTCCGTTCAAAATGTCTTTCGTAGCTTTTTACCGCTTCCTTAATCTGGGCTTGAATGGAATGGTCGCTGCCTAATAGGGGAAAGTACCCGTGCGTGGCGCCGGAGGTTAAAATCTCGATACTCCCGTCGTTCTGCAAGTTGCGCAAATGGGGGATGAGATTGCCGCCGAATTTGTCAAAATACCACTCTTGAGTTTCGGCATAAAACTTCAGCCAGAATCGGGCGACCTCGGCCCGGTTTTCCAGCCCTTCGCGGGCAAAGGTCTCCACGTCCGCCCGGGCTGCCTCTCTTTTTTCTTTGATATAAAACTGTAGCTCGTCTGCCAGCCGCGGATCGGCCAGCTGCTCGGCCAAAACCGGTGTTACGCCAAGCGTTGTGTGTGCGGCAATGCCTTCCTCTTTCAGCTCGCTGACGGCCCGCAAAATCGGCACGTAGCATTCGCACACCGCCTCGGTGAGCCAGTCGGTTCCGTGCGGCCAGCGGCCGTGCCCCAAAACGTAGGGGAGATGGGTGTGTAAAACCAGATTAAAAACGCCCGGCTTCATTTGCCGCCGGAACTCTGAAAGCCGATTCCTCCCGGACCCTTCTGGTCCTGCCCGAACACTTTAATCTGGCCGAACTGGGTCTCGAACTTTTTGATGTTATCCTCCAGCGCCTGATGCAAGGACTTGACGTGCTGGGGGGTCATTATCACCCGGGCATACACCTTCGATTTGGCCAGCCCCGGCAAAATCCGGGCAAAGTCCAGTATGAACTCCGACGGGGAGTGGGTGATCAGAACAAAATTGGAATAAATCCCCTCGGCCTCCTTCTCTGGAAACTCCAGGTTTATCTGCTGCTGCACCGGCTGCGGCGGTTTCTCGCTCATTCTTTTCTCCTTTCGCCCCGCTGAATCGGGGTCAAGATTTACAACCTTGTTTTCGCTAAAGATAACAATATATTCAAAATGACTTGAAGTTGGAAAGAAAAGCGGTGACGGATGACTGAAGCTATTCGAATTTCCCGTTTGAAGAAAATCCTCTCCCGTATGGGGAAAAAGCCGGTTGTCGTCTTGGGCGACCTGATGCTGGATGAATATCTCTGGGGCAACGTCAGCCGCATCTCGCCGGAAGCCCCGGTGCCGGTGGTGGAGGTCTCCTCCCGAACCCTCAAGCTGGGCGGGGCCGCCAACGTCGCCTCCAACCTGAAGGCCCTGGGACATCCGGTTTTGTTATTTGGATTGATTGGAAAAGATGATAGGGGCGCTTCTCTCTTAGGGCTTTTACGGCAGGCTAAAATCGATTCCGGCGGCGTTTTGGCTTCGTCAGCCGCCCCGACCATCACCAAAACCCGCATCATTGCCCATTCCCAGCAGGTGGTGCGGGTGGACCACGAAAAGCTGGAGGAATTGAACGGAAATCTTTTGGAAAAGCTTCTGGCCCGTATCAAAACCGAACTTTCCCATGCCAGGCATTTGATTATTTCCGATTACGGCAAAGGGGTAATCACCCGGCCCCTGCTGGACGATTTGCTGGACTTTTGCCGCAAAAAGAAAATCTTTGTCGCCGTGGATCCCAAGGAAACCCATTTTCACGAATACCGGGGGGTTTCGGTGATAACACCCAACCACCACGAAGCGGGGTTTGCTTTCGGGAAAAGAATTCGCGACCACGAATCCTTGAAAGAGGTCGCTTTCGGACTGATGAAAAAATTGGAGGCGGAATCGATGCTGGTCACGCTCGGAGAAAAAGGAATGTCGCTTTTCGTGGACAAAAAGGAATGCTATTTCCCGGCCCGCGCCAAAAAAGTGTACGACGTCACCGGCGCGGGGGATACCGTGACCGCCGTTTTCACGTCGGCCGTTTCCGGCGGGGCCTCTATGCCGGAGGCGGCCTATTTGTCCAACCGCGCCGCCGGGGTGGTGGTGGAAGAGCTGGGCACCGCCCAGGTCACCAAAAAACAGCTCTTAAACGAAATCTCCGCGGAGCTTTAAGTGAGTTTGGTTTCTCTTCCCGCTCTGAAAAAAATCGTTTTCCGTCTGAAAAAAAAGCGCAAGAAAATCGCTTTCACCAACGGCTGCTTTGACCTTCTGCACGCCGGCCATATCACCCTTCTGCGCAAGGCAAAAAGTTTGGGAGATATCTTAATCGTTGGGCTGAACACCGACCCATCCGCGCGCAAGTTGAAGGGCCGGGGCCGTCCGGTCGTTGGGCAAAAAGACCGGGCCTTGGTTCTTTCTTCTCTCCGTTCGGTCGATTACGTCGTTTTTTTTTCTGAGCCGACGCCGCTTAATCTTATTCGCGCGCTGACTCCCGATGTTCTGGTCAAAGGGGCTGATTATAAAAGTTCCGAAATCGTCGGCGGCGACTGGGTACTCTCAAACGGCGGCCGGGTCGTTCGCATCCCGCTCGTAAAAGGCCGCAGCAGCTCTTCAATTTTCCGGAAATTGAAACAATTATAGCGCCTTTTGCAACACCGGCAATTAATTGGCTTGCAAGAGCTTGCTTTTCCCCTTGACATCTTTTTTGAAGTAAGGTTAATTAACTTCAATGCAGGACAAACCGGACGCAGGAAGCGTTGGGTAGTTCTCTTTTCGCAATGGACTGGAAAACCAATAAAGTTGACTATTTTCTCGAAGAGGCCAAAAAGCCGGAGAACCGGGTGTTTTTCGCCCGGATTGCCTCCCGTCTTTTGGAATTGGGCCGCCCGGAGGAAGCCACGGCTTTGTGCAACGAGAACATCGGACGCTCGGCCAACTACCTTTCCGGAATTTTGGTCTTGGGGGAAAGTTACCTGACTTTGGGAAATTACGAAAAAGCGAAGGAAATGTTCAACACCGCCCTGAAGCAGGACCCGGACAACCTGCGCGCCCTTTACCTCTTGGGGCGGGCCGCCCAGAGCGCGGGGGAAATTTTGCTGGCCTATTCCTTTTACGAACGGGTGCTCGAGGCCGATCCCTATTGCGAGGAGGCCTCGCTGGAGGCGGAAAAACTCAAGCATGAAATAGAGTCGAGGGAATTCACGCCTCCCCCCCGGCCGGTGCAGATTGCGGATAAAGTGGAACTGATGGTCGCCGTTCCGGATATGGAAGAGGAAACGCTGGAATTTCCGAAGGAAAAACCGAAGGCCGAACGGGCCCGTCCCGCCCGCAAAGAGCCGGGCGAATTTATGAAAGCTACGGAGGTGGGCGTCGAAACCCCGCTGGTGGGAATCGATTTGAGCTTGGTGGAAAAGGCCGCCGAAACGGTTGCCTCCAGCCCGGCCTCGGTTTCCCCGCGCGAGCTGGAGCCGGCTCC
>Ga0184637_10002530_pt1 | contig 11742 bp, 11 predicted proteins | sample PLM3_127_b2_FD_133143 | JGI IMG/M metagenome (GOLD analysis project Ga0184637, IMG submission 133143) | Groundwater sediment microbial communities from an aquifer in East River, Colorado, USA - PLM3_127_b2 | ecosystem: Environmental > Terrestrial > Soil > Riparian zone | place: USA: East River...
TCAGCTCACCAGGATTTGCCATATGCCCCCTACCCGATGGCTACTCTTTTCGCACTTCTCCCACCTCGCCCCACCCATCCCTACCACAATCGTTCTCGCCGTCATGGTCGCAGCCATGGCGATGCCTCCGGCGGCGCACACTTCGGTCCTCTTGAATGAGCTCAAGATTCAAGATGCGGTGCAGTCCCTCGAGCTCCGGAACACCGGACCGGGGCGGGTAGCGCTCGACGACCTCGGCTTTCGAGGCGTGGGTTTCTCGATCTTCCCGCTGGCTACGAACGACACGCTGGAGGTGGGTGAGCATCGCCTGCTCACATTTACCGCATCCGGGCCAGCCGAGCTCGCCACGATCCGCAATCGTGGTGACTGCCTCGAGCTCTTCGATTCCAACCTTGATGCAGTGATCGATCGCGTCGATTGCGGGGATTCGGGTGGCGCACCGCTCGATATCGAGGCGGAATTCCCCTCCACGCTCGCTCGCTCGACGCCGGTTCCCGACCCGGGCGGCACGAACTCGGCGGCCTTCTGGACGGTGGATTTCACCGGCACGCTCGGTGCGCCGAACGCGGTTCCCCCGCCGATGCTCGGCGGTGACGTGGTTATCAACGAGGTGATCCCGGGCCCTGACGACTCCGTGCGCGTCGAGCTGTTCAACCGCACGGGCACGCCCATCGATCTGCTCGGATGGAGCCTCACGAGCGCCATCTGCCACGTCCATCTCGCGGGTATCCTGCTTCCGAACGGGTACCGGGTGTTCCCTGTGATCCCGCTCGTCTTCACGTTCAACTTGACGGTTTACCTCTTTGATCCGAACGGCGAGCGCATCGATCAGATGGGCTTCTCGGACGCGCCCGGCGATCAGACGACGTACGCGCAGGTCCTCGGAAATGGAGAGAGCTTCCAGCGCTTTCCGGACGGGGCAGGTCCGAACGACGGCTACGATCTCCCGACGATCGACTTCGGAGGCGCAGTGCAGGCGAACCCGCCGACGCCGGGCGAGCCGAACGCCGGGGTGGATGGAATCAGCGAGGGCGAAGCGCCGGCTCGGTCCCCTATACGGCTCGTTGTGCGTCCTAATCCCGCCGACTCCCGCACCGAGATCGTGCTCGAACCCGCGGTTGGCGGCACGGCGAGCGGGACGTTTCGGAATAGTGAATGCATCGAGATCGTTGACGCGATGGGGCGCATCGTCGACGTGCTGGCGCCGGCGCCGGGGGCCCGGTTGATGGCGTGGCTCCCAGGGTCGGGTCGGCCGGCAGGGATGTACTTCGCAGTGGTCCGGTGGGCGGATGGGGCGGCGGCGGAAGCGGTCAAAGTGCTGGTGGTCAAGTAGGAAGGAGGACTTTCGGGTGCCGCCGCCCGTGGTCGAGGCTGACGAGATCGGCTAGAATTGAGTAGGTGAACCGCCCAGATTGCATCTCAGACAGAAGAGAAGCCATGCCAAAGATTGTTCCAGCCAGAAGTCTGATTGTCATCGTCGTCCCCATCCTCATCTGTTTCTCACTGGCACCTCCGCCGCCCTGGACACCGCCGGCGGCGGCCGAAGACCACCAAGCCCCGCAACCGCCCTTGGAAGCGCCCGACGACCCACCCGGGGTTCCGGCCCGGCCGCTTCCCGGCGCGCCGCGTTCGGAGCCGGTGCGCTTCGGCCCGTTCAGCGCCAACCAGGTTAACGTTGATGCCGGCGGAGCGAACATTCCAGGAGACGCCGCCAACGAGCCCTCGATTGCGGTGAACCCGCTCGAGCCCAACAAGATGGCTATCGGCTGGCGCCAATTCGACACGGTGACATCCAACTTCAGGCAGGCGGGTAGAGGCTATTCGAGTGACGGCGGGCGCACCTGGACCTTCCCTGGCGTGCTCACCCCGGGGCTGTTCCGCAGCGATCCGGTGCTCAGCTTCACTCAGGACGGCGATTTCTACTATTCGAGCCTGCGCAGCACTTTCCTCGTCGACATCTTCACTTCGACTGACAACGGCGTGTCGTGGCTCCCGCCAGTCGCCGCCTTCGGGGGTGACAAGCAGTGGATCACGGTCGACCGAACGAATGGGATCGGATCCGGGCACGTCTACCAGGCCTGGAGCACCGCGGCTGGCTGCTGCGGCGACAACATCTTCACCCGCTCGACGGATGGCGCTCAGAGCTTCCAAACCCCGATAACGATCCCCAACACCCCGGTGTGGGGCACGCTGGATGTTGCGCCCAATGGCACACTCTACGTATGCGGAACAGACTTTGGGTCGCCGTTCTTCGTCGCCCGCTCTGCAAACGCTCAGAATCCGGGGGTGACGCCTACCTTCCAGGTGGTCACCGTCGACATGGGTGGGAGTCTGGAGTTTTCAACCGGTCCAAACCCGGGTGGTCTGCTTGGCCAGGCGTGGATTGCGGTCGATCCCTCGACGGGTCCCACGGCTGGCTGGGTCTACATGCTGGCCTCTGTGGATCCAGCGGGCACTGACCCACTCGATGTCCATTTCGCCAGGAGCACGAACGGGGGGGTCACCTGGAGCCCATGGGTTAAAGTGAACGACGATGCTGCCTCACCCAACCACTGGCAGTGGTTCGCCACGATGTCCGTGGCGCCGACGGGCCGAATCGACGCCATCTGGAACGATACGCGGGATACGAATGTCGCCAACTCCAGCGCCCTCTACTATTCGTTTTCGACCGACGGCGGGTTGACCTGGTCACCGAACGATCGGATGAGCCAGTTCTGGAACAGCCATATCGGGTGGCCTCAGCAGAACAAAATTGGGGACTACTACCACATGATCTCGGATGCCGTTGGCGCCCATTTGGCCTGGGCGGCGACTTTCAATGGAGAGCAGGACGTCTACTACACGCGGATCGGCGACTACGACTGCAACGGGAACGGCGTTCCGGACTTGGCCGACATCGCGCTGGGCATGAGCTCCGACACCAACATGAACGGCATTCCCGACGAGTGCGAGGAGACGACAGCGGTAGCGGAGTCGGAAGCTCCGGCCATGGGATCGGGCCTTCGCCTTTATCCGAACGCCCCAAATCCGTTCAACCCCGCCACCGCCATTCGCTTCGAAGCGGCGGTGGAAGGAGCGAGAGTGCGGCTCGCCGTTTACGACGCCGAGGGTCGCTTCGTGCGGTGGCTCTTCGATGGGGTGGCCGGCGGCGGGTCGCGAACGGTGACCTGGGATGGACGTGATCAACGGGGTCAGAGGCTCGCCTCGGGCGTGTACTACTACCAGCTCGAGTCCAATGGATCCAGCGCCACACGAGCGATGGTGTTGATCGAATGAGCTGAGTTGTTTTCGTCACGCGTGCGGACCGCGCTCTTCCTTGAGGAATGCTCCCGTCGCCCAGGCGATGAGCCAGAGGAGAGTGCCGCCCATAAACGCCGCGCCGAAGCCGTCGATCGAGAATCCCTTCACGATCGTTGAGACGAAGAGGATCAGGAGCGCGTTGAGAATCAACGCAAACAGCCCGAGAGTGAGGATAGTCACTGGCAGGGTGAGTATGAGAAGGATTGGACGAATGACCGCATTGATGATTCCCAAGATCAGCGCGACGATCAGAGCCGTATAGAAAGAGGCGACGTGAAAGCCCGGAATGATATACGCAACGGCGAGGAGCGCCAGGGCATTGAGCACCCAGCGGAGAAGGAGGTGCATGCCGCTATTATATCGAGTTGCCCTGTGCTTGCCAATCAAGAAGGATGGCCATCCTGGTCAACAGGGGCATTCAGCCCGCCCATACTGAGGCTTTACGCGACCACTCGCTGTCCGGATATCTCTCCTTGAGCAGCTTGGCCGTCGCCTTCAAGGAGTCTGCCGCGTTGGTGGCTTTGTATCCCGATACTCCCGCCCAGTAACACGCCTCAGGAGCGGCTCCCGCCTTCGAGCGCCGGTCACAGATGGCGCGGAAGAGTCGCTGCGCCTCATCGTACTTTTTCTGCTCGAATGCCAGCTTGGCCAGGCCTAGCTCGAGCTGTGCAATGAAATCATCAACCGGAAGAAACCCTTCGATTCGATGCCGCTCGACGCCATCCGCATCCAGCACCAGTTGAGTCGGCGTCCATTGGGCTTTGAATCGCTCGAACGTTTGCGGTTGTTCCTTGATATGGGCGCTTACGGGGATGAAGTTCGCAGAAATGGTTTGGACCACGTCTTTGTTCGGATAGACCTCGGCCTCCAGCCGAGCACATCCACTTCACATGGGCGCCGCGCTGAAGTCGACAAGAACCGGCTTGCCCGTAGCCCTCGCCTGCGCGAGGCCCGCGTCGGCATCCTTGAGCCATTCGATCGTCGCCATCTTCGCTGCCTCCTCTCGGCCTTCCTTTGGGTCGAGTGTAGCAAACCCATCCCGACACCAAGACAAGTGCACTCGCGGCCGATGTTGAGCTATACTCCCTGAAAGCCGGATGCCTCTCTGCCCCTGGATCTTCGGGCCCTGCCTCACCTCGCCGCCAAGGTGGGAGGGAAGGAGGACGCAGCATGAAGGCCTTGATGTGCTCGGTCTTGCTTGCGGTGGCCATCCTCATTTTAGTCCGCCCGTCTCTGTCCCAGCCCATCAATGTGGATTTCGGCGGTCCCGAGAGCCTCCCGCCGGCCACCTACGGAGCGGCGGGCCTCCCCGGCGTCTGGAATCCGGTCGGGGTGTTGCCGCCGGGGGAACGCTTGCCCCTGGTCGACCGGGCGGGCCAGTCGATCCCGGCTCGCATCTACATGATCGGGGGTACCCACATGCTCGTGACCGACGATCCGAGCACGACGGGCGATCACGAGGCGCTCCTCGACGACATGCTGATCGGCTTCAACAATCCGGTGGACGTCTGCATCTGGGTCGAGAACCTCGAGAACGGCGACTACGAGGTGATCACCTACGCCATGACCCCGGCCGATCCCGTTCTCCAAAGCCGGGTGCGAGTGGATTTCGGGACGCCGGGTCCGGTCTGGATCGGGGGAGCGTGGCCAGGAGCGCACCAGGAAGGAATCACCTTCGCGCGTCACACGGTTCAAGTGACCGACGGAGGGATCGCTCTCCACTCCGGGCTCTGGAGCGCCAACGTGCAGTCCGGTATCAACGGCCTACAGCTCCGACCCATCTCAACCTCGGCCATCGAGGAGCCCGAGAGCTCCCCACCCGCTGGCGCCTCGCTCCTCCGTGTCTTCCCCAACCCGGCCATCGCCGAGCAGTGGATCGAAGTCGACCTCGCCACTCCCCATCCAGCCTCGAGCCTCGAGATCTGGAGCCCCACGGGGCGTCTGGTGTGGCGCCGGTCGCTCGCCGCGTTCGACTCCGGGACCCATCGCTTCCTGTGGGATGGGAAGGATCTCGGCGATCGAGCGCTGCCGGCCGCCGTCTACTTCTTGCGTCTCGCCGTTGCTGCGGCTCCGGGCGAGCGATCGGCGGCGTCACCCGCTTCCTCGCTCAAGTTGATCCGCCGGTAACCTGGCGACGATCCGTCTGGCGAGCGGCTCGAGGGCCATGGGGTGAGCCGGGGCTCGCCCGTGCAAACGAGCAAGATCCTGGAAGCGGGGATATCGGGTTCGATCTAAGGTCGATGGCAGGATCCCCCTCGACTCGAGGAGATTGCCATGACACCCTTCCGCTCTCCCTGGCTTTGCTCACTGGCCGCCGCCCTGGCGCTCGTCTCGGCGGCGGCGGCTCCGCCCGCCCTCGCCGGTTTCACCCAGGTCGCGCAGTTCGGCGCGAGCGCCACCCTCTCCATGGCCTGGGGCGACTCGGACCTCGACGGTGATCTCGACCTCGCGGTCGGCAACTATTTCAATCAGGGCAACGAGCTCTACGTGAACCAGGGCGGCGGAGTCTTCACGCGCCTGACCCCGTTTGGTGCGCACAACACCCTCCCGGTCGTCTGGGGCGACTACGACAGCGACGGCGATCCAGACCTCGCGGTCGGGAACGGTGCGAACGGGCAGAACCGCCTGTACGTGAATGGCGGCAACAACGTCTTCACCGGTCAGAACCAGTTCGGGACCAGCTCGACGGCGAGCCTTGCCTGGGCCGACTACGATCTCGACGGCGACCTCGACCTCGCGGTCGGGAACGGCATTCTGGGGGTCAACCAGCAGAACTTCCTCTACGTCAACAACGGCGACGGCACCTTCACCCAAGAGGCCCAGTTCGGCGGCCACCAGACCGACTCGATCGTCTGGGGCGACTACGACGGGGACGGCGATCCTGATCTCGCGGTCGGCAACGGCGGCTTCGGCTTCACCGGCCCCAACGCCCTCTACGTCAACAACGGTGACGGCACCTTCACCTTGGTGCCGCAGTTCGGCGAAGACGACACCTCGTGCGTCGCCTGGGGGGACTACGACAACGACGCCGACCTCGACCTCGCGGTCGCCAACTGGAACAATGGCCAGAGCCGGCTCTACATCAACAATGGCGACGGTACGTTCGGCGTGTTGGTGCTGTTCGAGATGCGGGATCCGAACACCCTCGCCTGGGGCGACTACGATCTGGACGGCGATCTCGACCTCGCGGTCGGGAACGGCGACTTCCAGACCGCGGCGCAGAACTATCTCCACATCAACAACGGCAACGGGACGTTCACCGAGGTGCCCGAGTTCGGGCTCGGCAGCACGGACGCCGTCGTTTGGGGCGACTACGACCAGGACGGCGACCTCGATGTCGCGGTCGGGAACGAGCACAGCCCGCCCCAGAACTACCTCTACGTCAACGACGAGAACACGGCCGATTGGGTCATCCTCAAGCTCACCGGTCATCACTACGATCTGGGGGTAGGCTATTCCAACCGCGATGCCGTGGGCGCCAAGGTCTACGTCTTCGAGCCGGGCTTCCTCGGCGACTTCGATCACCTGCTGGGCTTCCGCGAGATCGAGGCCCACGGCGGTTTTTCGTCCCAGGGGCCGCTCGAAGCGCATTTCGGGGTGCCCAGCCAACCGACGGTGGACGTGCGTATCGTGTGGCCCGGATCGGGCGGCATTCACCGGGTTCAGGAACTGGTGAGCGTGGCCTCGGGGCAGCGCCACAGCATCCACGAAGGCGGTATGGTCGTGGGTCTCGCCAATTCAGCCGGGCACGCACCATCCCGCTTGCGCCTCCGTGTGGTCCCCAATCCGGTCGGGCCGATGAGCCCGTGCTCCATCCTGATGGACGGGAGTTTGGCGGCGGGCCTCGGCATCTACGATGCGGCGGGACGGCTCGTGCGATCGCTCCCGCTCGAGCCGGCGCTCGAGACCTTGCGCGCCGAGTGGGACCGCCGGGCGGAGGACGGGACTGAGGTCGCCCCGGGGGTTTACTTCGTCCGCCCCCGGCTCCCGCGCGGGGCGCCCAGCGGGCGGATCGTGGTGCTGAGGTAATGACTGGCCGCGTGGGACGTCGTGACCAACCGCGTGATTGACGGCTTGGGGGCTGATTGACGGCTCGGGGTTGATGGACTGGCTCGGGGCGGGATTGACGGGCTCGTGACGGCGAGAGATAATCAATCTCGGCTGGCCCACAACTTCCCCCGCACAGGGTTCGCATGCGTTTCGAACGCAGCGTCGAGACCCTCTTTCAGGGGTCCCTGGTCTCGATCGTCGACTTCCGCTGCTGGGCCGTAGAGACCCGTCTCCTCCTCCCGGAGGCGACGATGCGCGTCCCGACTCTCGTCATCCCGCGCCGCGGCGTCTTTCACTGGCACGTACGAGGCGAGAGCATCCTCGGCGATCCGAACCAGATCCTCTTCTTCGACGGCGGGGACCCGTTCCGGATCAGCTATCCGCAGCCGGGCGGCGATGACTGCACCTTCTTCGCCATCCATCCGGAGCTGCTGAACGAGATCCTCGGCCACTACTCACCGCGTGCGGCCGAAGCGGCCGCCCCGCGCTTCCCGGCGAGCCGCATTCTGAGCGAGCCCGACCTCTTTCTCGCCCATGACCTGCTCCTCAAGCGGGCCCATGCGCGACTGGACGCGGATCCACTCTCGGTCGAGGAGGGAGCCGTGCGACTCGTCGCGTCCGCGGTGGCCGCCGGAGGCCAGGGCGGGCCGCCGGCGGTGCGCGCCCGCGCCGCCACGCGGCGGTTGCATCGGGATGTCGCCGAGACGGTGAAGACGCTCCTCGCCGAGCGCCTCGGCGAGCGGATCGCGCTCGACGAGATCTCGCGCGCGGTCGGCGTCTCGCCATACCACCTGTGCCGGATCTTTCAGCGCCAGGTCGGACTGCCGATCCACCGCTACCTGAACCGGCTGAGACTGCGGGCTTCGCTGCCGTGGGTGGCGGAGCCGGCCAGGAGCCTCAGCGAAGTGGCGCTCGATCTCGGCTACTCGAGTCACAGCCACTTCACCGACTCCTTCCGGCGCGAGTTCGGACTCTCGCCGAGCGCGTTCCGCAGAGTGGCTACGCTGCGACGCCTGGCCGATCTGGAGCGCGGTCTCAGGACTAGCGGATCTTATGAATCTTGATGCTTTGCTCCATGCCCGGGGCATCGATCCGGAGAAAGTAAACCCCCGATCGGAGCGGGACCCCTGCGTCATTGCGTCCGTCCCAAGCGAGGGCCTGGCTCCCAGGACCGACCGTGGCGTCCATCAGCTCGCGGATCCTACGGCCACCCACATCGAAGACGTTGACGCGCACGGTTTCCGTCACCGGCACATCGAAATGTAGCTGCGTTGATTCGGTGAAGGGATTCGGGGCGCTCTGGATCGCCCAGGAGACGACGTTTCGGTCAGGGGAAGCCACGGCAGCCGTGCTGATTATCGTCGCCGCTGCGGCTTCGAGGTTGGGTCGCGGTCCGATGTAACTTGCCCCCTGATGCGGTGTCCCGGTGTCGTGCAAGACCGTACGGATCTGGATCGGCGTAAACGGAATCGCGGCAGCGCGGGCGATCCCGCCCAGGCAGAGGGCCGAACCAGCCACCATCGGCGAGGCGCCCGAGGTGCCGCCGAATGTGGACGTGTAGCGAGTCTGAAGCGTTCCGCCGTCGTACAAGTCTCCGCCGCCGGTCGTCACGATCGAGGAGCCCCACGCATGCACGTCCATTCGCGAGCCGTAGTTGGTGAACCATTCCGCGACCAGTCCATTGGGAGTCCCCGCTGCAACCATGATCGCGCCCGAGTCGCGGACGTTGCGATCGAAGACGCCTCCCCAGGAGGGCTCATCGAGATTCTGGGTGCCGTTCGCGCCCGCCTCAATGCAGATGATGCTTCGTGACCAGACGCTGGTCCAGATCACGTCGTAGTTCACCTGCAGCCATTCCATGGGTGTTGCCGACCTTCCTGGGGGATACATCTGCAGCTCGATCAACTAGACATCGCCGCTCGACAGCTGGTCGACCGCCTCCTGGAAGTAGGCCGGAACGACAGGCCACTCCGCCAACTCGATCGCCACGACGCCGTAGCCGTCCAAGCCATGCGCGAACCCGTCGATGCCGAAGCCGTTTTGCTGGCCGATGACCTCACCGAGCACCGCCGTTCCATGGAATTCGTAAGAAGGATCTTGCACCGCGCCTCCGACATAGAAGAGCCTGGCAAAGGGAAAGTCCTCATGGTCCTCGGTCCAGGCTAGCTCGACGTCGATGAATTTCCCGCCGGCGCCGTCGCCTCCGGGATGGATCCACGCGGCTGGGGCGTTCAAGCCGACCGGCGGGTTGTACAGGTAGCCTTGCATCCCGGTGAAATCGGGCGTGGCGGCCGTAAAGAAGGGATCGGGGAGGGTGGCGCCGGGATCATCGATCGACGCGTTCTCGACGATCGCCTCGGGGTGGGCGATCTCTACTGAGGGGGAGGCGTTGAGATCATTGATCAGTTGCGCCACCGTGACCGTCCCGCCCCGAACTCGGATGCTGTACCAGAGGGAGAGATCGGGTCCCGCCACACCGCTTCGGGCTTCGCCGAGCGTCTTCCAGGCTCGCGCAGTCGCGCGGTCGTGATTGAACGTCGGATGGATTTCCACGATCTTGGTCCGGGCCACGGCGGTATTGACGGAGGTGAGATCGAGCCCGGTATCGTCGGCGAACCGATCACCTCGCCAGACCACGTTCGCTCCCTCCACGAACTTGACATGGACCCACTGATCGCTGAAGCGTTCGAGGTCGGCCGCTTGCCAGCTCCGGATAGGGCTCACGACGCGGGTTGAAAGATCCAGGGCAGACGCGGCCGGTACGACGAGGAGGAGAGACAGGCCAACATGAAGGAATAGTCGGTTCATGGGAGCCTCCGCAGATGGTCGAGACGTGGTCGCCAGCAATGCACCCGGAAGAATCATAGCATGGCTGGGACGGGCGGGATGATGCCTTCTGCAGCAAGCGCCGTTGCATTCTAACCGCATAGACTGCGGCCGAGACGCAAGGACAGGGCCTGTAATCGAGCACAGACACATCCAGGCACGGCACTTGCTCGCCACTATGCGTTTCGCCAGGTGTCGCCCGACCTTTTAACACCCCAACCAGCGAAAACCAAAGGCAGTCGCTTGGAGTATCCGAAGAAAGTCTGGGTCATCGACGTCCCACTTCCGTTTCCGTTTGGAAGCGCCCACATCCGGCGGGAGACGCCGGCACCGCCTCCGAAGCCGACCGATGGCGGTGTCGGAGCCAAGCCGGAGTCCAAGTCGAAGAGCCGGGGAAAGGCCCAGCGCGCAGAGGCCGACCCGGTGGGTCAGCTGCATTCCCGATGGCACATCGTCTTTGCCTATGTGCTCGGACCACTGTACCCACTGCTTACGCGCTGGAGCATCGGGAATATCGTATGGGCGGTTCTCGGGCTTGCATCGATTGCCGCTTGCGTGGGAGCGGTGTGGTACCGGACGGAGCTGCTCCGCCGAGCAGAGAGTGGCGGCTTCGCGGTTCCACACCTTCTCGCCGTTGGGTGCGGGATCGTTCTACTCAGTTTCACGGCCTGGGCACGCGCTCTCTACGTGGCGGGATGGAGGATGCAACAGCGGTCGCTTCTCGTGGGCCTTAGCCATCCGATCACCGTCGCGGGATTGAGCCTGGTGTTTCCGGGATTGGGTCTGTTCATCAGCGGGAACCCGCGGCGCGGCGCCCTGGCCGTGTGGATCCTCGGCCCCCTGATGATCGCGCTTGTCATCCTCATTCATGCGCCGTGGTTGTGGCATCTGAACCAGAACCTGGTAGCAGGGCGCGTTCCGCGGAGCGCTCTGGAGCTCGTCTTTATTGCGTCGTTGCTGCTCGCTCTCCTAGCTACCTTCACTTGGGTCGTCCAGGCCTTGGAGGGCGCGCGGCTCGTCTCCCGGTCGACCGGCAGAGTGTCCCATGGCCAACCGGTCGCCCTCGCGTTGCTGGTCGCGATCGTCGCCTTCCACTTGACCTTTGAGCCCGCTCGCATCGCGCAGGTTCTCGACCGTTTCGCGATCGCCTTTCGCCTCGATGGTCTGCGGGTCATTCCCCTGGTGATGGAACTCGGCGCGGCCAAGCTCGATCCAGTGCAGCCCCTTTACCCGCATCGCGCCGCGGAGCTTTACCAGCAACTCGGCCAGCGCGGGCGGGCTCGCCACCTCCGAGAGGAACTGAACGCGCGATGGAACGCGTATGCGAGGACCGTGCGCTCGATGGACCCGGTCATCGCGGCGCAAGTGTCCCGGCCGATCCAACCCTCAATCGAAACCGAAACCCTGCCGATCCCGGAAGCCGCCATTTCTCCGTTTGCATCGGGCGTGCGAGGTGGTATGGACTGGAGCGCGAGCAGCTCGCCCGAAGCCGAGAGCACCTCGCCCGAAGCCGCCACCCAAGATGGGCGCCAGACCTGGACGTGGACCTGGACCGCGGACTGAAGA
>Ga0184637_10002532_pt1 | contig 11733 bp, 8 predicted proteins | sample PLM3_127_b2_FD_133143 | JGI IMG/M metagenome (GOLD analysis project Ga0184637, IMG submission 133143) | Groundwater sediment microbial communities from an aquifer in East River, Colorado, USA - PLM3_127_b2 | ecosystem: Environmental > Terrestrial > Soil > Riparian zone | place: USA: East River...
ACGTATCTGAACGGCCTCGACGTCGCCGAACTGAAACTCAGCGACGATGAAATCCTGGCCGCGATCGAATCCAGCCTGGACGCGCAAGGGCGCGGGCAGACGGTGATCGAGCCGCGCATGCATCTGATGCCGGACCCCAAGGTGCATGGCCATTTCAACGTGCTGCGCGGCGCCATCGGCGCGCCGCTCAATCTGGCGGGCGTGAAGATCGTCGGCGACTATGTCGACAATTACAAAGCGAACCTGCCGTCGGAGATGGCGATCCTCAATCTGTTCGATCCCAAGACCGGCATGCCCAAGGCGATCCTGGACGCGACCGCCATCACCGAGATGCGCACCGGCGCCGTCACTGCCCTCGGCGCCAAATATCTGGCGCGCAAGGGGTCGAAAGTGCTGGGCCATATCGGCGCCCGCGGCACCGCCTATTGGAATGTGCGGCTGCTCGACAAGCTGTTCCACTTCGACGAGATCCGAATCCATTCCCGGCGCAAGGAAAGCCGCGATGGCTTCGCCGCCGAACTCACGCGCGATCTCGGCAAGCCCGTTCGCGCCGTCGAGTCTTGGGAGGAAACCGTGCGCGGCGCCGACATCGTGGTCGAAGCCTCGCGGCTGATGCAGCCGGAGCCGCTGCTGCGCACCGAATGGATCAAGCCCGGCGCCTTCGTCGTGCCCTATGGCACCATGAGCGCGGTGGAGCTGTCGCTGACCGACATCATGGCCAAGCTGGTGGTCGACGATTGGGGCCAATGCAAGGGCGGTCCGTTCGGCTCGCTGCGCGCCCATGTCGAGGCCGGCAAATTGAGCGAACAGACCCTGCATGCCGAGCTTGGCCAGATCGTCGCCGGATTGAAACCGGGGCGCGAGCGCGAGGATGAAACCAACCTGTTCTGGCACCGGGGTTTGAGCTTGAGCGACATCGCCTTGGGCCACGCGCTGCTGGAGAAGTCGGCGAAGACCGGCATCGGGCAAAAGCTCAGATTCGCGTGAAATATGCGGATTCAGTTCTATCGACGCTGACACGCACTCTCGCCGCACACTCCACCCGTCACCCCGGCCTTGAGCCGGGGCCCATTGTGCCGTCGCAGGAACGTGTGTAGCGACGCCGGCCCTTGCAGCGGATGAATGGCTCCCGGCTCAAGGCCGGGATGACGATTTGAGACGTTATTTCGATCGCGTGACGCCAGCCGCGTCATGCACTAACGCTTCAGCTTGTTCATCTTGTCGCGCATGATGCGTTCGATGATGTCGGCGGCGCTCTTGGTTTCCGCCGGCTTGGCGGCCCCCGTCTTATCGGTTGCCGGCTTGTCGGTGCCGGGTTTGGACCCCTGCTTCTCGCGCACCACGCGTTCGACGATGTCGGAGGCAACCTGCTTCTTGACCACTTCGGCGGCGTCGGCCGCGGCCCTCGCCTGTGCCGATTGCAGCTTCGCCGCTTCGATTTCGAGCTGTATCTTCTCCTTGCGCAGAACGGAGAGCCGCTCCCGTTCCTGCCGCATCTCTTCGGCCAGGCGCTCCTTCTCGCGGCGATGCTCGTCCAGCATCGCGGTTTCCCGCCGCACCGCCTCCAGCTCCGCCGCGTGCTGGCGCGCTTCGGCCTCCAGCCGTTCCTTCTCCTGACGCGCCGCCGCCAGGCGCTCCGTCTCCTGGCGGGCCTCCTCGGCCAGTCGTTCGTTGTCGCGCCGCTGCTGCTCCAGCCGCTCGGTCTCCTGGCGCTGGGCCTCTTGTCGGGCCGTTTCTAGTCCGGCCGCGTGCTGGCGTGCTTCGGCCTCGAGCCGTTCCTTCTCCTGCCGGGCGGTGGCCACGCGCGCCGCTTCCTGCTGCGCCTCGGATTCCAGACGCTCGCGGTCTTTGCGCAGGGCCTCGCGTTTGGCTTCCTCCGCCTGCTCGGCCTGGGCGCGCTGTTGGGCGCGCTGTTCCGCCGCCAGCCGCTCCTGCGCGCGCCGGGCTTCGTCGTTGCGGTCGTTGGCCTTGCGCGATTCCTCCAGGCGCGCGGCTTCCTTGCGCGCTTCCTCCACCAGCCGCGTCGCTTCCTGCCGCGCCTGTTCCAGCCTTGCGGCTTCCTGGCGGGTGGCTTCCTGGCGCGCCGCCTCTTCCAGGCGTTCCTTGTCCTTCAGCGCCGCGGCGATGCGCGCCTGCTCGCGCCGCGCTTCCTCGAGCCGCGCCGCCTCGCGCTTGCTTTCCTCGGCCAGCTTGGCCGCCTCGGCGCGCGACGCTTCCAGGCGGATCGCTTCTTGCCGGGCCGCCTCTTCCAGGCTGGCCTTCGCCTGCTCCAATGCGGCCACATGTTGCAGCGCTTCGGCCTTCAGCCGCTCCTGCTCGCGGACCGCCTCGTCGGCGCGGGCCTTTTCGCGCCGCGCGTCCTCGAGGTGCCCCGCTTCCCGGCGGGCAGCCTCTTCCAACCTGGTTTTATCCTGGCGCGCCGCTTCAAGCTTCGCCGCCGCCGCGCGCGCGGCCGTTTCCAGCCGCTCCGTCTCCTTCCGCGCTTCGTCGATTCGGGCCCTTTCGCGCTTCGCCCCCTCGAGTAGCACCGCCTCCTGCCTGGCCGCGTCCTCAAGCCGCGCCTTTTCCGCCCGCGCCGCTTCGAGTCGCGCGGTCTCTTCGCGCGCCGCCGCTTCCAGCCGTTCCTGCTCCAGCCGGATCTCGGCGACAACGCCATGCTCGCGCCGCGTCCGTTCCAGCTTTTGCGATTCCTGCCGCGCTTCGATTTCCAGGCGCGCTTTTTCCTGCCGCGCCTGTTCCAGCGTTGCGCCCGCTTCCCGCGCCGCCGCTTCCAGCCGCTCCTTCTCGCGGCGGATCTCCTCGATCTGGCCCAGCTCCTGGCCCAGTTCCTGCCCCAGTTGCTGACGCGCGGAACTGTCCTGGCTCGCCCTCTGGCGCCGCTCTTCGTCCAGGCGCGCCGCCTCCTTGCGCGCTCCCTCGACCAGGCGCGTGGCTTCCTGGCGCGCTTCCTCCAGCCGCGCCGTCTCGGCGCGCGCTTCCGCCAGCAGTTTTGTCGCCTCGCGCCGCGCTTCCTCGAGCCGCGCGGTTTCCTGCTTGGCGAATTCTTCGATGCGCGCCTTCTCCCGGCGCGCTTCCTCCAGGCGCTCGGCCTCCTGGCGGGCTTCGGCCGCCAGCCGGTCCTTTTCCCGCAGCGCCTCGGCCTGGGCTTCCTGTTCGGCCTGTGCCTTGCGCTTGATGCGCTCGGTCAGGTTGATGGCGGGCGCGCCGTCCGGCTGCGGCACCACGCGCAATTGCGGCCCCTCCGCCTTTTCCGCCGAACCTTTCGCCTCGGCCTTCGCTTCGGCCTTGGCCTTGGCTTCGGCCGCCGCCTTGGCCTTGGCTTCCTCCTCCCCGGCGAAATAGAAACGCTGGCCGCGCGTGAAGGTCAGCTTGGGCGATTCGCCGGTTTTGGGATCGACCTTGGATTCGTCGTCGGTGTCGTAGGTGGATTTGCGATAGACGCGGGAGAGCTTGGGTTTGTCAGCGGATTCCGCTTTGTCCGGCGCGTCGTCGGGCGTCCAGCCCCAGCGCCGCTCTGGCGCCGGCGTGTCGTTCTCCAGCGAGAAGGCGGAATCTTGCTTGCCAACCGGTTTGGCGCGCTTGCCGAAGCTGCGCGACGCGGACTCGTCGGCGCCAGACTCATCCGGCGGCCGATCCGCCGGCCGATCGCCGCTCTCCTTCCCGGGAGGCTCTTTCTTCGCCATCAATTCCGTCGGTCCTGCGCGGATACCATGCCCTCAACGCAACCACCGCCGCGATCTGACATCGCCACGGCGAGCCAGGCCCGGCGCGCTGCGTTTGGAGACGGCATCCCCGATCGATCAAACATGCCGAAAATCCAAGCCATTGCGAGCGGCCAAGCCAGCTTGTCACGCTAGGGGGTAAAGGCAAACGGAATCTTAATAAGAGACCTAAGGTGCCGCCTGGACAGCAAATTTCCCCTCCAGCAGGGCCGCCGCGACGTGTTCGATGTCGGGACCCAGGGGCCGGTCGCCGTCGATCGCCGCCGATTGCGCGCGCAGCCAGCCGTAAGCCTGTTCCGCGCCGCTGCCGAGCCGCTCCGGCCCACCTGATTCGATGCGGCGCAGATCGATTGCCTGGGCGGCGTTGATCAGCTCGACCGCCGCGATCAGCGCCAGCTTGCCGACAATCTCTCCGGTCTTGGCGACGACGCGCGGCGCCATGGTGGCGTAATCCTCGACCCCGTCGGCGGTCGGCGCGACGCCGAGCGAACAGGGCAGCGCCAGGTGCCGGATGTCGGATTCCAGGCTGGCCGCGACCTTTTGCGTCACCGCCAATCCGGCATGGGTGGCGCCGTGGCGGGTGAGGAACCGCGGCAGGTCGCTCAAGCTCGGCGATTGCAGCTTGGCGATGCGCGCGGTCGCCAGGATCGCGCATTGCGCCAGCGCCTGGCCCAGCATCTCGAAAGACAGCGCCAGCGCGGTCACGTCGAAATTGCCGCCGGAGATCATGATCCCGTCTGCGATCAGCACCGAAGGATTGTCGCCGGCGCCGCCGAGTTCGGCATGAATGACGCTCCGCGCCTGATCCAGCGCGAACAGCGCCGCACCCTGCACCGAGGCGTAACAGCGGAAGCTCAGCGGATCCTGTACCCGGCGCGGCCCGCCCGCCTCGCCACGCGCCCCGTTCAGCAGGCTGTTGCTGAGCAGCGCGCGCAACTGTTCGGCCGCCGCTTGCTGGCCTGGCGCCGGGCGCAGGCTCTGCAGCCGCGCATCGAAGGGCGTCGGATTGCCGCGAAAGCCTTCGAGGCTGAGCGCCATGGCGGCGGCCAGCGCATCCAGCACCCGGCGCGCGTCTTCCAGCACCAGCGCGCCGGGTCCGACGGAGGCGCTGCTGGCGCTGACCAGCGCCAGCCCGTCCTTCGGCCCGAAGACCGGCGGCGCGATCCCGGCGCGGCGCATCGCTTCCGCGCCGGACAGGATCTCGCCGCCGAACTCCGCTTCGCCTTCGCCGATCAGCGGCAGGAAGGCGTGCGCCAGCAAGGCCAGGTCGCTTTCGCCGACCGAGGCGATGGACGGCACGATCGGATGCAGGCCGCGATTGAGCATCGCCACCAGCGCGTCGGCGAAGGCGGGCGAAATTCCGGCAGCACCCTGCGCCAGCCCGGCCAGCCGTGCCGCGATCATGGCGCGCACCTGATCGGTCGCCAGGCGCGGGCCGATGGCGACCGAACGGCCGAGCAGCACGCGGCGCTGAAAGGCGCTCATCTCATCGCCCGACAGGCGCGTGTCGACGCCGGCGCCAAGACCGGTGTTCAGCCCATAGACCGGAACCGGTCCCGCCGCCATGCGCAGGACGATGGCGCGCGCCGCGGCCAGGCGTTGCCGCGCCGCATCGCCCAGGCGCACCTCGACGCGGCGGCGCGCGATCGCCGCCAACGCACCGCATGTTGGCGGCCGATCGCCGATAACGATCGCCGTGCTCTCCGCATCATCCATGCTCAATATCCCGAACTGCCTGCCCCAGTGTGCGCAAAGCCTGTCATAGCATGCCAGCGGCGCCCCTGCCGCTTTCACCTGAGCGTCCATTCATTGACCGTAAACGCTCGGCCCGAATAAGATCAATTTCGGGCGTAGGGCGGCCCGCATCCTGGGACCAACACGAGGAAGCTCATGCCGATTCCCTTGGCCGTCATCGGCGCGCCCAGCAGTGCCGGCGCCTACGCCCCGGGGCAGGAAAAAGCGCCCCACGCCTTGCGCGCCGCCGGCCTCATCGAAAAACTGCGCTCCCACGCTTTGGTGGTGGAGGATCGCGGCGACGTGCCCGGCTTCCGCTGGCGGGTCGACCGGGCCCGCCCCCGCGCCATGAATGTCGACGCCGCCGTGCGCGTCGCGCGCGCCACCGCGGTGCATGTCGCCGCCGCCATGGCCCGCGGCAGCAAGGCGCTGGTGCTGGGCGGCGATTGCAGCATCGAGATCGGCACCGTCGCCGGCGCGCGGGCCGGAACCCAGTCCGTGGGACTGGTCTATATCGATCTCGACACCGATCTCCACACGCCGGACAGCACGACCGACGGCGCCCTCGACTGGATGGGTGTCGCGCATATGCTGGGCCTGCCCGGCGCGGCGCCGGAACTGGTCAATCTCGGCCAGAATGCGCCGCTCCTGACCCCCGATCAGGTGCTGTTCTTCGCCGCCGGCAACGTGAAAGCGCCGGAGCGCGCGATCATCGAGCAACACGGCATGGCGGAGATTCCCCTGGCCGAAGTCGCGGCCGACCCCGTCGCCGCCGCGCGCAAGGCGGAAAGCTGGGCGCGCAAGTTCGAGCGCCTGCTCATCCATCTCGACGTCGACGTGCTGGATTACCTGGCCCTGCCGCTGGCGGAGAACACGCGGCGCAATATCGGGCTCAATCTGGATCAGCTCATGACGGCGCTGACGACGCTGCTGGCCGCGCCGAATTTCGCAGCACTCACCATCTGCGAGATCAACCCCGACCATGGCGAGGCCGACGGCGCCACCCTGCGGATTTTCGCCGAGGCCCTGGCCGAAAGCTTCGCCGCCTCCCGCCGCGTCAAACTCGCCTCGCGCATCGCCGAAGGCTAAAGCGCGCCTGTGGCCATCCGCCGGAAACCGGATTGTCATGGCCTCATAAGAAAAAGTGACATTGTCGGCCCAAGTCCTCATGCGGCAAGCTGGCGCGGCTTTCGGTAGTGTCTCAGTTTGAACCGTGAACAGGGAGACCCGCGTGTGGGTTACCCCAGCGATGGCGGTTGACGTCCGTGATCACGATTGGTCACTTGAAGAAATCGCCTCCTTGGCCCACGAGAGAGCCATGAATTCAGGCAAGGGGAACATGGATGTCTAGGAGCGACTGTCCGATGTGCCGCGGCGCTGCCGCGGATGAAGAGCTTGAACGCATCGAGGTCTGGCAAGATGCGCATTGGCGGCTGACCGTCAGCCTGGAGGGGGAAGTGCCGGGCTTTGCTTATCTCGAGCCAAAGCGCCATATCGCCTTTGTCACCGATTTGGATGGGGACGAGGCGCAGACGTTCGGTGCGGTCTTGGCGGCAAGCACGCGCGCACTGAAAGAGGCAACGGGCGCGGACATCGTCTATATCTACATCTTCGGCGACAGCGTTCCACATCTCCATGTCCACCTCGCGCCGCACCGCGCCGGCGATGCTCTTAACGACCAGATGATTCGGGGCGAGATCGTCGAGGAAAAACTGCCGAGTGGAATGATCCGGATCGTCAGTCGCGATTTTCCACCGATACCGCGCGAACACCTGTCGGAGATCGCCGCCCGTGTACGGGAACGGCTAGCCCAAGTTTAGCTGCTTTGTGTTTGCCGTCGCGTGGCCCTAACCGCGATAGGCTTCGCGTTCATGAGTCAAACTGAGACACTACCCGGCTTTCGGGGGCCTTGCCTGGCATGATACTTGAGCCTCTGAATGCGGTGTTCCGCGTGCTGATGACCGCCGTCAATCAGCAATTCATCCACATTCTGATATTGCGGGCCTGGAACCAGGTCGAACCGGTCCAGATGATCGTCGCCGTGGACAAGGCCGACTTTCCGGTCGCCATGCGACTTGCCCATCGGATCGTGGCCTTGGGCGCGCGGCCGGACCTGGGCGTCAAGGGCATCCCGTATTCCCATCACCTTCCCACGCCCGGCCATTCGCTGGCGGCGATCCTGGCCGCGGAACTGGCGCTGGAACACCGCTTGGGACATGCACTGCAATCGGCGCAAGCGGCGCTGGCAACCGATCACACGTCGCTTCGCCTTGTTGAGGGCGCGGGCTTGCCGCGCGCGCAATATGTCGATTGGCTGCGCAACCAGCTTTCGACGATCCCGCATGACCGGCCGGACTCGCGCCATGCGGCGGGGGCCGCGGAAGATGCGCTCAACCGCTTCTTTGCGCAGCTCATCGCCATGATCGAGCAGAGCTTCGTGCATGCCTTCGTGCTGTGGGAGTTGGGCGCGCGCGATGCGGCCGACGCGGCGTGGGCGACCAGCGGTGCCGCCATGTTGCAGGCGACTGGGATTGTCACCAACCTGCGCTGCGCGGCATCGTGCCAAGTCCGACCGCCGTCGCCGCGCTGGCGATCGACACGCCCGCGCCAGGCGCCGACGTGGCATCAGCCCTGGCGCGCGACACGACGATGGCGGCGACATGCGGCGCGTTGGCGCAGCTGGCCGCTTCCCGCACAGAGAATGCCGCGCTCGCCACGCTGCTGCGGGACACGGCCGCCTATTACGATAAGCTGCGGCGCTGGCGGCCGGATCAGCCGCACCCGGCGACCGACCGGCCCGAGGCTTTTCATAGCTTCGGCCGCATGCTGGACCGGTACGTTCCAGCGGCGGCGGCCGCGGGATCAAGTTAGCGTTGCCGCCCGGCTCCAGGCATCGAGATGCCAGGCCTGCGCCGCGAAGCTGGCGCCCGACTGAGCTGAGTCTTGCGCCTCAAGATCGGGATAGCGGTGCAGCGCCAGGATGGCATTGACCATCCGCCCGTCATTGGACAGCGGGAAGAAGACGCGCTCCGAATCGATGAAACCGCGCCCTGGGAACGGCATGCCGTAGCGGCCGTAATGCAGCATGCAGGTGGCGACCACGCGGGTCAGATCCTCGATCACCCGGCGGCGCGAGGCCGGATCGACCACCTCGTCGACGAAGCGCCCCTCATATTCGAGCTGCGCCGCCTGGCTCTGCGCCGTGCCGACCAGGCGGAACCGGAACCGCACCGCGTCCTGGTGCAGCCCGACATCGATCAGATTGACGAAGGCCAGCCAGTCCTGGAAGAAGCGCGGATCGAGGTCGGATGCGCGCGCCATGCGGGCGCCCTGCTTCAGCCCGTCCAGGTAATCGCGCATCGCCGCGAAGCGCGGATGCAACTCCGCGAAAGCCACATTCATCGCTGGTCAACCCTTCAACGTCCGTCCCAGCCTCACATGTTCCGGGCTCACATGTTCCGGGCTCGCATGTTGCGGAGCGGCGCCCGTTTTGTGCAATGCCTTTTGCGCATGAAATACGGGATGAAAGGACTGCTGAGCATCGGAAGGATTGGCAGGCCAACTCGATCTGCTCCTTCCCCCCTTGCGGGGGAAGGGTGGGAAGGGGGGTGATGCAGCGCCAGGTCTTCGAGAGGCATCGCCTTCGGCGCGCTACCCCCCATCCAGCTCCGGCTAAGTTCGGCTCACGCTCGCTAAGCCTGCGCAACCTTCCCCCGCAAGGGGGGAAGAAGAGTTACGATTGGGATCGGCCTATAGATGGAGCGACGAGCATGGCTGAATAAGACGATTGATGACAGCCACGCCGCTATTCCTTCGGCACCGTCAGCGGGTCGAGCTTGGACATGGGGATGGCCGCCTCCATGACGATGCGCGCGGCCAGCGCCGGATCGATCTCGCCCTTCATCGACAGCATCAACTGCTCCGCCGCCGTCGCCACGTCGACGGCGCAGGTGAGCGGGTCGGAGCCGACCTTCAACATCTTCAACGCTTGCGGCCAGAAGCGGGTGAGCGCGTCGCGCGGCAGCATCGCCGGCATGTGATTGTCCGGCAGGCGCGGCACGCCGAATTGCGAGGTGCCGACCGTCTCGGCGCAGTGCTTGAAGATCGGCGTCAGGTCCGGCAGTTCCAAGGCGCCCATCGCCTTGGCCGCGCCGCCAACGATTCGCCACACCGAGAGATGTTCCGGCTTCGGCGTCGCCAGGATGTTGTTCAGGAAGTCGCCGAAGAAATAGGTCTCGCCCGAGCGCGTCTCGACCACCACGAAGGCCTGCTGCAGCGCCATCTTGCCCGGCTTCACCACCGCTTCCCAGATGCCGTGCTGCGCGGCGAATCCGGCCAGCGCGCCGACCACGGTCAGGATGGTCTCGCAGCGCACGTTGGGCACGTGGCGCAATTCCTTCGCCAGCCACTGCTCGATCTGGGTCGCCACATGATCCGGGCCCGGCGCCTTGCGGCTGCCGAAGGCCGCGAGGCCGCCGACAATCGCATCGACGCCCAACGGGAAATCATCGACAGGAAAATTGCTGGCGGGGAAGTTGCTCGCCCGAGATTCATCCGACCGAGATTCATCCGACCGGGAATCGTCTGCCGCAAAATCGGTGACCGGCTCGCGCTGGTTGTCGCGCGGCTTTTCGCGGTTCTCGTTATGCGCGGCGGCGCCGGGCTTCCCGGCCTTGCGCATGTTCGCCAAGGGCTGGCCGACCAGATCGCCGACGGGCGTTTGACGTCGGCCGAATCCGCCCGGCTGCGGCTGGAATTTCGGCGTGGCGTCTTTGCCGCCGCCGCCTTCCGTCTCGCCGACTGGGGTCTTCCTCGATCGATCAAACACGTCGAAAATCCTTTAAAATCCGCGCTAACTAAGAATATAGCGCGAAAGAGTGAATGCAAAGGCCGAGCGCGCCTTCTGCGCGCAACAAGCGCCATGAGTCGCGCAAGTTTCTTGAACTTGTGTCTATGGTGTGTCGATAAACGCGGCAATCCCGGCAATATTTGCCGTTGTGTTGACAAGTCGTTTCGAATCCGCGCTACATTTAACTCAAATGCAACGACACGCGCCGCGCGCGAGAATCTGCCGCGGCGAGAATCGCGCGAACGCGGGCGGGAATCGCGCAAGCGCCGGCGAGAATCACGCAAGCGGCGCAGCTTCGATCTTCGAGCGTGCAGGGGGATTTCATGATCACGCTGAACGTCAAGACGCCGATCGGGCGCGAGATCCATACCAACGGCCATCGCGGCAAGTCCTTCTATGTCGCGCCATGCACGATCAACATCTTCGCCGGCGTGGTGCTGCTGGAAACCATCGATGCGGGCGGCCAAGTCGATTACCGCGCCGAATTGATCGCCAAGGAAGGCAAATCCCCGGTCGACGTCGATCTGCAGAAAGTCGCCGCGAAGCCGGCGCCCAAACCCGAGCCCCCGGCCCCGCTGAAGCCCCCGTCGAAGCCCCCGTCGAAGCCCGGGCCTAAAACCGGGCGGCCCAAAGTCGCCTCCAAGGACAAGTGACCCGCATGATCAGGATGCGCGCGTTTGCCGGACTTGCCTCGTCGTTCGCAGTGGCGGCCGGTCTGGCCGGCTGCGCCTATCCGACGCGCAACGCAATGGTCGACGAGATCCGCCCCGACGGCTCTCCCATCGGCTATCGGTGGGACAACATCAATCGCGGCACCTGGGACGACACGCTGGTGGTTGTCACCGCGTCCGGCGGCGGCACCCGCGCGGCGGCGCTGGAGCTTGCCGTGCTGCGCGGCCTGGATCAGGTGGCGGCGCCGAACGGCCAGCCGCTGACCGATGAGATCGACGTCATCTCCTCGGTCTCCGGCGGCAGCGTCACCGCGGCCTATTTCGCGCTGAAAGGCCGCGACGGTTTCGACGCGCTTTATGACGACTTCATCCGCCAGGACGGGATGAAGCCGCTTTATTGGGGCCTCAATCCGGTGAGCCTGGCGCGGCTTTCGACGCCGGGGCGCGAGCGCATCGATCTGCTGATCGATTATCTGAACCAGCAACTGTTTCACGATCTGACCTACGCGGCTTTGCTCGACGGCAAGCCGCATCCGCTGCTAATCCTGAATGCCGCCGACATGGTGGAGGGCGTGCCCTTTCCCTTCACCCAGCGCAAATTCGATCTGCTGTGCAGCGATCTGTCGCAACTGCCGCTGGCGACCGCCGTCGCCGCCTCCGCCGCTTTCCCCATCGCCTTGTCGCCGGTCACCCTCACCAACCACACGCCCTGCCCGGCGACCGAGGCGCAGGAAGCGGCCGGCCAATGGCCGCCGGC
>Ga0184637_10002533_pt1 | contig 11731 bp, 10 predicted proteins | sample PLM3_127_b2_FD_133143 | JGI IMG/M metagenome (GOLD analysis project Ga0184637, IMG submission 133143) | Groundwater sediment microbial communities from an aquifer in East River, Colorado, USA - PLM3_127_b2 | ecosystem: Environmental > Terrestrial > Soil > Riparian zone | place: USA: East River...
ATGATGTAAAACCTCCTGTTGAGGTGGGCCTTTGACTACCCATCGTCCGCGAGATTCGTGCCAACTACGGAGAAAAAGACAAAAATACTTAATTTTCAGACGGTTAAGCTAATTTTCCAAGAAGGCTCGATTTCAGTCTTCTTCGGCTCGATCCGTTTGCCAGAAAACTATGTAAATATCTGAAATAAAATAATAAAAAATAACTTATGCTGGTTTTTGGCGGCGCGTTGACCACTTGGTGACATCAATCTCCCCGCCGATGCCGCAGTCGTGAATCCGACGATTTCGACGATCTTTCAACAGGTTCAAGGGCCTTCAGACGTTCGGTGAGAAAGTGGGCCTCGTGCGCATCGGTGATCGCGCCGCTCGCCAGCAAACCCCCGAGAAGAATCTTGGCGGTCTCGTGTTCGCCCATGTCCTCGAGCACAAATATGTGCATTTGCTTGGCCCAGTGGGGAACCTCCGTCGAGGTAGCGTGCTGGTTGATGGCGCGCGCGTAGCGCAGCGCCAGGCCGGGGTCGTTGAGCCTGTGCTTGGCCATGATCGCCGCGTGCGCGAGCCAGCGCCAGCGCCGGTTCGGGTCGAGCAGAAACTGGCGATACGCCAGATCCAGCATCTGCCGCTGCTTCGTTTCGTCCGGCACCTGCGAATAGATCTGCGAGGCCATCAACAACGGATACTGACCCGGAGGATCGAGTTCCAGAATCCGGATCAGCCAATCTTCCACCCGGTCGTAGTCGAGATCCTGGAACGGAATGCTGATGCCGGGCTGGGTGTCGAACGCCTGTAGATACAGGGACAGCAGATTGGCGGCTGCTATCGGTTCGCCAAGGGATGCAAGCCGCAGAGCTGCGGTCGGCGGAGCCTGGGGTAGGTCGGCAGCGGAGGCGGCGGGGCGCGGCTCCAGTGCCTTGAGCGCAAGTTGTGAGGCCAGCGCCGCGGCAAGCAGCGCCAGCACCGCGCCGGGGACGGTCGAGATTGCGCGTTCGGCCATTCGAGTTCAGAAATTCTTGCGGTACAGATCGAACATCGCCGCGGAAAGCAGCAGACCCACATACACCGCCGTCTGCAGCACTATGCTGAGCAGTGCGGGTTGACCGCCGGCGTCGTTCACGAGCCACGCAGTCTGTGTAAATACATCCATGCGCGGCAGCGCGATCGCAAGGCCATCGGCGAGCAAGGCGCTCGCCTTCTGTCCGAATCCGTCGACCCCGAGCAGGCTCGAGCCGCTCATCATCTGAATCGCGGTAATGGAACGGGCGAGCAGGTAAAATGCCGTGACGAAGGCGGCGGCTGGCAACAGTTGCGTGAACGTGGTAATGCAGAACACGCTGAGTGCCGCAATGATCAGCAGTTCCAGGGCCAGCGAGCACCCCCACGCCAATGCCGCATGGGTGGGAGCGAGTACCACGACTGGCACGGTCAAGATCGCCGCGACGGCCAGAGCCACGATTGCAAAGCCGAGAAACTTGCCCATCAGGTAACCCGGGCGCGGAAGATCCAGCGACAGCATCAGTTCAATGACCTTGTCGTTAAATTCGCGGGTAAGGCCGTTGAGAATGTAGAGGGCGATCAGGAACACGCCGGCAACCCGCAAAGTCGATGCGAGGACCGCGGTCTGCAGCCGCCCGCTTTCCGTGACCGCGAGTTCGCGGGCGAACAGGCTGAGCAGCGTCAGCAGCGCCACCGCGACCACGGCCAGTACGAACAAACGGTTGCGCCAGGCTTCGAGCACGGTATAGCGGGCAATCGCGCCGATGCGCCGGGCGTTGCGCCGGGACAGCACGAAAGTGGCTGCGGTGGCGTGGTTCATGGTTCCATAATAATTGGTGCGGGCGGCGCTGAGGTTGTCACGAAATGGCGATGGAAATCAACTCCGGTAGCGTGGTCGCGAGCACGATCGCGGCGCTGCGGCAACAACATTGGCTGTCGCTGGCTTTGCTCGCCCTGCATGGCGCGCTCATTCTCGATCTCGCCGATCCGCTGGCCCAGGCGCTGATGCTCTCCCACTTCGGCTTCTTTCTGCTTTGGCAGCCGCTCTGGCGCGGCGAGCAGAAACTTATCCCCGGACAGACAGTTCTGATCATCGGCGCGGCGGTTCTGCTGATCGTTGCCAGCAGCTGGTGGCTGATGGCGCTGTGGATCTCGGTGTTGTTGTCGCTGATCGGCGGCAACGTGCCGGGAATCAAGAATCTCGGCCAGCGCACCGTCTCGCTGCTGGCGGCGATTTACCTGCTCTCGGTCCTGCTCACCTGGGTGGTGCCGCACCTGTTCCCCGATCAGGAGTTTCCCCAGGGACTCCTGGCGGTGGTGCGCTATGGGCTGGTTATCCCGGCCGCAGCAATATTTTTCGTGCGCACCGGGAAGCAGCAGGCCGTCTCTCCCTATTCGGTCGATCTGTTCTACAGCCTGTCGCTGTTCCTGATGGTCGTGGTGCTGGTCCTTGGCGCTTTCGTCATCAAGGAAGTCAGTCAAAGAAACTACGTGATCGCACTGGCGCAGGCGCTGATCGTGATCGCCGGCCTGCTGGTGGCGTTGTCGCTGTTGTGGGATCCGCGCGCGGGCTTTGCCGGAATCGGCCAGTTGCTGACCCGCCACTTCCTCAGCATCGGCATGCCCTTGGAGCGCTGGATGCACAGCCTTGCGGCACTCGCCGACCGCGAGCGCGACCCCGATAAATTCGTGATCGTGGCCGCGCACGAGATGTCGGAACTGCCGTGGCTGTCGGGAATCCGCTGGCAATCACGGGGCGCGACCGGCAGCGCGGGGGATGCGACCAAGTACGCTACCGAGTTCACGTTCGGCGGGCTGACGCTGTCTTTTTACACGCGCTGGTCGCCCAGCCCCGCGCTGATGCTGCACATGCGCCTGCTGGCGCGCCTGCTTGGCGACGACTACGACGCCAAGATTCGCGAACAGGAGCAGCGGCGCAATGCCTACGTCCAGGCGATCTACGAGACCGGCTCGCGCCTCACCCACGACGTGAAGAACCTGCTGCAAACCCTGCGTTCCCTGTGCGCCGCCGCCGAGACAAGCAATGAAGGCGATGCCGACGCGCTGCGCCTGCTGATGCAGCGGCAACTGCCGCAAATCACGCAGCGCCTGCAGATTACGCTCGACAAGCTCAACACCAAGCCGCCGATCGGAAACGATGCCACCCCCGCGCTGCAGTGGTGGGAGGCGCTGAAGCAGCGTCACGCCCATGAACGCGTTGAGTTCGAGGGCGGCGGGTTTCCCTCGGGTGCGGCGCTGCCGGCAGACCTCTTCGAGACGGCGGCCGAAAATCTCCTGCAGAACGCGCTTGAAAAGCGCAAGGTGGAGAACAAGCTGCACACCACCGCCAAGCTGCAGTGGGACGATGGCTTTCATCTTTCCGTGTGCGATAACGGCCAGCCGGTTCCGGACCCGCTGGTGCAACAACTTTTCAACTCCCCGGTGCAATCCAACAGCGGACTCGGCGTCGGCCTCTACCAGGTCGCGCGCTTTGCGCGGGAGCAGGGTTACCAGATAGCGCTCTCCACCAACAGGGTCGGGCAGGTCTGCTTTTCGCTGTCACCGCTCCAGGGTAGCAACCCCTCCATGCCTGCATCTACTCGCTGAACTGATCAGGGCAGGCGTCCCCCAGCCACCATGCGGTTGAGCAGTATTTCCCGCGACAACCAGACCACATTGTCGTCGAATTCGCCGGTGGTGGACCCGATGTCGCTTTGTGTATGGCTGACATAGATCGTGTCGGCGGTACCATTGGTATTGGCAAGCTCGTCGAGACTGGTCGGCGCCGGGTTTAAAGTATTGGTGATCGAATTGATCGCACCGTAACCGTTTTTTCCGTGGGAGAGCACCACCGCCGGCGGTCCGTCAGTGACGGTCGTCAGCGAGGTTCCACATCCCTGGTCGGCGCAGACTTGCAGGTTGCTGGTTGTGCTGAGCGTGAAAAGCGTAGCCGGTGCTCGTTGCGAAAACGAAGGGTGCACGCGATAGCGGTGTCGATTTCCCCAGCTGTCGTAGCCCGTTACTCCAAGCGTAGCCCAAGGCAGATTGCCCTCCTGGTTGACGCAGTTGCTGCCGCTTACATTCTCCAGCCCGTCGTTGTCCGTGTCGGGGCACGGCAAATAACCATATGCGAGTCCAAATCCCAATAGCGCTTGCCTCATGTCGTCCAGGGCCTTTTGGGTTTCGCCGGTTTTTCGCTGCTCCACTTGAGTGGAAAGCGGCACCAGGATGCCGCTAAGCAAAAGCGTAATGATGAAGACGGCGATCGCCACCTCGATCAGGCTGAAGCCGCGCACCATGTGCCCGTGGAACCGGCCGCTATGGGATGACATAAATTCGGTCGCGCGCATACGCAACGGACGAGGGCGTGACGAAAATGTCATTGTTGTTCGAATTTTCCGCGTCGTCCAGGTAGTCGGCCAAGTTGGAGTTGAAGGGGGGACGGCCGGTGCCCCCCAGGGGGGTGCCCGCCGGGCCGGGGGTGATCAGCACCACGTTCTTGCTGACGACGTCAACCGTGAGCGTGCCGGCCGTGGGAGTCGCCGTTTCAGCGGGGGCGACGGCGTAATAAAACTTGTCCCCCCACTCGTTGATCGACAGCCAGGGTGGAACGAGAATACCCAGTGACCCCCAGGTCTCCGGCAATGCGTTCTCGATCGGAACCCCGCCGCGAGTCGTGCCGACAATACTATCGTCGTCGAAGTCGTTGGCTGCCCAGGGATAGCAGCCGCAGGCGCTTAGGTTCCTGTAGTCCTGAAGACGCGCAAGAATTTCTCGGGCGACTCGCCGCTCCACCGTCGGCATCAGGTCGGCAGTGGTTACTAACAGCAAGCGGTCGTTGAAGCTGTCCGAGCGCTGCGCTGAGATATAAGGTCCGTTCGTCGTAGCGTTGTTTACGGTCGCGGCCGTCTCGAGGTAGTTGGCGGCGCACTGGTTGCGTGCGATCGTCGTTCCGGTGGTGGGACACAAGGCCAGAGCGGCATCGCGGATCTGGGCGCCGAGCGACGCACCGGGAGCGAAGACCACCGCGACCGCCTCGGTTGTGAGTGTGGTAGCGGTGCTCTCGCTGTACACCGTTCGGTTGCCTTTAGTGTCGTTGTTGATCGGCTCGGCAGTCCCATGGTCTCGAAATCCGTTGGACAACGCATACCAAAGTGTCTCGCCGTTGCTGTCGCGCAGATCGGCCAGTCCCAGCGACTTCCACGGCAGCCTCCCGATGTAGCTCGGGCAATCACCTCCCACAAACAATTCCGCCGTGCCGTCGTCATCGGTGTCGGGGCAGAGCAGGGAACCGGGGCGGTTATCGTCGCTGGCCGCACGTCCAATCAGCGCTTCCTTGGCTTGAGCCAGCGCATCCGTCGTCCGCTGTTGTCCGTGATTCTGGCGTACGAGATCACCCGCGAACCCGATTGCCAGCATCCCGACCAGCAGACCCAGCGCTACAAGGACGACAAGCAGGGCAATGCCGCGCTGTTTCCGGACGGCAGCGTGCACGAATGAATTGCGTTGAGTCCCGCGTGATTCCACCGGCGCTTGACTGCCTTGAAGGGGGCTCATTCGTTGGACGGCTCGTCGGCGTCGGCCTCGCTCGTCTTATCTGGGCCGCCCGCTGCCGCCGGACTCCCCTCTCGCACCGATTTCTTCGGCGAGCGCACTACCGCTGCTGCACTGGAAGTTGCCGATTCGTACGGTTCCAGGACCTTGCCGCTCACGGGGTTCAACTGTTGGCCAACGCGCAATCGCACAGACATCTGCGCACCACCAACCCTGAGTTGAGCCGACGTTGGGTCGGTCGCGGATGCCGAAGCCCTTACCCCTGGAACGCCCTTGCTGTCCGCCTCACGTCCGTTGATCCAGACCGCGGTCCCGCCATCGCTGCGGGTCACTACTCCATTCAGCGTCACCGCCCGCGGTCCGCGAGGCGCGACGGCGCGCACGCCGCGAGGCTTGCTCACCTGCTTGCCGGCATCGAGCGCAGCACGCTGCGACGGCGTAAAAAACAACCTTCCCAAAGGCTCTGCGGCATGCGTTGCCCACCACGGCAGCATCGCGGCAAGGACCAGAAGAATTCGCGGACCCCGCGTCACGACTTGCCCTTTCCGGGATCGACCGTCAGCCAGGACAGGTCGCATTGAGCGCTCAGGTTCGCCTGCCTGGGTGCCGGTGATTCGCTGCGGCCTGCGCGGTCGAGCGCGCAGCCGGTAACAATGAATATCCCGGTCTGCTGTGCTGCAAGCGCCTGGAAGAAGCGCATGAGATCGCCTTCATGAACCAGTCCGAAAGACAACTTCATGTGTGAATTGTGCAAGTGCTGTGACATCGGGTTGCTTTGGCCGATCAGAGGCAGAGGCTTCCGGGCGTCCACTTGATAAGTCACGCCGAACAACCCGGCCTGTGTGTTGGCCATACGCAGGCCTTCAAGCCAGTTGATCCGCTGTTCGGTGCCGACGAAACCCTGATTCTCGAGTTGCTGGTAAGCGGGAAGGTAGCGCAGGATGGTTTCGCGCTCCTCGCCTGAACGCTGGTAGCGGCTGCGGGCGTCCTGCATCGTAGTGGACTGGATGCGATGCTGCATTTCAGCCTTGTCGCGCTTGTCGGCGGAGAATCTCACCAGCACGAACGAAACTGCGATCGCCGCTGCAAGCAGCAGAAACGGCAGTTTCATCGCGGCGAGATCTTTGGCGGCAAGTTTCATTTACTTTTACACCCCGGCTTTGAACACGATGGCAATTTCGAACTGGGCGCTCCCTCTTTCGCTTGACGCACTGGTGCTGCCACTCAAGCCGGTATCCGAGCTTACGTTAAGAGGCAACCGCAAAGTCCGGACTTCGACCACCTTGTCGTCGGCCGCAAGTCGGGTGGCAAAGGCGCTTATGAGCCGCATCGCTGCCTTGTAGTCGCCATCGAAAGGTGTGACCTCGCCACGCAGCACCCCGGTTTGCACCAGCGACCCCGGATTCAGCGGAGGTTGGTCGCTTGCCCCCGGTTGGGTAAGGTCGGCACCGATTCCGGACGGAACCCTGCCGTAATGCCATGCGATTCGAGCGAGTTCAATCCGAGGCGAAGCATCAAGTGCGCGGCTGACCACCAGGAACATCGACTCCGGCGTACGCACGCTGCCCCTGACCTGCTGCGCCAATTCGACTGTATGGCGCAGGTTGTCGGCGGCGATGGGCGCCTGCGGAAACTCCGCAGTCACTTGCTGGTACTTAGCATGGAACTCCTGCGTCTGCCGGCGCAGGCCTACCATGTCGTCTTGCAACCGCAACACTTCGAATGCATTGACGCCGCTCCATAGCACTGCGGCCCCCAGCGTTGCAGCCGAGGCGGCGTACAACCAGCGCCGCCCAAGGTAACGCTGGAAACCGCCCGTGACCTGGATCGGTGCAAAATTGATGGCAGGCTTCTTTTCGCCCAGCAGATGGAGATGCAACGCGTCGGCCGATGCGTCGAGTTCCGTAGCTGCGATGCCGAAACGGGACATGATATCGGCGCGGGCCAGCAAGTCACACTGCATATTCGGGCGACCGCGCACAATCGCCGCCGGCAAACCCGCGAGTGAGTCGTCCTGGTCGAGGATCAGCAACTGCAGCGTGTCGTCTACGTGGGTGACCGTCAGCGCGTCTAGATACATCCGCGTGTTGCTGATTTCGTCGGCATAGTACTGGTCGGCGACCCCGGTCGCATCACGTAACGGCGTCAGACGACTTATGCGGAACTTGAGGTTTTTGAAGAATGTCTGCCGCACGCCCGCGGTATTCTTGGTGACGATCAGCAGGTTGGTGTGCTTCAACCGCAAGCGCTCAATCAGCGAAGTGGTCACCATCGGCAGCGGATAGACCCCGGCGACAGGCAGGCCGTTGGATTCAGTGGCGCGCAACCAGGGACTCAACAGTTCGGGATCGGTAAGCGCAGCGAACAAGTAGCGGTCGTCTTTGCGCTTACCGGCGCCGCGTTCCTGCAGCGACGACGAGTAGTAGGACGTACCGCGATACAGTTGCTTCAGTTTCCGGCCAACCATTTCCGCGCGGTCGCGGCCCATGGCATGCGGTAACGTTTCGAAACGGTAGTCCTCGTCTACCGAGTCCACCATGATGTGCATCGGTATGCCCCGGCCAGCGCGGAGGTAATTGCTGAACGCAATCCAGCCGTTCTCATCGTTGTCGAAACGCCTGCATCCGGCAAAATGGCGCCCTTGCCACAATGCGGCGGTGGCTTGATCGGCGGACACACAGAGTAGAAGCTTGACGGCCATTATCAAACCTGGATCTTGCCGATGATATCGTATATCGGGGTCAGCACTGAGAACAAGATCAGAGCGAGCATTCCACCCAGAATCAGCGTCAGCATGGGCTCGAGCAGCTTAAGCGCTTTGTCTACAGACTCGCGCACGTCGCGATTGTAGAAGTAAGTGATGTTCATCAGCGCCACGTCGAGTGCGCCAGTGCTTTCGCCCACCCTCAGCATGCGAATCACCAGCGGCGGAAACACTCCGAGATTGGCGAAAGCTTCCGGCAGGCTTTCGCCGGCGTTGATCTGCTGTCCGGCACGTTGCAGGCCTTCCGCAATCACGCGGTTGGCGACGATATCCTCGCTGGTTTTCACCGCGTCCAGGATGGTGATGCCGGAGCGGTACATCAGCGCGAAGAAATTGGCAAAGCGGGCAAGGATGATTTTTTGCAGAATTACTCCCGTTACCGGCAGGCGCAAGATGGCGTAGTCCCATAGATAGCGCGCGCGCGGATTAGTTCGCACCATGAAACTGATTCCGACGGCGACGATAACCGGGAGCAGCATCAAAACCGGCCAATAAGTCGCGGTGGTATCGGACAGCCAGATCAGTACCCTGGTCTGGAATGGAAGATCGAGCCCCATGGTTTTCATAAGAGACGTGACCTGCGGAACCAGATAGAGCAGGAGGAACAGCATCACGCAGAGGACTACGACGAAAACCAATGCCGGATAGACAAGCAAGCGGCGCGTTTGCGAGATCAGTTCATCTTGCCATTTGAGCGTTCCCCCGAGGTTCTCGAACACTTCCGTGAGCGTGCCGGAGAGTTCACCGGCGCGAATCAGGCTGACAAATACGGTATTGAAAACCCGCGGGAATGCGGCGAGCGCCTGCGACATGGTCTTGCCGCCTTCAATATCTTCGATCACCGAGGTCAGGACCTCGCGGAAACGCGGGTTGTCCATGCCGTCTCGCAAGTCTCGAAGTCCCTCGAGAATTGGAATTCCGGCTCGGGAGATCTGCTCCATGTCGAAGCAGAATGTAATCAGGTCCTGGCGCGTGATGTTGCCGCTCGCCAGTGTGGAGCTGTGGCCGCGCAGCAAACGGGTCGTGATGAGGTCGAGCCCCATCTTCCTGAGCCGCAACTCGAGGTCGACTTCGTTGGCGGCGTCGAGCTTGCCACGGGCGGACCGCCCGGATCTGTCTACCGCCTTGTATTCGAATGCCGGCATCAGTGCCTCGGTGTCACGCTATGGTTTCGGAACACCAGTCGTGCGCAGCGCAATGCCGGCGTGATGCGCGGCATCTCAGTGCACCCGTCCGGTAAGGTCGATGGCGCGCGCCACTTCCGCCAGGCTGGTGGTCCCGTCAACCACCCTTTGTACGCCCTCTTCGGCGAGTGAGCGGAAGTTCTTGGCATCGGCCGCCCCGCGCAACTCCCGCGGTGAGGCCCGGCGCGCGACCAGTTCGTCCAGATCGCTGTCCATGTGCAGGATTTCCATGATCGCGGTGCGGCCCCGATAGCCGCGATGATTGCAACGGGGACAGCCCACCGGGCGGAAGGGCTTGAGGCCGCCATCGATGTCGCCGCCGAGCAGCTGTCGTTCTTCCGGCGACGGCGTGTATGCTTCCTTGCAGTGCTTGCACAGCAGGCGCACCAGACGCTGCGCAATGATGCCGATGATGTTGCCGGCCATGATGTCCGGCGCGATGCCGATGTCGAGCAGGCGCGGGAAAGTGCCCAACGCGGAATTGGTGTGCAGCGTGGTGAACACCTGGTGGCCGGTCATTGCTGCCCGGAACGCCATTTCCGCGGTATCGCGGTCGCGGATTTCCCCGACCAGAATGATGTCCGGGTCCTGGCGCATGATCGAGCGGATGCCGTTGCCGAAATCTATTTTTGCCGTTTCGTTTACCGAAGTCTGGCGCATCATCGCTACCGGATACTCGACCGGATCTTCGAGGGTCATGATATTCACTGACTCGACATTGAGTTTGGCGAGCATCGAGTACAGCGTGGTGGTCTTGCCGCTGCCGGTCGGGCCGGTGAGCACCATAATTCCTTCCGGTCTGGCGAGCATCAGGTTGATCTTCGCCATGACCGACTTGGGCAAACCCATCTGCTCGAGATTGATGATCGATTTCTCGCGGTCGAGCACACGCAGCACGATGTTCTCGCCCCAAATGGTGGGTTGCGTCGAAACCCGGAAGTCCACCGGCCGGCCGTTGAGGTTGAGCGAAAGACGTCCGTCCTGCGGTGCGCGGGTCTCGGCGATGTTCATGCCGCTGATCACCTTCAGCCGCACCGCAATCCCCGGCCAGTAGTTCTTGTGCAGGCTGCGGATCTGCTCGAGCACGCCGTCGATGCGGTAGCGGATGCGCAGGAAAGCGAATTCCGGTTCGAAATGGATGTCGGACGAGCCGCGCTTGACCGCGTCAACAAGCAACGCCCCGACCAGCCGCACGATAGGCTGGGTGTACTCGTCGCCGACTGCCTGGATACTCTGGTAGTCGATCTCGCCGGTCTCGATCTCGCGCAGGATGCCGTCGACCGACAACTCGTGGCCGTAGAACTGATCGATGAACTCGTCGAGCTGGGCCTGGCCCGCGAGCACCGTCTTCATCTGTATGTCTTGGCCGAGGGTGGCTCGCAACTGGTCCAGCGCCACTACGTTGAACACCTCGGTGATGGCCACCACCATCACGTTCTGTTCCGCATCGAAAGCGATCGGTAGCAGCCGGTGGCGGCGGGCGAAGTCCTGAGGTACCAGCTTGAGCGCCTCCGCATCCACCAGCACCTGCGACAGGTCAATGCTCTCCTGGCCGATGGTTCGCGCCATGATGTCGCGAATCACCGCCTCGGTGACGAAGCCCAGCCGCACCAGCAGCCGACCGATCGGAATGTTCTGGGTCTTCTGCTCGGTGAGCGCGATGCGCAGCTGATCCTGGGTGATCAGCCCCTGCTGGACCAGCAGCTCGCCTAGGCGAAGCTTTTTGCGCTGCTCGGCCATCGTTGCGCTACCTCGCCGCTACTCTACGCGGGCGGAGAGCTGGCCAACGCGCTGGATGACGAGGTTTTGATCGAAGTTGGCGCGGCCTTTGCGGAAGGACAGATCGAGCGCTTTGCGGTAGTAATCGAGCGCGGGTCGGAACTGTCCGATATGTTCGAGGCCGACGGCGAGATTGAACGCGTAGTCGGGGTTGTCCGGCTGCAGCTGATAAGCCTGGAAGTAAGCCTGTTGGGCTCCCGGCCACTGGCCCTGATCGGCGTAAAGGTTGCCGAGGCTGAAATAGAGGAAGGCCGAGGGTTCGCGGGCGATCAATTGCCTGAGCCGGGACTCGCTTGCCTGCGGGTCGGCGCCGCCGATGATCGCAATCAGACCGGCCTGGGCATAGGGGTTGCGCGGCTCCAGTTCCAACACCCGCTGGTAGCGTTGGCCCGCTTCCTCGATCCGGCCCTCCTTCCAGGCGATGGCGCCTAGGCCCAGCAGCGCGTCGATGCTCTTC
>Ga0184637_10002534_pt1 | contig 11731 bp, 7 predicted proteins | sample PLM3_127_b2_FD_133143 | JGI IMG/M metagenome (GOLD analysis project Ga0184637, IMG submission 133143) | Groundwater sediment microbial communities from an aquifer in East River, Colorado, USA - PLM3_127_b2 | ecosystem: Environmental > Terrestrial > Soil > Riparian zone | place: USA: East River...
AGTGATATCAAACGCCGCCCTTCCGTCCACGCCTCTGGCTCGCTTTTCCAACGGTCTGCTGTTGAACAGGGTAAACTTTCAAGTGGAGGGGAAGCGGGCCGAGGTCGGGCTCGATTGGCAACTCACAGCCACACCTACCGATCACAATTTTTTTGTTCACCTTTTCGATTGCGCGGGGAACGTGCTGGCGCTGGCCGACGGCCCAGCGGTTGAGCGGCTATATCCTCTTCGCGCGTGGCAGCCGGGCGAAGCCGTGCATGATGTCCGGCATGCGGTGCTCACCTCTTTATCCGCTGATAAATGCTATAGCCTAGAGATCGGCCTCTTCGATAATCTCACCGGCATCCGGGTTCCTGTTAGGGATGCGGTGGGCGATGTGTATCCCAACGACGCTATTAGCCTGACCTACCCATGACTTGGACTGTCCATCGCCGACTCGCCAGGTACGGGTGGAGCTGGCTTTTCCCGTTCGGGCTGGCGCTCCTGCTCTATTGGCGAACCCTCTCGCTCCCCTTCTTCTGGGATGATGTCCCCAACTTCGACTTCGCCACGACGCGCACGATCACGCAGATTTGGACAGACGTTTCCGGTTTTCCATACTATCGGCCGGTGCTGTTCACGTTTTGGAAGATCGCGCTCGCCGTGCTTCCGCCCGCACCGACGTTTCTGCTACACGCGGTCGTGATTGCCACTCACGCTCTTAACGGCGTGCTCGTTGGCTACCTGGCTCGTCATCTTGTGCCTGGCGTTTCAGCGAGTTCCACCGACGACTGGTTTACTGGCGCCCTCGCCGCCCTGCTCTTCATCGGCTTCCCTTACGCTGTAATCCCGCTCTCGCACGTCGCGGCCTTTTTCCACGTGGTCGTCACACTGCTCACGCTGAGTGCGAGCCTGGCCGCACTTAAGTTTCTCCAGGCGCGCCAAAGACGCTGGCTCCTGTCGGCCCTTCTGCTGACAGCTCTTGCCCCCTACGCCCACGAAGCGGGGGTCGTAGCGGGCACGATCGTCAGCCTGACGATGGTCTGCAGCCGTTTGCCGCTGACGCGCTCCGACAAATGGCGTCTGGGCCTTTTCCCACTATTGAGCGCCACCTTTTTTCCAATCTGGCTCGCCATCCCTAAAACCAACGCGCAGGGCCTGTCGTGGGTGGGTTGGGAATCCCTTGGGCAAAGCCTGACGTTCTTCGTCCAGGGCCCTACTTACCCGCTTCAACTGTTGGCGCGCCCGCTGATCGAGCAACTCGGTTGGTCGGACCTGAGGGCTGTGTGGGCAGCGGCGATGCCCATGCTGGTGTTGGTGATCGCCGCAGTGTGGATGAGCCGGAAGTGGCCAGGGATTGTGTGGGGCGTTGGGTGGTTTGCGTTGACCATTGCTCCTAGCGTCGTGGCGCTGCCATTCGCCTACATTGTGACGAGCATGCGCCTTCGATACTATTCCGCGCCCGGCGCGGCCCTGCTGTGGGCGATGGTCATGGCCGGGCTGACGGCGCGCCTCCCCACGCCCCGGTGGCGATACCTGGCGGCGAGCGGGCTGATACTCGCCGGCCTGATCTACCCCTTATCCTTCATCCAGGAAGAGATTACGCTCCACCAATTCGCCCTCTCGCCCATCTGGCAAGTCGCCGACGCTATCCGTCGCTATCCCAACGAGCGCCATCTAGTCATCAATCTCATGGACTGGGTAGCCAACGTCCGGGCCTGGTATGGCCTGGGCCACGAGGGAGTGGAAGTGATGGCGTCGTATGTCGGCCCAACCCAAATCTCCAAAGTCAATTCAGGCGTCAGCGCCAACGTAGAGAGTGCGGTCTTTCCACCCGTGCAAACGGGTATGGAAAGACATTATTATGGATTATATGCTGAAGGCGGCGTCTACGATTGGGGCACGCTGGGGGCTCACATCCTGAATTACGATCGGGTATGGCTCATGACGTACTCGGATCAGGGCATTGTGCTCCACGAAGCCGGGGCCGTAGTCAACCAGCCTGCCAACCCGCCAGCCGCTTATCTGGCGAATTTCGAAGAGAAGGTCTATCTTGTGGACGGCCATTACGTCCTTGAGGGCCAGGATATGATCGTCACCCTCCAATGGCGCTATATCGGCCCCGACCCGGAGGCCACCATTTTGCGGCACATCTTTGATTGCGCCGGAAACGTTCTGGGCTTGGGTGATGGTCACGCCCTGGAACGAACTTTGCCCTTCTATGCACTCACACCTGGCGCCCTCGTTCGCGACGTGCGCCGCATCCCGCTAGAAGCTCGCTCGCCAGATGGATGTTACGCGGTCGAAGCTGGGCTGTTCCGCGCCGACGGCTCACGCGTGAGGGTTTTTGCCGCCGATGGGAGCGAGCTCGAGAATGCTGTGGTCCCACTCCTTCCTTGAAGGGCCGTTGACGACCGGTCAAAACTTGGGTAATATTCGCATCGTTCCGGGGCTTTCCCCTGTGAGTACGGGTAAGCCCCTTTTATGCGCCTTGAGGCGCGGAGGCCGCCGATGTCTGAGCCGATGCAGGAACACACTTCCGAATCAAACACTGTGAACGCCGAGGTGGTGAACATTACGCAGGGCGGTGCGGACATGATCCAGGCCGAGGTGGTGCGTATAAACCAGGGTGGTGCGAATGTGATCCACGCCACAGAGGTGAAAATCCAACAGGGAGGCGTGGTGCAAGCCGAGTGCGATACGCTGAAGATTGTGCAAGGCGGGGCTGTCGCAGTTCAAGCCACTACCATCACAGTGGAGCAAGGCGGCCTCGGCCTTGCCGCCGCCGAGACAGTCACCCTCGATAACTCGGGGGCTGGGATACTGGTCACACAACGCGCCGACCTGAACAAGGCGCGGGTCGGCATCTTGCTGGCCAGCGAGGTTCACGGGACGGTGGAAGCCGTGCTGGACACGCCTCGGGCGATGTTGGCCGGGCTAGCGGCTGGGGTCGGCCTCGGGCTGATGCTGGTCGTCGGCCGCCTGCTGAGCCGCCGGAAATAGTCTGTGGAGACCCTCCAGGTCTTGGAGACCTGAAAGGTCTGAAGTTTCTAGTGGAGCGAAGGTAACCCGCCAGACGGGTGAGAGGCGCTCCGGGAGCAAGGACAACATGCAAGCTACTCAACTTACCGCCACCCGCCGCGCCGTCATCGGCAAGCAGGTGGGCCAACTTCGCCGGGCGGGGCAACTGCCCGCGGTGCTCTACGGCCCGGCCACCGAGTCGGTGGCCATCCAACTCGACGCGCGCGAGGCCGGCCGTGTTCTACGCCACGTCAGCGGCGCGCAACTGTTCGACCTGACCGTAGAGAGCCAAACTTACAAGGTGCTGGTGCACGATGTCCAGCGGGACTCGATTAAGGGCCACTTCCTGCATGTGGACTTCTACGCGGTGGACATGAACCGACCGATCAAAGTGCGCATTCCCGTTCACTTAGTCGGCAGTTCCTACGCGGTCGCTTCTCTTTCGGGCGTGCTGGTGCGCGGCCTGACCGAACTGGAAATCGAGTGTCTACCCGGCGACCTGATTACGAGCGTGGACGCCGACTTGAGCGAGCTTAAGACCATCGGCTTGGCCGTCTTCGTCAAAGACCTATACGTCCCCAAGACCATCAAAGTGCTCTCGAACCCCGACGACATGGTGGCGCGCGTGACTTACCAGGCGAAGGAAGAGGACCTGTCGACGCCAGTAGCCGCTCTGACCGCCGAGGTGGAAGTAATCGAGAAGGGTAAGATCGAAGAAGAAGAAGGCGAGGAAGCAGCTCCGGCGGCTCCAGCCAAGAAATAGCCAAAGCCTTTCAGCAGGCTGGGGTGTTACTCCAGCCCGCTTTTGTTCACCCCGCCCGGCCCGCCTCGTTTGCGCGAAGCTAGCAAATGGGGCGAGCAAATGGGGCGAGCCGGGCGGGTCACAACAGCGGCCTCACCACCTCGAGCAAATCCACTACTATGCGTGCGGTCGCGCCCCAGATGGTGTGCCTCGCATAGTAAAAGTAATACACCGGCACTTGTGGACCGCGCATTGGGTGGTCGTGCAGCTTAACGACCAGGTTGGCCGGATCGGCCAGCCAGCGCAACGGCACGCCGAACACTTCTGAAAGCTCGGCCGTAGAGAGCACGAAGGCGTACGGCCACGGGAAGACCCCGACCACGGGCGTGATCCGGTATTGAGTGACGGTGAGCAGTTCGTCGAGTTGCCCCAGCACTCGCACGTCCTCCCGACGCAGGCCAATTTCCTCCTCGGCCTCGCGCAGAGCGGTCGCCAGGCGCGAGTCATCTTCTACATCCACTCGTCCACCCGGAAATGACACCTGGCCTTTGTGATGCTCCACCGTGTGCGTACGCTCGGTGAACAACACGTGCCAGTCGCGGTCTTGCAGATATAAGGGGACGAGCACCGCCGCCGGGCGGGCTTCCCACTCGGCAATCGTCTGAATCGAGCGGGCCGCCAGGCGCGCCCCCAGGGCTTCGGGGAAAGAGTTCACAGGCTGCATTCTAAACTCATCAACGCCCAAAATCCAGCCTCCAACCTCCAGTTGAGCATGGTATACTTTAAAGGTTATGAGCAAGACGTTGCACGCGCTCTGGCTGCCGAGCGCCCTCTCGGGCGAGGGCGGCGTGCTGGCTCTGTGGGGCGAGAGCAGCCACCCTCATCGGCGCGCACACTCTCCTTACGACCATCCGCTGGCGTTGAATACCAGCGCCATAGATTACGCGCTCGTCAGTTTGCGGCTCTATCGCGCCACCCATTATCATTATCGAGACAAACCTCATACATTGACGTTGGCTTTGCCGTCTGACTCGCGGCGGCCTCTGGCCTCGGCTTCCCTGGCTCCCCAAAACCCGCAACGCCTAAAACGCCGAAATTCCAGCGTCACCCTGCGTCCCTGGCGGGCCGAAGCTTGCTTTCTACCGGCGGCGCAGGCGTTCGCGTTTTTGATGCACCTACCCGCCGATCACTCCCTGCTTTCTTCGCTGAAATTCGGCCCAAGCTTACGCTATTGGGAGCAGGTCGCGCACCTCACAGCGGCGGCCCTCATGCGCGGGCAGTTTGTGCCCTCGGCGAACGAGGCCGGGCAGGGCCGCTGGCAAATGGCGCTGATCGAGGCTGATTTGCAAACTGCCGCCGCGCAACTGGCGCTCGCCATGCCGCCCTCGGCGCGCGCACTTGCTCAACCTATGCCAATACCCCAAGAGCTAGTGGACGATTTCATTGCTACCGTAGGCAGCGCGTTTGTGGCCGAGGCCTACACCCCGGGGCGCAGCCCATTCTACAATCCTTACGACTATCGCAACCGTCCTGCTCAGCCGCGCCCCGCCGACCGCTGGTGGATGGGCCTGTTTCCGCGCAAGAGCTACTACTTCTACGACTCAGGGAAGACTGATCCCGACGCCCAGGCCGAGTTCGGCGAGCGAGTGCGGGATTGGGCCCTGCCCGTTCAACACTATCTCACCAGCCCACAGCGCGTGGCCTTTAGACTGGAACCCCCGGCGACCATCGTCGAGACGATTGACCCCGACCACGCCGATTGGCATCTCTCCCTCCATTTACAGCCGAAAGACCAGCCCGAGACCTTGTGGGCGGCGAACGAGATTTGGGAGAACCCGCCCGACCCGGCCATGCCCGACGTGTTGCGCGCCGGGCTGGCGCAGGCCGCCGGTTTCTACCCGGCGTTGGCCGGAATCGAAGACGAAACCGCCCCCACCGGCCTGTGGCTGAACGTGGCGGAAGCTTTTGAATTCCTGGAGAGGTATTCGGCTGAGTTGAATGGGCGCGGCTTTGGGGTGCTGGTTCCCACCTGGTGGAAGGAACGCTCACGCAAGCTCAATGCCCGCTTGAGCTTGCAATGGAACGAAGGCTCTGGCCTGTTCGGGATGGACGCGCTGGTGAACTTCAACTGGGAGCTGGCGATTGGGGACAAGGCCCTGACCCCCGACGAGTTCGTGAAGCTGGCTCAATCCAAGACCGCGTTGGTGCAGGTGCGCGGCGAGTGGATGCAGCTCAATCCCGAGGAAGTGCAGGCAGCCCTCAAGTTGGTACAGCGGCACCAGAAGTCCAAAGGCAAACTGGCCCTGCGCGAGGCGCTGGGCTTGGCCCTCACCGGCCCAACCGAGTGGGAAGGTTTGGACATCGAAGACGTGCAGGTAGATGGCTGGCTGGACGAGATGACGCGCCGCCTCAAAGGTCATCACACTCTTGAGCACGTGCCCCAGCCCGCCAGTTTCGTAGGCCAACTCCGCCCCTATCAGCGCAACGGCCTGTCGTGGCTCAACTTCATGCGGCAATACGGTCTCGGCGCATGTTTGGCCGACGATATGGGCTTGGGGAAAACGATTCAGGTGCTGGCCTTGCTACAAAAGGACCTGGAAGAAAATCGGTTGACCAAGCCCACCCTCCTCGTCTGCCCGACCACGGTGGTGAACAACTGGGTGCGCGAGGCAGCCCACTTCACGCCGCAGTTGCGTTGTTACGCACATTACGGGCCGGGCCGCTTCAAGGGCAGCGACTTCGCTAAAGCCGCGGCCGAGCACCACCTCGTCATCACCAGCTACGCCCTCCTGCCGCGCGACTTCGAGTTCCTCAATAGCGTGGAATGGGCCGGGGCAGTGCTGGACGAGGCGCACAACATCAAGAACCCGACGACCAAGGCGGCGCAATCGGCGCGGCAGTTGGTGGCCCACTACCGCGTAGCCCTCACGGGCACGCCGGTTGAAAACCGCCTGCAAGATTTGTGGTCCATCATGCACTTCCTCAATCCCGGCTACCTCGGCTCAGCCGAATCCTTCCAGCAGCATTACGCCGGGCCGATTGAGCGCGGCCAGGACGAGCAGGCCACCCGGCGCTTGCGCTCCCTCACCGGGCCGTTCATCCTGCGGCGGCTCAAGACCGATTCGGCTATCATCCAAGACCTGCCGCCCAAGAACGAGATGAAGGAGTACTGCGGCCTGACCAAAGAGCAGGCGGCGCTCTACAAAGCTGTCGTCAACGAGTCCTTACGGCAGATCGCCGCCGCCGACGGCATCCAACGGCGCGGCATTATCCTGGCTACGCTCACCAAGCTCAAACAAGCGTGCAACCATCCGCGCCACTTACTGGGCGATCAGAGCGCGCTCAAGCACCGTTCGGGCAAGCTCAACCGACTGACCGAAATGCTAGAGCAGGCGCTAGCCGAAGAAGATCGTTGCCTCATCTTCACTCAATATGCCGAGATGGGCCAACTGCTGCACGATTATCTGACGGAAGCTTTTGGCGAGACCCTATACCTTTACGGCGGCACGCCAACTCACAAACGCGCCGAGATGATCGACCGCTTTCAGGATAACGGCCCGCGCCTGTTCGTGTTGTCGCTCAAAGCGGGCGGAGCCGGAATCAATTTGACGCGCGCGAACCGCGTCTTCCATTACGACCGTTGGTGGAATCCGGCGGTGGAGAACCAGGCCACCGACCGCGCGTTCCGCATTGGGCAGACCCAGGCCGTGCAGGTGCACAAGATGATCTGCCGGGGCACGTTGGAAGAGCGCGTGGACGAACTCATCACCCGCAAAGTCGCGCTGGCCGATCAGATCGTGGGCGCTGGCGAGAGCTGGCTCACGGAGTTGAGCACAGACGAACTGAGGGATTTGTTGTGGCTGAGGAAAGAAGCGGTTGACGAATAAAAGTATGAGCACCCTCAACACCCTCGAAACCCTGCTCGCTCAGTTCGAACTCTATGAACCGGAAATTGGGCGCGAGTTCCGCTTCTCGCCGCATTTGCTGATGCTGGGCCTGGGGCGCAGCGAGCTAACGGCCTGGGAAGCGTCGGCGCTGAATTACTTTTACGGCCCGGCCAACACCGTCGCTTTCGAGTCATTTGCGACGGCCCTGCGCCTGCCCCCCAAAGTCGAAGCGGCCCTGCTGAAAAGCCTGACCTCGAACACGGGCGTGTGGTGGCAGCCGACCATCTCGTCTTACGAACGCATCGAACGCATCCGCGTCACCGGCCGCGAGTTTGAACTGCGCTACGCCGACAAAAACGGTCATCACCAAATCCGGGCTAGCGTGCCAACCCTGAACGACGAACAACGGCAAGCGGTAATGGACTGGCTCATCACCTCGCCCGACCTGCCCATGCGGGCGCTGGCCCGCGGCGCTCCCCTGGATAAGCTGGCCCTGCGCCGTTTGGGCCTGATCCCCGCATGGGCGGACTTGGAAATCTCCGTCAGCGGCAAGACACAAACTGTGCTTGATTTAGGAGTGAAGTTCCTGTGCCGGGCGCTGGTGATTTATCCCGCGCACTTGCTGCTCTGGCGCGGCCTGGGAGGCGAGAGCGTGATCCGCGAGTTTGTGGAAGGGCGGCTGCGCCAGCGCACGCGAGACTTTGAAGCCGCCGCCGCGACCCTGCCCGCCGACCCCGCCGAATTTTGGGCCACACCCACAACACCCGCGATCCCCGCGCCTACAGAGGTGATGCCCGATCCCGGCCTCAGCGCACATCTCCCGCCGCCCAGGCTGTGGCCCAAGCCGGAGGAGAATCAAATCTTCATGGATGTACTGGCCAAGGTCTACAAGAACGTCCCGAAGAAAGTGGTTAAACTCACTCAAAAGTGATCCCGGGTCACGCCCATGCCTAAGCCACTGCCCAAAATCACCGAGGCCTTGATCCGTGAGTGGGTGGGCGATACTTACGCCCAGCGTGGCCGCGCGTATTTCCACGAGGGCCGTGTGGTGAACGTGAAGTGGCGCAGTGGTCAACTGACCGGCGAGGTACAAGGCTCCAGCGACGAGCCTTACGAGGTCTCCATCAGTTTTGAGGGCAAAGAGGTGTATGGTGACTGCTCGTGCCCAATGGAGTACGATTGCAAACACGTCGCCGCGGTGTTGTACGCCGCTATACAAGCCCCGGCTCCCCCATCTCAAACCAAGCGCCGCAACCTCGACAAGCTCCTGACCAAGCTGGAAAAGCCAGCGCTGGTTACTCTGGTTAAAGCGATGCTCGACGCGGCTCCCGAGTTAGGGGAGGTGGTGGAGGCGCACCTGGCCACTGCCAACATCATCGCCCTGGCCCAACAAGCCGGAGAGGGTGGATCACTCCGCCACGAAGTGCTGGGGCTGTTGCAGAAGGCCGAAAAGCCGGGGCAATATCGCGCTGCCCAGCGCGGACTGGAAACGCTGCTGGAGCAAGCGGAAAACCTGATGAAAGTCAAAGAATGGACGGCAGCGGCCCACATCGCCCAGACGGTGTTGGACGAAATGCTATTGACCGGCGTGACTCATCACGGCGGGCGCTACGAACTAGCCGATATTCAACAGACCGCCGCCGCGACTTTGCTCGCCTGCTGGGGCGCGCTGTCCAAAGCTGACCCGGTTCGCCGCCAGGCTCTGCGTACCCTGTTCGACTTCCTGGCCTGGGACATTCATCAGGGTTGGAGGACGGGTCATACACAAAAGATTGAACAGGGGCTGGCTCGCGAGGTCACCTCTCCCGAACGCGAGCAATTGTTAGAATGGATTGCGGTTGCGAGTCGGCAAAAGGCGCGTCTGACCCAGGCCGCTTACGACGATGAGGAAGTTTATGAGGAGGATTTTCCTAACAACACTTACGGCTTTGGCTCGCCAGACGCCTGGAAAAAACTGCGCGCCCGACTGACCGCCAAAGCGCCCGCCCCCGCGCTTCCTTTCGCAGACCAGCCCCCGCGCCCCCTTTCGCAGACCAGAAGAAAGCGCGGGGGCCAGAAGAGAGCGCGGGGGCCCGCCCCGCGCAAAGCCTCGCCGGCTCGAGCCAAACGCGCCGCCTCTTCTTCGGGCCGCAAGCAGTCTGGCCGCCATTAACCCTAACCAACGAGGGCTAACGATCTCTAACCCACAAACTGCTTCTATACCTGTAATATAGAACTGTCCCAGAATAACTGGGGCGTACTTTACCAAATCCGATTCCGATAAAGGCAAACCCGACGAAAGCCGGGGACGCAAAGCCATGGATCTAAAGCTGTGTGCTGAACACACGGCTATGATCGCCAGGTCACCGAAGAATGAGTGCGATATCTCTCTTGCGATGGGCCTGGATAATTCCAGGCCCTTTTTTTAGGTATTGCACTTGGGAAGGATAAGCATGAACAAGACACGCACATTACACCCTCATCGCCTCGTGACTTTGTTGTTAGCGACGGCTCTCCTGATTGCGCTGCCGCTCTCGCCCGTGAGCGCCTCCCCGGCAACCCGGCAATCGTACATTGTGCAGGGTGCAGAGGTTGAAACCCTGGTCCGTCTGGTGGAAGGCGCGGGCGGTACCGTCACCTCACAGCTGAATATCATCCACGGGGTAGGCACGCTGCTCACGCCCGCTATCGCCGACCACCTGCACACAATCGAGGGCCTAACCCTCACGCTCAACAAGAGCGTAAGTTTGTTGGGCGGCGACCCGGACGATGAGGAAGGCGGGCGCGGCTCACGCTCACCCGCGACGGATTACCCGGACGTCATCGGAGCGGATCTGGTGTGGGCGCAAGGCGTCACCGGGCAAGGTGTGACGGTGGCCGTGGTGGACACGGGCCTCGGGCGGCACCGCGGACTCCTGCGCGACATCAGGGGCCGCCAGGGCCGCATCGTCGGCTGGGTTGATTTTGTGAACGGCCGCCGCACACCGCGCGACCCGAACGGGCACGGCACTCACATTGCCGGCGTCATCGCCAACAGCCAGCGAGGCGCTGACGGCGAGTGGAACGGCGTCGCGCCGGGCGTCAATCTGGTGGGTGTACGCGTGCTGGACGAGACCGGTTACGGCTCCTACGAACACGTCATTCAAGGCATCCAGTGGGTGATTGAGCACAAGGACACTTACAACATCCGCGTGATGAACCTCTCCATGTCCGGGCCGGTGGAGGCGCCGTATTGGGCCGATCCGCTGAGCCAGGCGGTGACAGCTGCATGGGCCAATGGCATCGTGGTGGTGGTCGCAGCGGGCAACGGCGGCTCCGGTTCGATGAGCGTCGGGGTCCCGGCCTACAATCCTTATGTCCTCACCGTGGGCGCGTTCACCGATAATCACACACCGCTAGACTGGAACGATGATTACCTCGCGCCGTTCTCGGCGTCTGGCCCCACCATGGACGGGTTTGTTAAGCCGGACGTGGTTGCGCCTGGCGCGCACATGGTTTCGTTGATGAATCCGCATACCTATCTGGCGGAGAATCACCAGGCCAACCAGGTCAGCAATCAGTATTTCTCGATGGCGGGCACGTCGCAGGCGGCGGCCGTGGTCTCCGGAATGGCCGCGCTCGTCGTCGCGGGCCATCCCGAGCTGACGCCCGACCAGGTCAAGTTCCGCCTCATGGTCACCGCAGCGCCGTGGATTGACCTGACATCCTGTACGCCGTCTGATCCGAGCACACTTGCCAACTGCACCGCGCTCTATAGCATGTGGCAGCAGGGTGCAGGTCGTGTCATGGCCCCCGAGGCGGTGCTGGGCGATGTGCCCAACGCCTCGGCCAATCAAGGTATGGACATCTGGGCCGACCTGGCGGGATTGCTCCATTACGAGGGCTATTCTTATTACGATCCTGAGACGCAGACCTTTCGCCTATATGGTGAGGGCTATGGCCAATGGGCGGGTGGCTACGGCCAGTGGGCGGGCGGCTATGGTCAATGGGCCGGTGGTTACGGCCAATGGGCCGGTGGTTACGACCAATGGGCGGGCGGCTACGGCCAGTGGGCCGGTGGCTATGGCCAATGGGCTGGCGGCTACGGCCAGTGGGCCGGTGGTTACGGCCAATGGGCCGGCGG
>Ga0184637_10002535_pt1 | contig 11727 bp, 10 predicted proteins | sample PLM3_127_b2_FD_133143 | JGI IMG/M metagenome (GOLD analysis project Ga0184637, IMG submission 133143) | Groundwater sediment microbial communities from an aquifer in East River, Colorado, USA - PLM3_127_b2 | ecosystem: Environmental > Terrestrial > Soil > Riparian zone | place: USA: East River...
GCGCCGGCGCCAAGCGCAACGTCACGCTCTTCAACTGCTTCGTCATGGGCACCATCCCCGACGACATGAGCGGCATTTTCGAGCATCTGCGCGAAGCGGCCCTCACCATGCAGCAGGGCGGCGGCATCGGCTACGATTTCTCCACGCTGCGCCCCAAGGGCGCGCCGGTGAAGGGCGTCGGCGCGGACGCTTCCGGTCCGCTCAGTTTTATGGATGTGTGGGACGCGATGTGCCGCACCATCATGTCCGCCGGCCATCGCCGCGGTGCGATGATGGCGACCTTGCGCTGCGACCATCCGGACATCGAGAATTTCATCGATTCCAAGCAGCAGCCGGGCCGGCTGCGCATGTTCAACCTCTCGGTCCTGGTCACCGATGCCTTCATGCAGGCGGTGAAGGAGGATGGGCCGTGGGAACTGAAGTTCAACGGTACCACCTTCCGCGTGGTGCGCGCGCGCGAGCTGTGGGACCGGATCATGCGCTCGACCTATGCCGCGGCCGAGCCGGGCGTGATCTTCATCGACCGCATCAACCGCGCCAACAACCTCAGCTATTGCGAGACCATCAGCGCCACCAATCCCTGCGGCGAACAGCCCTTGCCGCCTTACGGCGCTTGCCTGCTGGGCTCGATCAACCTGACCACCTTGGTGCGCAACCCGTTCGGCCCATCGGCTGAACTCGACCTCGTCGAGCTTGACCGTCTGGTGCGCGTCGCCGTGCGCATGATGGACAATGTCGTGGAGGCTTCGAACTTCCCGCTGCCGCAGCAACTGCATGAGGCCTTGTCCAAGCGCCGCATCGGGCTTGGAGTCACCGGGCTTGCCGACGCGCTCATCATGTGCGAGGCGCGCTACGGCAGCGCCCGCTCGGTCGAGCTGACCGACCAATGGATGCGCGCCTTGACCCGCGCTGCTTATCTCGCCTCAGTCGATCTTGCCAAGGAGAAGGGCAGCTTTCCCCTGTTCGACCGCGACGCGTTCCTGAAAAGCGAATTTGTGCAACGCTTGGACCTGGACGTACAGGATGCCATCGCGCAGCACGGCATCCGCAATGCGCTGCTGACCTCGATCGCGCCGACCGGCACCATCTCGCTGTTCGCCGACAATGTCTCCTCGGGGCTGGAGCCGGTGTTCAGCTTCAAATACACCCGCAACGTCCTGCTGCCCGATGGCAGCCGCCAGGCGGAGGAAGTTTCCGACTACGCCTATCGTCTGTTCCATCGCCTCAGGGGCGAGGACGCCAAGCTGCCGGATTATTTCGTCGATGCCCAGACCCTGTCGCCGCAGGATCACGTGCTGATGCAGGCGACGGTGCAGAAGCACATCGACAGCTCGATCTCCAAGACCATCAATTGCCCGGTCGATCTCGGCTTCGATGCCTTCAAGGACATCTACATGATGGCCTATGAGACGGGGTGCAAAGGCTGCACCACCTACCGGCCGAACGACGTGACCGGCGCCGTGCTGGAAGTCACGAAGGACAAGGAGAAGACGCGCCAGCAGGAATTGCCGCTGAGCCTGAAGCCCGAATCGAAGGCGCAGGATATTTTCGAGGCGGGCGGCGTGGTCTATATGACCCAGCCGCTCGACCGGCCGGAAGCGCTGCCCGGCCAGACCTACAAGGTGCGCTGGCCGGAGAGCGACCACGCCATCTACATCACGCTCAACGACATCATCCAGGATGGCAGGCGTCGGCCGTTCGAGATTTTCATCAACTCCAAGAACATGGAGCATTACGCCTGGACCGTCGGCCTCACCCGCATGATCTCCGCGGTGTTCCGGCGCGGCGGCGACGTCTCCTTCGTGGTCGAGGAATTGAAGGCGGTGTTCGACCCGCGCGGCGGCTCCTGGGTCGACGGCAAATACGTGCCCTCGCTGCTCGCCGCCATCGGCGACGTGATCGAACGCCACATGATCGCCATCGGCTTCCTACCCGACCCTGCCAGGGAGCAGCAGGAGCTGGAGCGCATGTCCGCCCGCAAAGTCGCCAACCTCGCCGACGGCCTCGGCAACGGCGATGCCGGCAGCCGCCGGTTGCCGCATTGCCCGAAATGCGGCTCGCCCAGCCTCATCCGCCAGGAAGGCTGCGACCTCTGCACCTCGTGCGGCTACTCAAAGTGCGGGTAAGCCTTTAACTCCCCTTCCCCCCTTGCGGGGGAAGGATGCGCAGGCTCAGCGAACGAAGTGAGCTTAGCCGAAGCTGGATGAGGGGCCGCGCCGCCAGGCGCGCAGCGCGCAAGCGCTAAGTGGCTTCACGTAGTTCCGATGACTGCGGCATCGCAAAACTGTTTCGCGCGAAACAGTAGACGCCGCGTAAGCGCTGTTCTCGGGCCCTTTGCGGTCGGCGTCGCGTGGAACAAACCGGCGGGTGTTCTAGCTTGAAAAAGCCCATGCGTCGGAACAGGCGTGATGTCCCACCTCCACGCCCTGCCGGCGACCCGAGGGCGCGCGTCTTGACCCTAATCGCGACTGAGCGCAAGAATCGACTCGAGAACTGCGCAGACGGTATGTAGCGGTCACTGTGGGGAGAGCTCAGTGTACATTCTCTATGGGGGTGACTTCACCCGTGCAACGCTCGTCCAATGGGTGCTCGAGGAAGGTAGAATCGAGTACGAACTCAGAAAAATAGACATTCAGAAGGGCGAGCACCGAGCAGCCGAGTTCCTGGCCATAAACCCAGCCGGCTTGGTACCAGTGCTGATCACTCCCGATGGCGACCCACTATATGAAGTCGCTGCATTGATGGTTTACCTAGCTGACCGGCACCAGCTCACAGATCTTGCTCCTGCTGTGACCGATCCGCGTCGGGGTCTCTTTCTCTCGACAGTCTTCTACATCGCCGGCGACATACAGTCTGAGATGAAGCGCTTCCATTTTCCGCATCGCTTCTCCCTGAGAAGAGAGGATAACGCCGGGATTCAGGATTTGGCAAAAGCTCTTGTCCTCAGCCGCCTGGACGTCATGAATACTAGATTAGCAAAAAGCGGACCATATGTCCTGGGCACTCGCTTCTCCCTTGCAGATTTTTATTTATGCTTTTGGATCGCGTACCTCGACCGCGACGGCGTGTGCAAGCGGTTTCCGTCAATTGCTAAGCTGTACGACCTGGTTCGATCTCGTCCGAGCGCAACCCCCTACCTCGAAGGGACCGAGAGGATGGCAGAGGCCTATGCGGATATGATGAAGAAGAATCCTGCAGGCGTCATCGCTTAGGTACCCGTCATTATCCAGGACCACCTATTCGGTGTCATGCCTTGGGATCTCCATCAAATGGTCAAGCCACGGATCGAACGCTAAACCAATCAAACTGATCCACTACCCAGTGCCGCCCAGAGTTGTCTCGCGCCAAACCCAGCGAGGAAATTAGGGTCAGAGTCGTGGACCGCACCCCTCGGGTGAGACAAGGGAATCAGGGACAGGTTGCGATCAACGTCGTATGGGTCCGCTGCGCAGCGGACCCATACGACGGCAAGTTTGCCTCGAATTCGGCCGGCGGTCGATAGTCGAGCGCGGAATGCAGCCGCTGGCGGTTATAGACCTGCTCGATGAACCTGCCGATCACCCGTCGCGCCTCGTTGGCGTCGCGGTAGTCGCGGCCATCGACCTCTTCCTGCTTGAGCGTCTTCATGAAGCTTTCCGCCTTGGCGTTGTCGTAAGGGTTTGCGACGCGGCTCATGCTCGCCTGGATGCCGTGCGAGGGCAAATGGGGTCAGAGTGGACTTGTTTCACATTCACATCACATACGGCTTGACCTCCTTTTCCACGCGAGCCGCCATTTCTATTTTGGCGCGCTCCAGATCATAGTGTGCCTGGAGATTGATCCAGGACCGAGCGTCGGTTCCGAAGAACCGGGCCAACCGTAGCGCCATTTCCGCTGTGATCGGTCGATTGCCGTGCACGACGTCATGGACCCGGGACGCCGGCATCTTGATCGACTTCGCCAGCCGATACTGCGTGATGCCCATCGGCTTGAGAAAGTCCTCAAGGAGGATTTCACCGGGCGCTACTGGATCGATACTGCGCATGATTCCGTCTCTTGCGATCGCAGGTCATTGGTTCCATAAGATGGACTGGGATGCCAAACGAACGCAACCGTGACGGAACGCAAGAAGCGGGCGGCCCTAAAGCGCGTGACGCCCATAGTGACCGCCCTTGTACACAGGAAACTCCGCAGCCGCCGATCTCCAAGGATTGGGCTTGGCTCGATGCGATATCCGGCCCCTTGGATGCTGACATGATCGAGGCCGCGTTGGAGTTGTCGACGGCGCGCCTCGCGAAGAATAAGTGAAGCCGATCTCCCTCCGTACCCCGCGCCTCATCCTTCGCCCGTGGCGCGATGAGGACGGCGACGTCTTCGCCGCCATGTTTGACGATCCGGCGGTCATGGAGTTCCTCCTGCCGCAACAGGATCGCGCGGCGATCGATGCGATCATCGGGCGTGTCCGCGGCCATTTCGCTGAGCAAGGTTTCGGCTGGTGGGCGGCGGAATTGCGGGAGACCGCATCCTTCATCGGCTTCGTCGGGCTCTCGCGTGCCGTTCGAGGCGCACTTCACGCCCGCGGTCGAAGTCGGCTGGCGGCTGGCCAGCGCGCATTGGGGGCACGGCTACGCGACCGAAGGCGCCAAGGCGGCGCTGGATGCAGGCTTCACTCAACTCGGCCTGGACGAGATCGTTTCCTTCACCGTGCCGACCAACACGCGTTCCCGGCGCGTGATGCAGCGCCTCGGCATGACACACGACCCACCCGACGACTTCGACCACCCGCGCATTGCCGAGGGCCATGCACTGCGGCGGCACGTGCTGTATCGATTGAGCCGGGAGCGGTGGAAGGAGACGCACCGCACCTAGGGCAGCCTCAAGTCCTTCACGCCCTTGCCGAAAAAGGCCTGCGGCATCGAGGAGGCTTCGGATAATTCGGATTCCTTCAACCGCACGCAGGTCGAGGTGCGGTCGTAGAGTTGTCTCCAGGTGCCGCCCTTGGCCCAGGATTTCAGCAGGCATTCGTCGAAATAGGTGTATTCGAACTCGGCGCCGCAGCCGAAGGAGACGCGGTCGTCGCGTGCTGCCGTGAGCAGGATGCGGTTGTCGCCCTTGGTGGCGCGGCCGATGAAAACACCCGCATGGCACGCCGAGACGACAACGACGGTCGGCCGCTCGCCGCAATGCTTGTCGAGCATGCGGTCGAGGCGGCCGGGCGACAGCAGCCGGTCGTTGTCGATGTCCTGGCGCAGATAGAGCCCGTCGATCGTCCCGTGCGAGGTCATGAAAACCAGGCAGCCCTGCGCCTGGGTGCCGTTGAGCGCGGCATCGATGCCCTTGGCAGTCGCCAGCGGGCGCTTGTTGCCGCTCAAGGCCTCGTCGGAGGTCAGCGGGCGCAGCTCGATCCCGGACTTGCCGGACAGCATTTCCGAGAGCCGCGTCACCGCATTGTCGAAGACCGGTGCTGAAGAATCGCCGGCCACCAGCACGACGCGCCAACTGGTCGGCGTCGCCGCCCGGGCACTCCACGGCAGCATCGTCAGAATGACCAGGCACGACAGCAACGCCGGAAAGGCCATGTCGCACAACCGCTTCAGCATGGATCAGCCGTTCTGCCGCGGCGGCAGCCACAGCGCGGGATCGAGTCGCACGGTCCCCCAATTCATGCCCCAATGCAGGTGCGGGCCGGTGGCGCGGCCGGTCTTGCCGACCCGGCCGATCGGATCGCCTTGCTTCAAGGTCTGACCGTCTTTCACGGCCACCGAGCTCATGTGGATGAAGACCGATTGCACGCCGAAGCCGTGATCCAGGATCACGGTGCCTCCGGTCAGGAAGAAATCAGGCGCCACCAGCCGCACGATGCCCGGCGCCGGCGCCACGATGGGGCTGCCTTCGGGGGCGGCGATGTCGAGGCCGTAATGCGGCGCGCGCGGCTCACCGTTCAAGATGCGCTGGCTGCCATAGACGCCGCTGATCGGGCCCTTGGCCGGCCAGATGAACGGCACCAGGAAGTCCTGCGCCTCGCGCGGATTGGTGCGCACCTTGTTGATCTGGTCCTGGTCCGATTTGATCCGCGCCAGATCGGCGGGGTTCGGCGTGACCTTGGATTGCTCCATGCCGTCGATGCGCTGGATGTCGAACTGGCGCTGCCCGATGGTCAGAATCTGCTGCTCCGCCGTGCCGTCGGAATGGATGATGGTGAGTTGCGCGTGCGGCGCCTGATCGCGGCCGAAGCCGATGACGAACAGACCGTCCTTCCCCACCATCACCGGCGCGTTGCCCAGCAGCACCTTGGCGCCGGGATCGGCGCGGCCGACGGCAAGGCCGCCTTGAGTCAGGTGACCGGAAAGTTCGGCGGCGTGGGCGGGAAGTCCGGACAGGGAGAAAAGCAGAGCGAATACTCCGCGCAAAGCGGACCACAGCCCTCTTCCCTTCCCCCCTTGCGGGGGAAGGTTGCGGAGGCTTAGCGAGGCGCAGCCGAGCTTAGCCGGAGCTGGATGAGGGGTAGCGCGCCTTGCGGGCGCGCATCGCCGGAGGCGATACGAGCGAAGACTCAGAGCGGATAGACCCGGCGCTGCAACACCCCCCTTCCCCACCTTCCCCCGCAAGGGGGGAAGGGGCAGACCGAGTTGGCTAGCGAGACGTCGCGATCCTGGCAAGCGGCTCACAACAAGCTCCCCTGCGTCGGCTTTGCGGATTTCGAAGCGGGCTTGCGTGCCGCCGGTTCGCCGGGGCCATCCACCGTCGCCCCAACCCTGCCATCATGGAATTGCAGCGCCACGTTCATCCCGGACGACAGCGCCGCGGCGCTGGTCAGCGGCGCATCGGCGGCGTCGCGCACCAGAGCGAAGCCGCGCTTCAAGACGTGCTCGTAGGAATAGGAATCGAGCAAGGCCCCGAGATTGGCCAGCGCCAGTTCCTTGCGATGCAGCAGATCCTCCAGCAGTTTCGGGCGCAATCCGGACGTGGCCGCATCCATGCGCCGGCCGGACCGCTCGACGGCTGCCTTCACCGCCGTCGCCATGTGCGAGACCGCGTAGCCGAGCGCCGATTGCATGGCCGCGATCTGGTCCCGCGGCGTGCGCAGGCGCGCGGAGAGTGCCGCCAGCGCGTCACGGCGGCGCTGGAAATAGCCGCTTTGCGCCACCGCCCAGCGTTCGCTGCATTGATCGAGCTGCTGGGTCTTTTCCTGGATCAGCCGCACCGGGTCCGGCAGGCCGCGCCCCAGCCCCTCGATTTGCAGCCGATGTTCGGCGATCTGGCGCGACGAGGCGCGCGCCATGCGGTGAGCGAGTTGCGAGATTTCCGCGATCAGATCGGCGCGCACCGGGACCGCCATCTCGGCGGCTGCCGTCGGCGTCGGCGCGCGCATGTCGGAAGCGAAATCGATCAAGGTGGTGTCGGTTTCATGTCCGACTGCGGAGATCAGCGGGATGCGGCTGGCGGCGGCGGCGCGCACCACCACCTCTTCGTTGAAGGCCATCAGATCCTCGAGCGAGCCGCCGCCGCGCGCCACGATCAGCAGATCGGGCCGTGGCACTTTCCCACCTTCGGGCAGCGCGTTGAAGCCATGGATGGCGTTCGCCACCTGCTGCGCCGAGCCTTCGCCCTGGACCAGCACCGGCCACAGCAGCACATGGCGCGGGAAGCGGTCGGCCAGACGATGCAGGATGTCGCGGATGACCGCACCGGTCGGCGAGGTGACGATGCCGATGACATTGGGCAGCAGCGGCAGCGGTTTCTTGCGCGCAACGTCGAACAACCCCTCCGCCGCCAGCTTGCGCTTGCGGTCCTCCAGCATCTTCAACAGCGCGCCGATGCCGGCCAGCTCCATCCGTTCGACCACGAGCTGATATTCCGAGCGCTCGGCATAGGAGGTGACGCGGCCGGTGGCGATCACCTCCAAGCCATCTTCCGGCGCGATACCGAGCTTGCCGGCAACACCCTTCCAGCACACGGTCTTGATGGCGGCCGCTTCGTCCTTCAGTTGCATATAGAGGTGGCCGGAGGCGGCGCGCTTGAAGCCGGAGATCTCGCCCCTGACCCGCACCCGCTCGAAATCGCTTTCCAGCCGCCGCTTGATGGCGGAGCTGAGCTCGCTCACCGTCAGTTCGGCGAGGTTGTGGGTGGGTGGAACCTGGCCCGAAATTTGGCCGGGAATGGGGTCGCCGCGAATCTCTGTCATGCGGCGGTATTCTATGTTATCGGGGGTCGCGGGGTCACGGTTTTTGGGACGGCATTTCCATGCGGATTCTGGTGGTTGGATCGGGCGGGCGCGAGCATGCCCTGTGCTGGAAAATCGCCGCCTCGCCGCTCTGCGATAAGCTTTTTTGCGCGCCGGGCAATGCCGGCATCGCCGATGAGGCGGAATGCGTGCCCATCGGGGCCGAGGAATTCGACAGGCTGGTCGCCTTCGCCACGGAGAGCCGCATCGATCTGGTGGTGGTCGGGCCGGAGGCGCCGCTGGTCAAGGGGCTGGCCGACCGGCTGACGGAGGCCGGCATTCCGGTGTTCGGCCCCAGCGCCAAGGCGGCGGAGATCGAGGGCTCCAAGGGGTTCATGAAGGATCTCGCCGCCAAGTATCACATCCCGACCGCGCGCTATCGCCGCTTCACCGATGCGGCCGCCGCCAAGAGCTTCGCCCGCACCTTGCCGCCGCCGGTGGTGATCAAGGCGGATGGCTTGGCCGCCGGCAAAGGCGTCGTCATCGCCGCCAGCTACGCCGAAGCCGATGCCGCCATCGACGACATGATGCTGCACCATCAGTTCGGCCAGGCCGGCGACAGCGTGGTGGTCGAGGAATTCCTGGTCGGCGAGGAACTCTCCTTCTTTGCGCTGTGCGATGGCGAAACCGCGTTGCCCATGGCCAGCGCGCAGGATCACAAGCAGGTCGGCGACGGCGATACCGGCCCCAACACCGGCGGCATGGGCGCCTATTCGCCGGCGCCGGTCGCCACGCCCGACATCGAACGCCGCATCATGGATGAGATCGTGCGGCCAGCCGTGGCCGGATTGAAGGCGGAAGGACGGCCGTTCAAAGGCGTGCTGTTCGCCGGCATCATGGTAACGGCGGAGGGTCCGAAGCTGATCGAGTTCAACGCCCGCTTCGGCGATCCGGAATGCGAGGTTTTGTGCCTGCGGCTGATGTCCGATCTGGTGCCGGCGCTGCAAGCCTGTGTCGACGGTACGCTGGAAGATTTCGCGCTGCGCTGGTATCCGGAGAGCGCGGTGAGCGTGGTGATGGCGACCAAGGGCTATCCCGGCGCGGTCAAGAACGGCAGCGTCATCCGTAACCTGCCACAGCAGAATGCGGACGATCGCATCGTGTTTCATTGCGGCACCAAGAAGAACGCACAGGGCGAGATCGAGGCGCAGGGCGGCCGCGTGCTGGCGGTCTCGGCGCTGGGCAAGAATGTGCGCGAGGCGCAGGCCAAAGCCTACAGCCTGGTCGATACGATCCAGTGGCCGGAAGGTTTCTGCCGCCGCGACATCGGCTGGCGCGCGATCCAACGCGAGGTGGCACCATGAGCGAGCTGTTCGCCCCCGGCTTCAAAGCCGAACCCTATTGGTGGGACGATGCGCCGCGACCGCCGAAAAGCGACGCGAGCCTGCCGCGTGAGATCGACGTGCTGGTGGTGGGCGCCGGCTATACCGGCCTGATGGCGGCGCGCGAGACGGCGAAGGGCGGCCGCTCGACCCTGGTGATCGATGCGGAGAGCGCCGGCTGGGGCTGTTCCAGCCGCAATGGCGGGCAGGTCTCCACCAGCATCAAGCCGAGCTTCACGGCACTGTCCGGCAAACACAACGAGCAGATCGCTTTCGGCATCCGCCGCGAAGGTTTGCAGGCGCTGGACTTCATCGACGAGCTGATCCGCGGTGAAAACCTGGACTGCGACTGGCGCCGCGTCGGCCGCTATCACGCCGCGCACAATCAAAAGCAATATGACGCACTGGCGGCGTTCTCGAAGAGCCAGCCCAAGGGGCTGGAAGTGCCGATGGAGATGGTGCCGCGCGCCGAGCAGCATCGGGAAATTTCGTCCGACCTCTATTACGGCGGCGCCATCTATCCGCGCCAGGCGGCGCTGCATGCGGGCAAGTATCATCTGGAACTGCTGCGCCTGGCGAAAGCGGCCGGCGTGCAGGTGGTGGATCATTGCCCGGCGACCGCCATCCAGCGCGACGGCCAGCGCTTCCGCGTGCGCACGACAAAGGGCGAGATCAGCGCGCGCAACGTGGTGATCGCCACCAACGGCTATAGCGGGCCGCTGTCACCCTGGCACCGGCGGCGCGTGATCCCCATCGGCAGCTACATCATCGCCACCGAGCCGAAGCCGGCGGAGGAGATGCGCCGCCTGATCCCCAACGACCGCATGGTCAGCGACACGCGGCGCGTGGTGTTCTATTATCGCCTGTCGCCGGATCATCGCTCCATCCTGTTCGGCGGCCGCGTCGCCTATCTGGAAAGCAATCCGCTGGTCAGCGCGCCGAAGCTGCAAAAGTGCCTCAGCGATATCTTCCCCAGCCTCAAGCAGACCCGCATCAGCCATTCCTGGATGGGCTTTGTCGCCTACACCTTCGACACCTTGCCGCATCTGGGCGAGCGCGAGGGCATTCATTACGCCATGGGCTATTGCGGCTCCGGCGTTTCGCTCGCCACCTATTTCGGCATGCGCGTGGGCCAGCAGGTGTTGGGCAAAGCCGAAGGCAAGACGGCGCTCGACAACGTCGCCTTCCAGACCCGGCCGCTCTATACCGGCAACCCCTGGTTCCTGGCGCCATCGGTGTGGTGGTACCGGCTGTTGGATCGGTTGCCGATCTGATCTACATCGAGTCTGCGGCACCCCCCTTCCCACCCTTCCCCCGCCCCGCGGACGAATGTCCGCATTCGCGGACGGGCGGGGGAAGGGGCGCACCGAGTGTGTTGCGACGACTTTCTCACTGCCGAAAAATGCGGTGCGGATGAAGCGCTCGCTCTGCTCCTTCCCCCCTTGCGGGGGAAGGGTGGGAAGGGGGGTGTTGCAGCGCCGGGTCTATCCGCCACGAGACGCAGAGAAAGCGCGTCTACCGCTTCGCCCGAAAAAACGCCTTCAGCAGCGTCGCACTGCGCGTCTCGTCCAATCCGCCGAGGACTTCCGGCCGGTGGTGACAAGTCGGCTGCTGGAAGATGCGCGGACCGTGTTCCACGCCGCCGCCTTTGGGATCGCGCGCGGCGAAGATCAGGCGGCGCAGGCGGGCGAAGGAGATTGCCGCGGCGCACATCGGGCACGGCTCCAGGGTCACGTAGAGATCGGCGAGCGGCAGGCGCTTCTCCTTGCGCCCCGTCGCCACGGCGCGGATCACCAGCATCTCGGCATGCGCGGTCGGGTCGTGCAATTCCTCCACGCGATTATGGTTGGCGGCCAGCACCTGGCCGGTCGTGGAATCGACCAGGACGGCGCCGATCGGCACCTCGTCGCGCGTGGCCGCCGCTTCGGCCTGGCGAAAGGCCAGGCCCATGAAATCGGCCTCGGTATGGGGATGCGGCAGTGCGGTCATGCGGCACTTGAACCCGCGCCCTGCAATCCCGTCAAGCCTGCCCCCGGTCATATGGATGGCCCGCCGCACTTGAGCGGGAATGTGCCCTAGTCTAGGGTCCGGCCAGCCAAGGAGCCCTTCTATGCCCAGCCTCGCCGGCCCCATTGTCGGCCTGACCCTCGATACCGCGCCGCCGACCGGCATTTCCAAGGTCGGCCGCTATCTGATCCGCGA
>Ga0184637_10002536_pt1 | contig 11726 bp, 9 predicted proteins | sample PLM3_127_b2_FD_133143 | JGI IMG/M metagenome (GOLD analysis project Ga0184637, IMG submission 133143) | Groundwater sediment microbial communities from an aquifer in East River, Colorado, USA - PLM3_127_b2 | ecosystem: Environmental > Terrestrial > Soil > Riparian zone | place: USA: East River...
CAGCGCCAGGCCGTAATGGTTGACGGAGACCATGCCGGATTCGATCTCGGCGATCGCCGCATTGGCGCGCGCGGTCGAGCGGGTGAAGACATAGGCGGCGAGGCCGTAGGGCAGCCGGTTCGCCTCCGCCACAGCCTCCTCGTGCTCCTTAAAGGATGAGATGAGCGCCAATGGCCCGAAGGGCTCCTCGTTCATCGCCCGCGCATCCTTCGGCACATTGGTCAGCACCGTGGGCTCGAAGAAATAGCCGCGATTGCCGATGCGAGTGCCGCCGGTGCGCGGTTCCGCGCCGTGCTGCACGGCATCCTGGATCATGGATTCCAGCGCCGGGATGCGCCGTCCATTGGCGAGCGGCCCCATCTCGGTCTCAGTTTCCCGCCCGTTGCCGACCTTGATCGCCTTGGCCGCCGTCACGAACTTGTCGACAAAGCTCTCATAGAGCTTGTCCTGCACCAGGAACCGTGTGGGTGCAACGCAGATCTGCCCGGCGTTGCGGAACTTGGCGGCGCTCATCCGCGCGACCGCTGCCTCCAGGTCGGCGTCGTCATAGATCACGACCGGCGCATGGCCGCCCAACTCCATCGCCGCGCGCTTCATGTGCTGGCCGGCCAAGGCTGCGAGCTGCTTGCCGACCGCGGTCGAGCCGGTGAAGGAAATCTTGCGGACGATCGGATGCGGGATAAAATATCCGGAAATCTCCGCCGGCACGCCATAGACCAGATTGACCACGCCCGCCGGCACGCCGGCGTCGATGAAGCAGCGCACCAGTTCGGCTGGGGCGGCGGGGGTTTCCTCCGGCGCTTTCAGGATAATGGAGCAGCCGGCAGCCAGCGCCGCGGAAATCTTGCGCACCGCCTGATTGATCGGAAAGTTCCAGGGCGAAAAGGCGGCGACCGGCCCGACCGGCTCCCGGATCACCAGCTGCTGAACGTTGATCGCGCGGGCCGGAATCACACGGCCATAGGCGCGGCGCCCCTCCTCCGCCATCCAGTCGATGATGTCCGAGCCGACAGCCGTCTCGGCGCGCGCCTGGGCCAGCGGCTTGCCCTGTTCGAGGGTCATGAGCTGCGCGACCTTTTCGGCACGCTCGCGCAGCAGGTCGGCGGCACGGCGCATGACCTTGGACCGTTCATAAGCGGAGAGCTTGCGCCAGGCGGCGAACCCCTTCGCGGCAGCGTCCAGCGCCGCATCGAGATCGGCGCGGCCGGCATGTGCGACCGACCCGATCACCTCTTCCGTCGCCGGATTGATCACTGGGATGGTGCGACCGACGGCAGCCTTGGTCCAGGCGCCGTTGATGCAAAGCAGAACGTCGGGATACATGCGAAACTCCGGAGACAATTAATCGTTGGGGAAATGGCATGCCAGGCGATGGGCGCCGTTCATCTCGGTCAGCGCCGGCTCGGTCGTGGCGCAGATCTCGCCCGCCTTCCAGCAGCGCGTGCGGAAACGGCAGCCGCTGGGCGGATCGGCGGGGTTCGGCACGTCGCCCTTCAAGATGATGCGCCGCTTGCCGCGCCGCGCCTTCGGCGACGAGACCGCCGACAGCAAAGCCCGCGTATAGGGGTGCGTCGGCCGGGCGTAGAGTTCCTCGCGCGGCGCCACTTCGACGATCTTGCCCAGATACATGACCGCGACCCGGTCGCACAGATGCCGCACCACCGAGAGATCGTGCGAAATGAACAGGCATGCGAGATTGAATTTCGCCTGCAGTTCCTTCAGCAGATTGAGCACGCCGGCCTGGATGCTGACATCCAGCGCCGAAACCGGCTCGTCCAGCACCAGCAACTCCGGCTCCACGGCCAGCGCACGGGCGATGCCGATGCGCTGGCGCTGTCCGCCGGAGAGTTCGTGCGGATAGCGCGCGGCATAATCCGCATCCAGTTTCACCAGACTCAGCAATTCGGCGACGCGATCCGCTTTCGCACGCTCCGACAGATTGAGCAAGCGCAGCGGTTCGGCGATGATGTCGCCCACCCTCATGCGCGGATGCAGCGAGGCGTAGGGGTCCTGGAACACCATCTGGATATGGCGGCGCAGCGGCTGCATCTGAGTACGGCTGAGCTTGGCGATATCCTGGCCGCGAAAGCGGATCTCGCCGGAGGTCGGCTCCAGCAGGCGCACGATGCAGCGGCCGAGGGTTGATTTCCCGCAACCGGATTCGCCGACCAGACCCAAAGTCTCGCCGCGCGCGATCTCCAGCGAGATGCCGGAAACCGCCTGCACATGCCCAATGGTGCGTTCCAGAATGATGCCGGAGCGGATCGGGAAGGTTTTCACCAGATCGCGCACTTGCAGGATGGGGGCCGCCATCACGCCTCCGCCTCCGCGCGGTGGGCGGCGACGGCTGTTTCGGCGAAGTGGCAGGCGGCAACGGCGCCGCTTTCCACCGGACGTAGTTGCGGTTCTTCGCGCCGGCAGATGTCCTGCGCATAAAAGCACCGCGGGTGAAAGCGGCAGGCCTGTGGCCGCGCCGAGAGCGACGGCAGGCTGCCCGGAATGGCAACCAGCTTGTCGACGGTATGGTCGATCTGCGGCAGCGAGGCCAGCAGTCCGTGCGTATAGGGATGATGCGGCGCGTCGAACACCGCATCGACGGTGCCGCGCTCGCAGATGCGACCGGCGTACATGATGGCGACCTCGTCGGCGATATCGCCGACCACGCCCAGATCGTGGCTGATCAGCATCAGTCCCATCTGCCGCTCGGCCTGCAGGCGCTGCAGCAGTTCCATGATCTGCGCCTGGACGGTGACGTCGAGCGCCGTGGTCGGCTCATCGGCGATCAGCAGCTCCGGATCGTTGGCCATGGCGATGGCGATCATCACGCGTTGCCGCATGCCGCCGGACAGCTCGTGCGGATATTGCAGCAGCCGGCGGTCCGGAAAGGGAATCGCCACCAGGCGCATCAGCGCCAAAGCGCGCTCTTGCCGATCCTGCCGCTTCATGCCGCGGTTGTGAATGGTGATCGCCTCGCCCAATTGCTCACCCACCGTCATGACGGGATTGAGCGAGGTCATCGGGTCCTGGAAGATCATCGCCATGCGCTTGCCGCGCAAGGCGGTCAAGGCGCGCTGCGATTGGCCCAACAGCTCTACACCGCGCAGCTTGATCGAGCCGCTGACCCGGACGTTCTCCGGCAGCAACCCCATGATGGCGAGCATGGTGATGCTCTTGCCGCAGCCGGATTCGCCCACCAGCCCCAGGGTCTTGCCGTCTTCGAGCGACAGGCTGACATCGCGCACCACGTCGAGCGGGGCAGCGACCGTGCCGAAGGAGATGGTGAGGTTGCGCAACTCCAGCAGCAGCGCGCTCATTTCGACCTCGGGTCGAGCAGATCGCGCAAACCGTCGCCCAGGAAATTGAAACCCAGCACCACCGACAGGATGGCAACGCCGGGGCCGGCGCAGATCCACCATTGATAAAAATGGATGGCGCCCTCGGAGATCATCGAGCCCCATTCCGGCGTCGGCGGCGAGGCGCCGAGACCGATGAAGGAGAGCGAGGCGGTCAGCAGCACCACCTGACCGAAATCCATGGTGGCGTTGATCAGGATCGGACTCCAGCTCAGCGGCAGGATATGTTTGACCAGGGTGCGCGTATGGCTGGCGCCGGCCGCCGTCGCCGCCTCCACATGCTCGCGCGATTTCACGCTGAGCACCTGGCCACGCATCAGGCGCGCATAGACCGGCCACCAGACGATGATCATGGCGATGGCGGCATTCTCCAATCCAGGACCAAGCGAGGCGGTGACCGCCATGGCCAGCAGGATCGGCGGGAACGACAGGGTGATGTCGACCAGCCGCATCGCCGCGCCATCGACGATGCCGCCCATATAGCCGGCGATGGCGCCGACGAACGAGCCGATGAGCACCGCGAAGACAATGACGGCGCAGGACATCATCAACGAAAAGCGCGCGCCATGCAGCGTGCGCGAGAGCACGTCGCGGCCGAGCGCGTCGGTGCCGAACCAGTGATCGGCGCTGGGCGGGGTGAGGCGCTTCGCCACCATCTCGATCGGGTCGTCGATCGGCCAGAGATCGATGCTGATGCAGGCGACGATCCAGAAGGCGATGATGGCGATGCCGACCAGCACCGGCAGCTTGAGCCAAGACGGCCATTCCCGTCGTCGCGCGCTCGGCAGGGTCAGGTTCTCCGCCATCGCCTCAGCTCAGCCTGATGCGTGGATCGGCGAAGGCATAGGCGATGTCCGTCGCCAGGTTGGTCAGCAGGAACGCCGCCCCGCCGACAATGGTGACGCCGATGATCGCCGGATAGTCGAGGCTGCGCGCGGCATCCACCGCGTAGGAGCCGATGCCGGCCCAGGAGAAGATCGCCTCGGTCAACACGGCACCCGTGATGAGATAGGCGAAGGTGAAGCCGATGATGGTGAGCGTCGGCACCAAAGCGTTGCGCAAGGCGTGATTCAACAGCACGCGCAACTCGCCAGCCCCCCGAGCCCGGGCGGCGACGATGTAATCCTGGTTCAGCACATCGAGCATGCTGGCCCTGACCAGGCGGGAGACGATGCCCATGACGGTCCAGCCCAGCACCAAAGCGGGGAGGATCAGATGATGCAGCGCATCCCAGAACAGCTCCATGTTTCCGGCGAGCAGCGCATCGATGGTGAGGAAGCCGGTCATCGCATCCGGCGGGCTCATCCGCGCATCGAGCCGCCCCGGCCCAGGTAGCCAGCCGAGCACGACGGAAAAGATATAAAGCAGGATCAAGCCCGACCAGAAGACCGGCGTCGAGGAGCCGGTGAGCGCCCACAGCCGCGCGGCGTGATCGACCGCCCGGTCGCGGAAGCGCGCCGCCAGCACACCCAGCACGATGCCGGTGCTGCTGCCGAACAGCATCGCCGCGATCACCAGCTCCAAGGTCGCGGGCAGGCGCTCGAGCAGATCCTGGGAGACTGGCTGCTTGGTGCGGAACGAGGTGCCGAGATCGCCGGTCAGCAGATTGCCGATATAGACGACATATTGCTCGGGCAGGCTTTTATCGAGGCCCCAGCGCGCCTTGGCCGCGGCGACCACCTCCGGATTGTCCATCTGCCGTTCGCTGATGATGGAGGCCAGCGGGTCGCCCTGGGTCGCATGGGAAATCAAAAAGGCGATGCTGACGATGCCGAGCAGCAGCAGCGGAAGCGATAACAATCGTCGCACGATGTATCGAGTCATCTCTCCGCCACGCTACACGCATCGTCAGCTTTGCCCAGATTATCCTACTCCAGATTATCCTACTGGCGTCCGAGTTCGTCCATCAGCAGGTTGCAGCAGGCGCTGTACCGCAAGCCGGTCACCTTCTTGCTGCTGGCCAGGACCAGATTCGGGCTCACCACCGGAATGATGATCCGATCCCCGATCATGCCCATCGCCAGATCGTGATAGGCCGCTTCCTTGTCATCGCCCCCGGAGGCGAGCGCCTTCTTCAGCAGCTCGGCGGTCGCCGGATTGAGGATGCTCGGATCGTTCTTGCCTCCGGCCCGGTTAAACCACGGTGTGCCTTCCATCATGCCGAAGAACTGCAGATATTGGGCGCTGCCGTAATAGTCGGGCGCATAGAACGAGACGGTGAGCGGGATGCCGTCGCCGCGCACATGGTCGCGCCAGACCGAGAATTCCTGCGGCGTCAGGCTGACCTTGATGCCCACCTTGGCCAGATCCTGCTGGACCTTCTGGCTCAAGAGCGAGAGGTCGACGCCGTAGGCGTTCATGCTCGGGAATTCCGAGTTGATCTCGAAGCCGTCGGCCACGCCGGCCGCGGCCAGCAGTGCCTTGGCCTTCTCCAGGTCCTGCTTCGGCTCCGGCAGGCCCGAGGTGCCAGGGAAGCCGTTCGGGATCGGCGTCGGCACCTTGGTGCCCTGGCCGCCCACGGTGAACTCGATGATGCCGTCATAATCGAGCGCATAGCCGATCGCCTCGCGGATCTCCTTGGTCAGCTTCGGCGCGCCCTTGGCGCCGGGCGCCAGGGCGAGATACAGGAAGTTGTAGGACGGGATGGTCTCGACATTCAGATTGTCCGTCTTCAGCGTCTTCGCCGTATCCGGATCGATCTGCATGGCGATATCGGCATTGCCGCTTTCCAGCAACTGCGCCTGGGTCACCGCGTCCTTGGTGTGTTTGATCACGATGTCGGAGATCGCCACCGTGCTGCGCTTGTATTCCGGGTTGGCCTTGAAGCGCAGCTCATCGTCCGGCTTGTAGTTGGCGAGCTGGTATGGGCCGCTGCCGGCGGAGTTGGCCAGGAACCAGGTCTCTGCCTTGTCTGACGTCTCGGCATCCGCCGCCGCCGTGGCGCCGTTGGCCGCGGCGACATCGCTGTTGATGATGCCGGTATAGGGCGCGCTGACGATGTTCAGGAACTCCGAGCTTGGACCCGCCAGAGTGATGACGACGGTGTGCGCATCCTTGGCTTCGACGCTGTTGACGCCATCCATCATGAAAGCCGGGCTGCCCTTGATGTTCTTCAGGCGATCAAAGGTCCACTGCACGTCCTTGGCCTCGACCGGCGAGCCGTCGGAGAACTTGGCGTCGGGGTCGAGGTGGAAGGTGAACTGGCTCTGGTCGGCATTGGACTCCCACTTGGTCGCCAGGCGCGGCGTGAGCGTCGCATTGTCCTTGCCCAGGCCGATCAGCGTCTCATAGACGTTGCTGAAATAGATCTGGCAGGTGTCGCAGAAGCCGCGCGCGGGATCCAGCGAGTTGATGTCGATGTCGCGCGCGATGACCAGCGCATCGTCCGCCGCGGCAACGCCGGGCAGCAGCGTGATTGCACTCACGCCGGCATAAAGCAGCGATGCGACCTTCAGGCTGGCCCACCCCAAGCGATGACTGGGAAATTGATGATGTCGTCCCATTGTAACCCCTCCTCCATGCTATGGCTCTATGGCCGTTTGGTTGTTGTACGCGTGATGTCTCAGCTTCTTCCGGATGCGGCCAGGAAGGACTTTGCCTTCTTGGCGACGCCTGCTGCGTCGAGCTTGTAATGCGCATAGAGCGCCGGCGGCGGTCCGACCGGCACGAATTCGTCGGGAATGCCGTGGCGCAAGAACGGCACGCGCTCTTCCTCCACCAGAACTTCGGCGACGGCGCTGCCCAAACCGCCGGTGATGTTGTGCTCTTCCACGCTCATGATCGCGGCGGTCTCCCGCGCGGCCTTGCGGATCGCGGCGGCATCGAGTGGCTTGATCGTGTGCATGTCGATGACCCGCGCCTCGATGCCCTGCTTGGCCAGCAGCTCCGCCGCGTCAAGCGCGGCGCGCACCACGGCGCCGCAGGCGATCAGCGTCAAATCCGCGCCCTTGCGCAGGGTCGCGGCTTTGCCGATGCGGAAATTCGCTGGCACCTCCGCATAGACCTGCGGATCGCGGCCGCGGCCAAGTCGGATATACATGGCGCCCGGATGATCGGTGGAAGCGCGCAGGATCGCGCGCAGATGGTTGGCGTCGGTGGCGCAGATGACGGTCAAATCGGCGATGGTGCGGGTGATCGCCAGATCTTCCAGCGCGTGGTGGCTGGTGCCGTAGAAGCCCATCGACATGCCGGAATGATGCCCGATCAGGCGCACCTTCATGGCGGGATACGCGCAATCGGTCTTGGCCTGTTCCGCACCGAGGATGGCGCAGAAAGATGCAAAGGTCGCAGCATAGGCGACCATGCCGCAAGAGGCCATGCCGGCCGCCACCGTCATCATGTTCTTCTCGGCGATGCCGAGATTGAAAAAGCGGTCCGGATGCCGGGCGCGAAAATCGTTGGTGCGGTTGGCGTTGGCGAGATCGGCGGTCAACACCACGATGCGCGGATCACGGTCGGCGATGTCCGCCAGTTCCTCGCCCAGGACAAAGGCCGGCAGCGCGGCGTTCGGCGTGCCGCGCACCGAGCGCTGGTCCTTGAACGCCTCGTCCTTCAGCTTCGCGTCGCCGCCGGAGGTGCCGCGAAAGATCGCGTCCTGGCCCTGCGTATCCTCAGGCTTCCGCCGCTCAGCGCGCTGCCTTGCCACTCTTCTTCTCCAAAGTTGCGCGGGGTTGCAGGCCGGCGCGGATTTCCGCCGCGGCATCGTCGTAATCCTGGCCGGCCAGGTTGGCGACATGCCATTGCAGCGACAATTCCATGCGCTTCACGCCACGGCCCTTGACCGTGTCCGCGACGATCAATTGCGGTTGGCCGGTGCCGGCCGGCGCCAGCTTGCCCAACGCGGCCAGGATGTCGTCGAAATCGTGGCCGTCGATGCGCTGCGTCGCCCAGCCGAAGGCGGCGAAGCGCTTTTCGATCGGCTCGACGCCCATGACTGCTTCGGTCTGGCCGTCGATGCAAAGCTGGTTGCGGTCGACGATGGCGACCAGGCCCTGCAGCTTGTAGTGGCTGGCGGCCATCGCCGCTTCCCAAATCTGGCCCTCCGCCAGTTCGCCGTCGCCCAGCATGCAATAGACGCGGAAGCTGCGCTTCTGCACCCGTGCCGCCAGCGCCATGCCGACCGCAACAGAGAGGCCGTGGCCAAGCGAGCCGGAGGAGAAATCGATCCCCGGGATATGCTTCATGTTCGGATGGTCGCCGAAATGGCTACCGAGCTTGGTGAAAGTGTCGAGCTCGCTCGGCGGGTAATAGCCGAGATCGGCCAGGATCGGATAAAGCCCGATGGCCGCGTGGCCCTTGCTCAGCACGAAGCGGTCGCGATCCGGCCAGTTCGGATCCTTCGGATCAAGGCGCAGATGCGCGTAATAGAGTGCTGCGAATAGCTCGGCGGCTGAAAACGTCGAAGAATAGTGGCCGGCACCGCAGATGCGCGCCAAGCGCAAGGTCTCCAACCGCACGAACATCGCCCGGTCGGCGAGATGCGCGCGCGAGACATTGTGACCGCGCTTGCCGGTGACCGCGTTCATTTGCCGGCCTCCGCCTCGCGCCGCTCCAGTTCCTGCAGGTGCGCGAGGAACTTGCGGCCGCCTTCGATCAAGTCGCCGCGGACCCCCTCACACAAGGCATCGGCGTCACGTTTCCACATCGCGCGCAGCATGTAGACGTGCTGATGCTCCCGCTCGTAGGTCGGATGCCCTTCGGGATAAAGATAGTTCAGCATCGGGCCATGCTGGATCCACAGATTCTCGATCATGCCGATCAGCGCCGGCATCTTCGACAGGCGGTAGAGGCCGAAGTGGAAATCGAAGTTGGCGCGGACGGCGGTTTCGTAATCCTTCGCCGCCTCAGCGGCGACCAGCTTGGCGTGCATGCGCTCGAGAAGGTCGATATCGTCTTCGGTGATATGTTCCAGCGCGCGCCGCGCCGCCAGAGGCTGCAGCAGCAGGCGGATCTCGCGCCGCTCCATGTATTCGGCGACGGAGAGCTTGCGCACGCGGTAGTAGGAATGGGTCTTCGCTTCCACCGCGCCGTCGCGGATCAACTGGAAGATCGCCTCGCGCACCGGCGTCTCGCTGGTGCCGAAGGCTTGCGACAGCTCGCTGATGCGCAGGCGCTGATGCGGCTTGAAGATGCCGCGCATCAGCCGGTCGCGCATCTGGTGATAGACGCGGTCGGTGCGGCTCTTGCCATCGACCTGCTCCAGCTTCAACCCGGCCAGCGACAAATCGCCATCGAGGGATGCGAGCAGAGCGTTCATCTTGGGCCTATCCGAACTGTCTGGCGACTTCGGCCAACGCCGCATCGGTCGCGTCCAGGGCGCGATCGATGTCCGCCGCCGTGTGGGCCGCGCTCAGGAACATGGTGTGGACGGCATGCATGTAGACGCCGCGTTTCAGCGCCTCGGTGCAGAACAGCCAGCCTTTCTTGCGATCGGCATCGTCGTCGAACAGCACCACCGGCATCTGCGCCGGGCCGCTTTGCTTCAACGCCACGCCATGCGCCTTGGCCTGCGCATCGATGCCGTCGCGCAGGCGTTGGCCCATGCGCTGCATGATGTCGACCGCGCCGACCTGCTTCATCTTGCGGATGGCAGCCAAGGCCGCTGCCATCGAGACAGCGCCGTACCAGAAGGAGCCGGTGATGAAGATGCGTCCCGCCGCGGCACGGAACCTGTCGTTGCCAGTGACGGCGCCCAGCGCATAGCCATTGGCGATCGCCTTGGACCAGGCGGAAAGGTCTGGTTTCACGCCGACCAGCTCCCAGCTTCCGCCCATATGCAGGCGGAACCCGGCACGCACATCGTCGACAATCAGCGCGGCGCCGCTCTTATCGCAAATCTTGCGCGCGGCGGCGGCGAAGGCCGCGTTCGGCGCTTCGTGTGTCTTGCCCAGATCGTGCTTGAAGGCTGAGACGAAGATCCCGGCCAGGTCGTCGCCGGCTTCCGTCGCGGCACGCTCCAGGCTGTCGGCATCGTTGAAGTCGTAGCGGATCAAGTGCACGCGATCTTCCGCGGTGGCGCCGTTGGGGTACGGATTGCACCAGGGAACCGCACCATGATAGGCGCCGTTGGCGACCAGGATCTTGCGCTTGCCCGTCGCTTCGCGCGCGATCATGGCGCAGGTCGTGGTCGCATCCGTGCCGTTCTTCTGGAACATCGCCCAATCGGCATGGGCAACCGTCTCCACCATCAATTCCGCGAGTTCGACGAGCCGTGCGCTGGGGCCGTTGAAGATGTCGCCCTGGGCGCGCTGCTCGTCGGCGGCGCGGTTCACGTCGGCATCGTTGTAGCCGAGCAGCATCGGTCCATAGGCGCACATGAAGTCGACGTACTCGCGCCCATCCGCATCCCACAGATGGCAGCCGTCGGCGCGCGAGAAATATTGTGGGTAGGCCGCCGGCAGGCGCGCCGCATTCATATGGCCCCACATGCCGTTCGGAATGACCCGTTGGGCACGGTCGCGCAAAGCGGCATCGATGGAATTATGCATACGGTCCAATCGTCACCCCCTGGTGCCGCAATCGTTGGCCGCAAAGCCGGCGGCTTCGATCGCCGAGGATATATCCTATATGACTCCGTATCCTATATGCTATATCTTCTGATCAGTGAAGGGGAAAATTGGCGCGATGAGCAAAGTGCCGCTGCTGCTGGGCGGAATTTCCGACGATTTCACCGGCGGGCTCGAATTGAGCGCGATGATGGCGCGCGACGGCTTGCGCACGCGGCTGCTGACCCGGCTGGCGCGGCAGAGCGACCTGGCCGACCTCGACGTCGCGGTCATTGCCTTGAAAAGCCGCGTCGCGTCCGTTGCCAAGGCGGTGCGCGATTTCGCCAAGGCGGCGGATTTGATCGCCAAGCGCGGCGCGCGGCAGGTCTTTTTTAAGTACTGCGCCACGTTCGATTCGACGCCGCGCGGCAATATCGGCCCGTGCGCTGATTATCTGGCCGATCGCCTGGGCGCGGGTTTCACCGGCTTCTGCCCCGCCTTCCCCGATGTCGAGCGCAAGGTCTATCACGGCCATCTGTTCTGGGCGGATCAGCTCATCTCGGACTCGCTGAAACGATTCGATCCGCTGACCCCGATGCGCGATCCCAATCTGGTGCGCGTGCTGCAGGCGCAGACCCAGCACAAGGTCGGGCTGATCCGGCACGAGGATCTGACAGCTGGTCTGGCGCCAAGCCGCGCGCGCGTCGATGCGCTGAAGGCGGCCGGGGTGCGCTATGCCATCTGCGATGCGATCAGCAACGTCGATCTGCGGGCGATGGCGGAAATCTGCGTCGACTGGCCGCTGATGACCGGCGGCTCTTCGGTGGCCGAGTATTACCCGGAACTGTGGCGCGCGCAGGGCTTGGCGGCCGCGCCAAAGTCACCAGTC
>Ga0184637_10002537_pt1 | contig 11724 bp, 11 predicted proteins | sample PLM3_127_b2_FD_133143 | JGI IMG/M metagenome (GOLD analysis project Ga0184637, IMG submission 133143) | Groundwater sediment microbial communities from an aquifer in East River, Colorado, USA - PLM3_127_b2 | ecosystem: Environmental > Terrestrial > Soil > Riparian zone | place: USA: East River...
CGGCGGAGCCTGCGTCAACAACCTGTTGATGCAGTTCCAGGCCGACCTGCTCGGCATTCCTGTGGTGCGGCCGCAGGTCATCGAGACCACCGCGCTCGGCGCGGCGTACCTCGCCGGCCTGAGCTGCGGCGTGTTTCGCGGTCTCGATGAGTTGTCGGCGCAGTGGCAGGTGGAGCGGCGCTTCCACCCGACATTGCCGCGCGAGCGCGCCGCCGAGCTGATGCAGCGCTGGGAGCAAGCGGTGCGTCAGACAGTGGCGAGCTGAACGATCGGCCCACGCGCCATGCCGGGCTTAAGCCCGCTACCGCGACACCGCGATCGGGCGCAGAATGATCCGGACCGCATCCGGCGGCGTCTGAAATCCGAGAGAGCGACGACAGCGGAGGCTCATTCAATGTCGAAGCGGCGCGCCGAGCGACAGGCGCAGGCGCTGTACACCGGCAGCGCATGAAAACGGCGAGACCCGCCCTGCCTGGAGTGTGAGCCATGATCGGCTGGCTGGGCTCTCGCCTGCACCGCAAGCTGAGCGCTGCGTTCGGCGCGCTGATCCTGCTGCCGACCGCGATCATCGTCGGCTACAGCCTCGACCGCACCGGCGACATCATGATCGACACCGCGCGGCTCGAGCGCCTGCGCGCCGCGAGCGTGCGCGCGTCGACCGTCGTGCGCTCGCTCACCGACATCAGCGGCGACCTGCAATTCGTCAGCCAGACACCGATCGTTCGCGGCTACCTGAACGCGCGCGAGGGCAGCGAACGCAGCGCCGCGGCGCGCGACGTAGAGCGCCTGTTCATCGCATTCCTCACGCGATCGACCCACAAGTACAGCCGCATGTGCGTGCTCGACAGCACCGGCCGCGAGATCCAATGCGTGCAGGTTGCGGGCGGCTCGCCGCGCGCGGTGCCGCCGTCGCAGCTCACCGATCGCTCGAAACAGGCTTTCTTCGCCGGCGCGATGTCACCGCGCGTGACACCGGAGCCGCAGCCGAATATACATCTCGGATGTGGTTCTGAGCGCAGGCGCGGCCGGCGGCGCACCGGTCGCGACGCTGCGCTACGCGACCGCGCTGAACACCGATGCCGGTGTGATCGACGCGGTGCTCGTGCTCGATGCGCTGGTCGAGCCGATCCTGCGCTCGCTCGAGGCGCCGGGCGATGTGGGCGCGACCTATGTCGTCGATCGGCAGGGACACTACCTGCTGCACCCCGATCCGGCGCGGCGCTTCGCGCACCTGCGCGGCGCCGGCCGGTCGCTGCAGAGCGAGCGCCCGCGCGACGCCAGGCTGATCCTCGAGCAGCCCGCGGGCACGATCTACTCGTCGGCCGACGCACCCGGCACGCTGCAGGTGTATGCCCGCATTCAGCCGCCCGGCCAGCACAACGTGGCGTGGACGCTGGTCGATGTGCAGTCGCTCGATGTGATGCTCGGCGAGGTGGGACGAACGCGCGCGGTGATCCTGTCGGTGGCCGCGGTCGCGCTGGTCCTCTCGATGGTCGCTGCAGTGTTGATCACGCGCGGCATCGTGCGGCCGCTCGGCGCGCTGGCCCGCGCGGCACGGTCGATCGACCAGAGCGATCTCGACGCCGTGCTGCCCACTGCGCAACGGTCCGACGAAGTGGGCATGCTGACGCAGTCCTTCGCGCAGATGACCGCTCGCGTGCGCTCGCTGTTGGGCGCGCTGCGACAGCGCGTCGCCGAACTCGAGCGCAGCGACGCCGCGCTGCGCGCCGGCGAGGCGAGGCTGCGCCAGATGATCGACACGAACCTCGCCGGCATCATGTTCGTCGACGTGCGCACGGGCGAGGTGCAGGAAGCCAACGACGCATTCCTGCGCATCGTCGGCTACGACCGCGAGGACCTGCGCGCCGGGCGCATCGGGCGCGACGCGATCAGTCCGCCCGAATACAGCCAGGTCACGAAGCGGGCGATCAACGAGGCGCGCGAGCGCGGAGCCTGCACCCCCTACGAAAAGGAGTATGTGCGCAAGGACGGCAGCCGCGTGCCGGTGTTGCTGGGGCTGGCGATGGTCGAAGGCTCGCTGTACGAGGCCGTGGCGTTCGTGCTCGACCAGACCGCGAGCAAGCAGGCCGAGGCCGACCAGAAGGCGCGTGTCGAAGCCGAAAGCGCGAACCGCGCGAAGAGCGAATTCCTCGCGCGCATGAGCCATGAGTTGCGCACGCCGCTGAATGCGATCCTCGGCTTCGCGCACATCATGCGCTGGGACGCGGGCCTGAGCGAGCGCAGCCGCGCCGGAGTGGCGGCGATCCAGACGAGCGGTGAACACCTGCTGCAGCTGATCGTCGACCTGCTCGACCTGTCGCGCATCGAAGCGGGCCGCTTCAAGCTCGATCCGAAGCCGACCGACATCGAGCGGGTGCTCTCCGACGTGCGCGACATCATCAGCGTGCGCGCGCAGCAGAAGTCGCTCGAGTTCATCACCGAAGTGGCGAGCAGCTTGCCGCGCACCGTCGTGTGCGACGACCTGCGCTTGCGCCAGGTGCTGCTGAACCTGCTCGGCAACGCGGTCAAGTTCACCGACCGCGGCGAGGTCAGGCTGCGCCTGACCGCGCGGCCCGGGTCAACCGGCACGGTGATGCTGCGCGCGGAGATCAGCGACACCGGCATCGGGCTCGCGCCGCACGAGCTGCAACGCCTGTTCCGCCCCTTCGAGCAGGTCGGCGACGAGCAGCGCCGCGCTGCCGGCACCGGGCTCGGGCTTGCGATCAGTCAGCAGATCGTGCAGGAGATGGGCGGCCTCATCCGCGTCGAAAGTCGCGAGGGTGGCGGCAGCCGGTTCTGGTTCGAATTGCTGTTGCCGGTCATGGATCTGGAAGCCGAGGAGCGCGGCGCGGCACAGCAGCCCCGCCCCGACGTCGACGGGGCACGCCGCAAGATCCTCATCGTCGACAACGAGGAGTTCAACCGCGCGATGCTGCTCGACCTGCTCGGCGGGCTCGGCTTCGATCTGTGCGAGGCCGAAAACGGCGAACGGGCGCTCGAACGCGCGCGCGTCGAGCGACCCGACCTGATCCTGATGGACATCGAGATGCCGGTGATGGACGGCCTGGAAACGACGCGACGCCTGCGCCGCACGCCTGGATTCGAACGAGTGCCGGTGATCTGCGTGTCCGCCAGCGCGGAATCGGGCGACAGCCAGTCGGCGTTGGCCGCCGGCGCCGATGCCTTCGTGTCCAAGCCGGTCGACATCACACGGCTGATCACGTTGATCAGCAGCTTGCTCGATCTGAACGCGCACAGCGACGAGGCGCCCGACGCGAACGCGAGGACGACGAAGTCGCGCGAGCGGGCGGCGGGAGCTTGAGGCTCCTAAGGCATGTACTGGCCGCCGTTGATTTCAATCACCTGTCCGGTCACATAGCCGCTTTGCGCGTCGGATGCGAGGAACAGGAAGGTGCCGGCACATTCCTCCGCGCTGCCGAGCCGGTTCATCGGGATCGTCGCCTGCATCGCGCGCAACTGCTCGGCGCTCGAGTAGCGTTCATGGAACGGCGTCGTGATCACACCGGGCGAGACCGCATTGACGCGGATGCCGTCGCCCACCACCTCCTTCGCCCAGCCGCGCGTCGCGGTCGCGATGAATCCTTTCGCGCCGGCATAGATGATCGCGCCCGCGCCCCCGCCGTGGCGCGCCGCCACCGACGCGACGTTGATCACGTTGCCGGATTTCTGCCGGCGCATCAGCGGGATCACCTCGTGCATGAACATCGCGACCTGCGTCACGTTGAGCGCGAGCACCTGGTTGAGGTAGTCCTCGCTGTAGTCCTCGATGCGCATGCGCCCGACCATGCCGCCGGCGTTGTTGACGAGCACGTCGATGCGCCCGTGCCGATCGACGGTTTCGGCGACGATGCGTCTCACGTCGCCGGCTCGCGTCACATCGCCGTGCACCGCATCGGCGCCGCCGCCAGCTTCGCGCGCGCGAGCGACGACGCTTTGCGCGGCGTCGCGGCTCGCGTTGTAGTGCACCATCACCTTGCTGCCGGCACCCGCGAAGGCGAGCGCGGCCGCCGCGCCGATGCCCGTGGACGCCCCGGTGATCAGCACCACTTTGTCCTGTAGATCGTTCGACATTTCATGCTCTCCTTGGGTGCTATATTGTATGATGATCTGCCGTTTAGGTCATACGATTGTGCTCCATGCCGAGCCACGACGTCTGCGCCCGGCCGGCAAGGCACACTGTAGAGACGAGCCCTATCCATGAAGCCCCCCACGCGCACGATCGCCGGCACCTACATCGGACGCAACCTGCACGGGCAGGTTGTCCACGAATTGGGGCGTCGCATCGTCGGCGGCGCGTGCACGCCGGGGCAGGCGCTGCCCAATGAAGAGGACCTGTGCCGCGAGCTCGGCGTGAGCCGCACCGCGATCCGCGAGGCGGTGAAGGTGCTTGCCGCGAAGGGTCTCGTCGAATCGCGGCCGCGCATCGGGACGCGCGTGAGGCCCACACTCGCGTGGAACCTGCTCGACCCCGACGTGCTGGCCTGGCGCTGCGCGACACTGCCCGACCCGGGCTTCGTGCTGCAACTCGCCGAGATGCGCGAAATCATCGAGCCCGCGTCGGCCGCGCTCGCCGCGCGCAACCGCACGCAGGCGCAGTTGCGCCGCATCGAGGATGCATACGCGGCGATGGCCGCGTCGACGACGATCGACGACTGGGTCGAAGCCGACCTCGAATTCCACAGCGCGATCCTCGACGCCACCAACAACCCGCTGCTGTTGCCGCTGGCCGCGATGATCGCGACCGCGCTCGAGTCGCTGCTCAGCCTGTCGGCGCGCAAGGCGAGCAACTTCAAGGTCGCGTTGCCCGACCACGGGCTCGTGCTCGATGCAATCCGGCAGCAAGACGACGATCGCGCGATGCAACACATGCGCAAGTTGCTGGCCGACACGAGGGCGCGCCTCGTGCGGCCTGGGCCTCGGCGAGCGCCGGTCGCCACGCCGGTCAAGGCAACGGGCGCAGCGAGCAAGCGGCCCGCTGCGCGGCGGCTGGGCGTACGCGTGACGCCCCGCTGAGGCGTGAACTGCGCAAGAACCTGACAGCGCGGCGCGGCGCGCCGGCGTAGCCTTCGGGCTTTCCCTTTTCCCACTTAGAGGTGAAACCATGACGGCCCCTCAGCGCGACAAAGCCCTTCGATTCCAGCAGATGCACGCGGGGCCGGGCGCGCTCCTCGTGCCCAACCCGTGGGATGCCGGCTCAGCGCGCATGCTTGCCGGGCTCGGGTTCCAGGCGCTCGCGACGTCGAGCGGCGCCTGCGCCGGCACCTTCGGCCGCCGCGACGGCCAGGTGTCGCGCGACGAAGCGATTGCACATGCACGCGCCATCGCGCTCGCGACCGAACTGCCGGTCGCGGCCGACCTCGAGAACGGATTCGGCCACGCGCCCGAAGACGCCGCGCAGACGATCGTTCTTGCCGCACAGGCCGGCGTCGTCGGCGGCTCGATCGAAGATGCGAGCGGCGACAACGACAAGCCGATCTACGACCTCGGCCACGCGATCGAGCGCGTCGAGGCCGCGGTGCGCGCTGCGCGGGCGCTGGACTTCCCGTTCACGTTGACCGCGCGCACCGAGAACCATGTGCGCGGCAAGACTGATCTCGACGACACGATCCGGCGCTTGCAGGCCTACGAGAAAGCCGGCGCCGACGTACTGTTCGCACCCGGCCTGCCTGACCTCGAGTCGGTGCGCGTCGTGTGCGCCGCACTGTCGAAGCCGGTCAATTTCATGGTCGGCATCCGCGGCCGCTCGTTCACGGTCGCCGAGCTCGAGGCGGCCGGCGTGCGACGCATCAGCTTTGCCACCTCGTTGTACCGCGCGGCGATGAGCGGCCTGATCGACGCCGCGCGCGAGATCAAGGAGCACGGCAGCTTCGGCTACCTCGACCACACGGTGACGACGCCGGAGTTGAACGGCTACCTGCGCGGCTGAGTCGCGCCCGGCGTGGCCGCGCACGCCGTGCAGACGGCTCGGTCACTCCTTCACCGCGCCGGTCATGCCCGACACGTAGTACTCGACGAAGAACGAGTACAGCACCGCGATCGGCAGCGAGCCGAGCAGCGCGCCCCAGTGGTAGACGTCGCCTTCGACGAGCTCGGTGACGACACCCACCGGCACCGTCTTCACCTCCGACGACGAGATGAAGGTGAGCGCGTAGATGAACTCGTTCCACGACAGCGTGAAAGCGAAGATGCCGGCCGAAATGAGCCCCGGCACGGCGAGCGGCAGGATGATCTTCACGAGGATCAGCCAGCGCGTCGCGCCGTCGATCAGCGCGCACTCTTCGAGCTCGTACGGGATCGAGCGGAAGTAGCCCATCAGCAGCCACGTGCAAAACGGGATCAGGAACGTCGGGTACGACAGGATCAGCGCGAGCCGCGTGTCGAACAGACCGAGCTTGAAGACGATCGTCGCGAGCGGGATGAAGAGGATGCTCGGCGGGATCAGGTACGCGAGGAAGATCGCGAGCCCGACCTGGCGCGATCCCTTGAAGCGCAGCCGCTCGATCGCATACGCGGCGAACACGCTTGCGGCCAGCGACAGGAAGGTTGCGACCACTGAGACGAGCACCGTGTTCCACAACCATTGCGGGTACTCGGTGCGAACCAGCAGCTTTCTCGAAATGCGAGAGCGTCGGCTTGACGATCCAGAACGGGTTGGCCGCTCGCGACACGAGCTCCTCGTTCGGCTTGAACGAGGTCATCACCATCCAGTGGAACGGGAACAGCAACACGAACAGGAAGATGCCGAGCGGGATGTACGTCGTCACCCAGCGCCTGGGCAGCGACTCGAGATAGCGCATGCCGGTGCTGTCTTCGATCGCCGTCGTCATGACGGCGCCCTCGGGCATGCCGACGAGCGGTTGCGTGCTCATTTGTCCGCGGGTACAGCGCGTAGTTCTGGAACACCATCGCGATGTCGCGCTCTTTCGGCAGCAGCCGGTTGACGACGCGCCCGCCGATCGTGATCTGCCCGTCGCTGATCTCCTCGAGCCCGGCGACCATGCGCAGCAGCGTCGACTTGCCGCAGCCCGAGGGTCCGACCAGCACGCAGAACTCGCCGTCGGGGATCGCGACGTCGACCGCGTGCACGACCTCGGTGGTGCCGAAGCGCTTGCGAACCTGGGACAGCGTGACGTCGGCCATGGATCAGTACACCGCCCCGCGCGTCTCCACATACAACGAGTACAGCGAATGGCTGCTCGTCATGAAAAGGCGATTGCCCTTCGGGCCGCCGAAACACAGGTTCGCGCAACGCTCCGGCAGCCGGATGTGTCCGATCGCCTTGCCCGCCGGGTTGAACACCATCACGCCGTCGAGTTCCTCGGCCTTGGCCGTCGGCGAGCCGTTGCTGCCCCAGCCGCACCACAGGTTGCCTGTCCTCGTCGCATTTGATGCCGTCGAGCGCGCCCCGGGCCCGCCGGCGTCGACCGCGACCTTGCGCTCGGAAAGCTTCTTGCCGCCATCGAGCACGTCGTACACCCAGACCAGCCGGTTCGGCGATGCCCGGCCCTCGACGACGTAGAGCTTCTTCTCGTCGGGCGAGAAACACAGCCCGTTCGGCCCGGCGAGGTTGTCGAGCATCAATGCGACGCTGTTGTTCTGCGGGTCGATGCGATAGACCGAGTGCGGCAGCTCGGGTGTCGCCTTCTCGCCCTCCCAGTGCCCGCCGATGCAGAACGGCGGGTCGGTGAACCAGATCGGTCTCCCACGCTGCCGCCGCCACCATCGAAAGCCGCCCGACTGTGTGGCCACCCGGCTTATTGTCCGACAATAGTATCCAATTGTCTGACAAAATGACACGCGGGTTTACGCGCGAAGCCTCCGGCTGTCCGGCGCTCGAGTCGCTCACTGCTGCCATCACGCTGTCAGCAGCCCTTGCGCAGGATGCGGTCTCCATCCATTGCAAAGGAGTCCGAGATGCCTGAATCCACCCGACGCGACGCACTGAACTGGTTCGAGATTCCGGTGCGCGACATCGAACGTGCGCAGAAGTTCTACGAGGCCACGTTGGCGGCGCCGCTGCGGCGCGAGCCCATGGGGTCGTACACGCTGGCCGTGTTCGGCACCGACGACGCCGCTGTGGGCGGCTGCCTGCTCGCCGGGGCCGAGGCCCCCGCGCCGTCGCGCGATGGCACGGTCGTGTATCTGAACGCCAACCCGTCGCTTGACGCGGTGCTTGCCCGTGTCGAGCCGGCCGGCGGCCGCATCACGATGCCGAAGGTGACTCTGCCCGGCGGCATGGGCTGCTTTGCGCACATCGTCGACCCCGAAGGCAACCGCGTCGGCCTGCACGCGCAGGCGTAGTATCGGCAGCATGCGACGCGCCGACCGCCTGTTCGAGCTGGTGCAGTTGATCCGCGGGCGGCGGCTTTCCACCGCCGAGTATCTCGCCCAGCGGCTCGAGGTTTCGATGCGTACCGTCTACCGCGACATCGCCGATCTGCAGGCGCAAAGTGTGCCGATCGAAGGCGAGGCGGGCGTCGGCTATCGCATGGGCGCGGGCTTCGATCTGCCGCCGCTGATGTTCACTCACGGCGAAGCGCAGGCCATGGTGGCCTCGCTGCGCATCGCCAAGCCGCGCCTCGACGCGGCCCTGGCGCTGCAGGCGCAAAGCGCACTGTCGAAGGTCCGTGCCGTGCTGTCGGCGCCGGCGCGCGCCGCGGCCGACAGCGTCCCGGTGTACGCGCCACCGGTCGGTCCCGACGAGGCGACGCTCGCACGTCTTGAACGATTGCGCCTGGCCGCCGAGTCACGCCGCAAGGTGCACTTTCGTTATGTCGACCTGAAGGACCAACCGAGCGAGCGCACGGTGCGCCCGCTCGGCTGCTTCTATTGGGGCGCCGTGTGGACGCTTGCTGCGTGGTGCGAGGCGCGCGAAGGCTTTCGCAACTTCCGCGTCGATCACATCGACGCGCTCAATGTGCTCGAGCAGCACTTCCGTGACGAGCCGGGAAAGACGCTCGCCGACCTGTTTCGCCTTGCCGAAGCCGAGATGCAGGCGCGCGACGCCGCGACCGACGCCTGATTCGATGTGGGAGCGATTCATGACGATTTCAGGGCCTCGCTCGCCGATAGCGCGCGCTTGCCGCGCCGAGGGGTGCGCTTCGAGCTTCGGTAGTGCCACCACGGCAGTGATCGCGTGAGCGACAGGATGTCGCCCGAACCGGCTGCCGTGTAGCCCACAAGCGCCGCAATCTCGTGTTGCCACGCCGGGCTCGCGAGCGCCGCGCACAAGCGTTGCACCGCCGGGTGTTCGAGCGATTCCTTCAGGCACACGAGGAAATAGTCTTCGCGCAGCAGCGGGACGAAGTCGAGACCGAACTGGCGTGCTGCGGCCTCGATGCCGAGCCCCGCATCGGCAGCGCCGCTCGCGATCGCCGCGGCCACCGCGACGTGCGAATCCTCGGGCGCCTCGCTGTAGCCGCGCACGCTCGCAGCGTCGATGCGCGCCTCATGCAGCAGGTGGTCCGTCAGCAAGCGCGTGCCCGACCCGGGTTGCCGGTTCAGGAAGCGCACATCGCGCCGCGCGAGGTCGGCGATGCCGCCGATGCCCATCGGGTTGCCGTTGCGAACCATCAGACCTTGCGTGCGCTGCGTGCAGCCGATCAGCTTGTGGCGCCCGGGTTTCAACAGCCCTTTCATCGCACGCGCGAACACGGGCAACGCGTCGCGCAGCGCCGGCACGTGAAAGCCCGCGACCAGGCAGCGCCCGGCGCCGAGCGCGCGCAGGCAGTCGACGCTGCCGGCGAACTTCAGCTCGATGTGCAGGCCGTGCTGCGCGCTCGCGTGTTCGCGCAGGCGCGGCAGCGCGAGATCGTGGCTCGCGAACAGCGTCAGCACCTGTTGCGAGCCGTCGAGCGCATCCGCCAGCACCCGTTCGAGCTCGGCGCGCAGCGCCTCGATGTGCGGCGTCAGCCGCGTGCGCGCACGCCTCTCGGCCCACAACAGGCGCTCGGCGAACGGCGTGAGCCGCGCCGGCTGGCCTTTGATCCAGGTGACGAGTGGCTCGGCGAGCACGGCTTCCCACTGCTTGAGCTGGCCCCACACATGGCGATACGACGCCCCGGTGGCCAACGCGGCATGGCGGATCGAGCCGTGCTGCTGCACCGCCTGCAGCAAATCGAACAACGGGTTGTGCAGTTGCGCGTCGCGCTGGCCGTGGGCCTCGAAGCTGTACTGCAAGTGGATGCCGCGTTTGCGCATAGGATCGCGTTTCGTGCCCGAGCGTCGATGATCGCGCCGATCATCGCGCAATCGAGCGCCGTGCCTCGCTGCACGACTACCCGATCCGTCCAGGCCTTCGCATGATCACGCTTCACTACTACCCGAGCAACGCGAGCATGGCGCCGCACATGCTGCTCGAAACACTCGGCGTTCCATACGAGTTGCAACTCGTCGACCGCACGCGCAATGCGCACAAGGACCCCGAGTACCTGAAACTGAACCCGAACGGTCTGATCCCGATCCTGATCGACGGCGACCTGGTGCTGTACGAAGCCGCCGCGATCTGCCTGCACCTGGTCGACACGCATCCGCAGGCCGGCCTCGCGCCGGCGATCGGCACGCCGGCACGCGCGCACTTCTACAAATGGCTCGTGTGGCTCACCAACACCTTGCAGGCCACGTTGACGGTGTACTTCTACCCCGAGCGCTGGGCCGACACGAAAGAGGCGATCGCGCAGGTGAAGGCGCATGCCGAAACGAAGATCGGCACCCTGCTCGATCAGCTCGACGCCCAGCTCGCCCGGCACGGCGAGCCGTGGCTGCTCGGTGGGGCCTTCAGCGCCGTCGATCCGTACGCGCTGATGTTGTGCCGCTGGACGCGCGGCTTCGCCCGCCCGGCGCGTTCGCTGCCGCAGCTCGGCCCGTATCTGCAACGCGTGCTCGCGTTGCCGCCGGTGCAGCGCGTGTTCCAGCGCGAGGCGCTGCCCACACCGTGGGTATAGCGCGGGCTCAGCGAGCGAAGCTGATGTGCGCCTGGCCGATGCCGTCGAACGCGACGTGCACCATGTCGCCCGGCTGCGCATGCACAATGCCGCACCAGGTGCCCGTCGTGACGACGGTACCCGCGCGCACGATCACGCCGTCGCGCGTCGCGTGACGCAGCCAGGCCGGCAACACGAAACACGGATCGGCGAGCGTGTGCGACCCGCGCCACTCGCGCGCTGCGGCGTCGCCGATGCGCACGCGGCAGACCTGGGCCGACCAGTCACGTGTTGCATCGAATGACACCCAGTCGCCCAGCACGAGCGCGCCGTGACACTGCAAGTCGGCCAGCTTGCACAACGCCGGCGCGTCGAGGGATTGGCGCCAGCGCGAATCGACGACTTCGATCGAAACAGCCATCGCATCGACCAGCGCGCGGGCTGCGCCGACATCCAGCGTCGACGCGAGCGCGGCATCCACGTCGCGCGCCACTCGCAGGGCGACCTCGGCCTCGATGCCGCGCAGCCGCAGCGGCCATGCACCGCTGCGCGCCGGACTCGTCCACACGCCGGCCGGCGGCAGCGGCGCGTGAGTGAGCACGGCATCACGCGACGGACCACCCGACTTCCAGTGCCGCGCGGGAGCGGTTTCGAACCATCCGAAGTCGCGCGCGACGCGCTCCTGCACCGCATAGGCATCGGCTGCGCTGGCCAGTGCATCGGCCAGCGGCACGGCGTCGAACGCCACGTTGTCATGGCGCGCGTGGATCAGCGCGCCGGC
>Ga0184637_10002538_pt1 | contig 11723 bp, 14 predicted proteins | sample PLM3_127_b2_FD_133143 | JGI IMG/M metagenome (GOLD analysis project Ga0184637, IMG submission 133143) | Groundwater sediment microbial communities from an aquifer in East River, Colorado, USA - PLM3_127_b2 | ecosystem: Environmental > Terrestrial > Soil > Riparian zone | place: USA: East River...
GCCGCTGCACCGCGAGCCGCTGTTCAGCCCGCGACCGGATCTGATTGAGAAATACCCGACTCACGACGACCAGAAGAACCGCTGGCGCGTACCGGTGCTGTTCAAGACCGTGCAGCAGGCCAACAAGGATGCCGTCAAGACGTACCCGTTGATCATGACCAGCGGTCGCCTGGTCGAGTACGAGGGCGGCGGCGACGAGACGCGGTCCAATCCGTGGCTTGCCGAGCTGCAGCAGGAGATGTTCGTCGAGATCAATCCCAGGGACGCCAATGATCGCGGGGTCAGGAACGACGAGTATGTCTGGGTACAGACGCCTACCAAGGCCCGCCTTAAGGTCAAGACGCAGGTGACCGAACGCGTCGCGCCGGGAACGGTGTTCCTGCCGTTCCATTTCGCCGGCTGGTTTGAGGGCAAGGACCTGCTCAACTACTACCCTGAGGGCGCCGCCCCGATTGTGCGCGGCGAGGCGATCAACACGGCGACCACCTATGGTTACGACATCGTGACCATGATGCAGGAGACCAAGACCACGCTGTGCCAGGTTTCGAAGTTTACGGCCTAACGGAAAAGGGATTGCGAGGAGCTCACCATGGCGAGAATGAAATTCCTGTGTGATGCCGAGCGTTGCATCGAGTGCAACGGTTGCGTGACGGCGTGCAAGAACGAGAACGAGGTGCCGTGGGGCGTCAACCGCCGGCGGGTGGTGACGCTCAACGATGGCGTCCCGGGCGAGAAATCGATCTCGGTCGCCTGCATGCACTGTTCGGATGCCCCCTGCATGGCGGTGTGCCCGGTGGATTGCTTTTACAAGACCTCCGAAGGGGTCGTCCTGCACGACAAGGACCTGTGCATCGGCTGCGGCTACTGCTTCTACGCCTGTCCGTTCGGGGCGCCGCAGTTTCCGCAGGACGGCGCGTTCGGCCTGCGCGGCAAGATGGACAAGTGCACGTTCTGCGCCGGCGGGCCCGAGCCGGACTTCTCGGCGGCCGAGTTCAAGAAATACGGGCGCAACCGCCTCGCCGAGGGCAAGCTCCCGGCGTGCGCCGAGATGTGTTCGACCAAGGCGCTGCTGGGCGGCGACGGCGACGTGGTGGCCGACATTTACCGCAACCGTGTGCTGAAGCGCGGCAAGGGCTCCGAAGTCTGGGGCTGGGGCACCGCCTATGGCAAGCCGGAACGGCAACCCTCGGCGCAGCCCGGAGGCAAGTCATGAGATGGGTTTTGACGCTTGCTGTCGCCGCGGCGCTGCCGTTCGCGATGGCGGGTTGCGGGGAGAGCCCAACGGTGACGGTCTACAAGCAGGGCCAGTACCAGGGCAAGCCGGACAAGCAGCCGTGGGACAGCGACCTGTTCAAGGGCGACAAGGTCGCGTGGGAGAAGGCAGTCAAGGCGCGCAACCTTGGCCAGAACGAGTACGTGCGCATTTCGGGCGGCTGAATCAACCAATAAACATAGGAGGTGCGCATGCCCGGCTACCGTGACGTGCGAGTGTTGGGTCGTCTTCTGATCTTGTCGTGCGTGATGCTGTTCACGCCGCTGGCGTGGTCCGCGGATACCGGGAGCGCGAAGGAACAGGCGCAACGCCAGCAGGATCAGCCGCTCAATAACGCCCCGGTGTGGCGGGAGGTGCGCAAGGGTGAGAACCCGTACCAGACGACCCAGGTGCGCGGCATCGAGACCAACGTGCTGGTGCAGAGCCAGGGCGAGACCTGGCGCCAGATCCGCAATGGGCCGATCACCATATATGGCGGCTGGCTGGTGCTGTTGGTGGCCGCCGCGATCGGGCTGTTTTACTGGCGCAAGGGCGCCGTCAAGCTGCACGGCAAGCCCACCGGCCGCACGATCCAGCGCTTCTCGCCGTGGGAGCGCCTCGTGCACTGGACGACCGCCATCAGCTTCGTGATCCTGGCCGTCTCGGGCCTCGTCATCCTCTTCGGCAAGTACGTGCTGCTGCCGCTCTTCGGCTACACGCTGTTCTCCTGGCTCGCGATACTGTCCAAGAACCTGCACAACTTCGTGGGTCCGCTGTTTGCAGTTTGCACGGTGCTGATGTTCATCACTTTCGTCAGGCACAACCTGCCCCGGATGTTCGACATGCAATGGTTCGCCAAGGCGGGCGGGTTCTTCACCGGCGAGCACGTGCCCTCGGGCAAATTCAATGCCGGAGAAAAGAGCTGGTTCTGGTTCGGCGTGACTTTCCTCGGCATCATCGTCAGCGTGACCGGGTTCATCCTCGATTTCCCGAATTTCGCGCAGGGGCGCGCCGTGATGCAGCAGGCCAGCGTCATTCACGCCGTTGCCGCGGTTCTTTTCATCGCGGTATCGCTCGGCCACATCTATCTCGGCACGATCGGCATGGACGGCGCCTACGAGTCCATGCGCAACGGCAGCGTGGACGAGACCTGGGCGAAGGAGCACCACGAATACTGGTACGACGAAGTGAAGGGCGGCAAGGTTGGCGGCGGGTCTCCGTCCGCAGCCCATGCGTCGGCCATGAAGGAGGGGTGGAAGCTATGAACGCGCCGAAATTCTGGATGGTCGTTCCCGCGCTACTGGTTGCCGGCGCAGTAGGCCTGGCCTACGCCAAACTGCCGCAAGCGCCCATGGACGACGCCGCCAAGGCCAAGGCAGTGGAGGCCAAGGCCAAGGCGGCCGAGGCCACGAAGAAGGCGCGCGCGGATGAAGAAAAAGCGATGGACCGTGTGGTCGAGCGCTACAAGAAGGAAAAGGGCATCAAGACTGCTGCCGCTAAGCCAGCTGCAAAGAAAAAATAGCGCACTCGAATCGCGGCAGCAGAAAGCCCGGGCAGTCGCCTGGGCTTTTTTGTTATCCGGCGTCGGATATCAGACGACGGTAACCGGAATCTTACCGATCCTCGCGCGCCACTCGCGCGGGCCGGACTCGTGGGCCGCGTCCCCGGTAGTATCCACGGCGACCGTCACCGGCATGTCCCTGACGTCGAACTCGTGGATCGCCTCCATGCAAACCAATGCGCTTTTCGCCGCGGGCGACTGCTCGCGCTCGTAGGCCTGGCCCATCGCGGTGATGAAATCCACCGGGTGATAGTTGGAGATGAACTGGAAATGGTCGGCGATGCTCTGGATAAAGTCTTCCTGCTTGATGGTGGTCATGAGTCAGGAATGAGGATTGAGAGAGTCCGTCGCTTGCTGTTGACTACGGATTACAGTTTCAGACAATGCCGTCCATCAGCTGCACCTCGACCAGCGTCCCCGCCGCAACATTGCCCTGGGCGTCGGGCAGGATGATGAAGCAGTTGGCTTCGGACATCGAGCGCAGGATGCCGGAGCCCTGCTCGCCGGTGACGCGCACGCTCCAGGTTCCGTGCGCATCGCGTTCAAGCAAGCCACGCTGAAATTCCGTACGTCCCGGTGCTTTCTTGAGGCTGGAGACGCACGGAACCTTGAATGTTGGAAGAGGCGGGACCGGGTCACGGCCCGACAACTTGAGTAGCGCATCACGCACGAACTGGTAGAAGGTCACCATCACTGACACCGGGTTGCCGGGCAGGCCGAAGAAGTGCGCGTGGCCGATCTTGCCGTAGGCCAAGGGGCGGCCCGGCTTCATCGCGATCTTCCAGAACACCACTTCGCCCAGCTTGTCGAGCAGGTCCTTCACGAAATCGGCCTCGCCGACGGAGACCCCGCCGCTGGTGATCACGACGTCCGCCGCCGCTGCCGCGTCCTTGAACGCCTTTTCCAATAGCGTGGGGTCGTCGCGCACGACGCCCATGTCCAGCACTTCGCAGCCCAAGCGCGTCAGCATGCCGTGGATGGTGTAGCGGTTGCTGTCAAAAATCTGTCCTGCCCCCGGCTGCGTGCCGATCGAGACCAGCTCATCGCCGGTGGAAAAGAACGCCACCCGCAGCTTGCGGTAGACGGTGACTTCCCCGATTCCGAGCGAGGAAATCAGGCCGATATCCGCGGGGCGCAGCGCGATCCCGCGCTTCAACGCGACTTGTCCCATGCCGAGGTCTTCGCCCGCGCGGCGCAGGTGCTGGCCTTTCTTGTGACCAGCGCCGATGGTGACGCGGTCCTTGTCCCCCTTGACGTGTTCCTGCATGACGATGGTGTCGGCGCCATTCGGCACTACGCCGCCGGTCATGATGCGCACGCATTGCCCGGCTCCCACCGTTCCGTTGTAAGGCGCCCCCGCAAACGAGCTGCCGGCGACCTTGAGGGTAGCTTCTCCATCGGGCTTGAGATCGGCGAAACGCACGGCGTAGCCATCCATCGCGGAATTGTCGTGGGCCGGCACGTTGAGCGGGGACACCAAGTCCTCCGCCAGCACCCGTCCCAGGGCCGCGCGCACGCCTAGCCGCTCGGTCGCCGTGACGGGAGAGAGAAAGCGGGCGATGACCTCGCGTGCCTTCGCGACCGGCATTGAATTCGGATCGTAGTCGTCGGCGCAGCTCAGGGCGCGCAGGTTCTGGGCCGGATCGTTCATGACAGGTCCCCGAAAGAACGAATTTTACCGGAATGACGTAACATTGGATCATGAGCGAGATCACGCAGGCGCTTGGAGCAGCGGGCGCGATGATATTCAGCTTCGACCCGAAGCTCATCGAGATCGTGCTGCTCAGCCTGTGCGTCAGCCTCACCGCCGTTCTCATCGCCAGCGTCATCGGGCTCCCGCTGGGCGCTGCCATCGCCGTTAACCGGTTCACCGGCAGGCGGGCGCTGATCGTCGTGCTGAATGCATTGATGGGCCTGCCGCCCGTGGTCGTGGGCCTGGTGGTCTACCTGCTCCTGTCCCGCGCCGGTCCGCTCGGGGAGCTCGGCATCCTGTTCACGCCCTCCGCCATGGTCGTGGCACAGACGATCCTCATCCTGCCGATCGTCGCGGCCCTGTCGCGCCAGGTGATCGAGGACTCGTGGCAGGAATACCAGGAACAGCTGCGCTCCCTCAGCGCCGGGCCGCTGACGTCGGCCCTGACGCTGCTCCGGGATGCCCGCTTTTCGCTGGTAACCATCGTGCTGGCCGGCTTCGGCCGCGCGGCCGCTGAGGTCGGGGCGGTGATGATCGTCGGCGGCAACATCGACGGCGTCACGCGCGTCATGACCACCGCCATCGCGCTCGAGACCAGCAAGGGCGATCTGCCTCTCGCGCTCGGGCTCGGGATCATCCTGCTCGCGCTGGTGCTGGCGCTCAACGCGACTGCGTACTGGGTCAAGGAAGCCGCGCAGCGGCGCTACGGTTGATGAGCGACGAACAAATGCTCTTCGTCGCTCATTACGGAATTGCGGAAACCCAATTCACAGTAATGGCAGATAAGGCCTGAATCATGCTGCCGCTGCTCCTGCAGGAGGTCTCGTTCGCCGTGAACGGCAGAACCATCATTGATCGCATATCGGTCGAGATAGCTGCCGGTCCTCGAACCATCATTCTCGGACCCAATGGAGCAGGCAAGAGCGTGCTCATGAGACTTTGCCACGGACTGCTGAAGCCCACGGCAGGCGTTATCGCCTGGCGCGGGCCGACGAACGGAGGGCTGCGCCAGGCGATGGTGTTCCAGAGGCCGGTGATGCTGCGGCGCTCGGCGCTGGCGAACGTGATCTATGGCATGAGGCTCGCCGCCATTGCGCCCCGTGAGCGCGAGCTGCGGGCGCGGGATGTGCTCGAGGCGGTCGGGCTTTCGCATCTCGCGGAGCGTCCGGCGCGGATGCTGTCGGGGGGAGAGCAGCAGCGGGTGGCGCTGGCGCGCGCCTGGGCGCTCAACCCGGAGGTGCTGTTTCTCGATGAACCGACCGCCAATCTCGATCCAGGCGCAACGCGCGATATCGAGAGCATCGTCGCGCAGATCCACGCGAGCGGCACCAAGATCATCATGACGACTCATAACTTGGGGCAGGCGCGGCGGCTCGGCGACGAGATCCTGTTCCTATATCAGGGGCGGCTCGCCGAACGCGCGTTGGTGGATCGCTTTTTTCGGCAACCCGTGTCGCCAGAAGCGGCATCGTTCATACGTGATGAATTACCTCAAATATGAACTACAAGTCATTGTTATCATGCTTATTTAGCATATCAGTTCTGGTAGGAGTTCCAGCCGGCGCCCAACCACGGTTCATCACGGTTGCCTCCACGACTTCCACCGAGCAGTCGGGACTTTTCAGACACATTCTGCCGATCTTCGAGAACAAGACCGGCATCCAGGTGCGGGTCGTTGCGCTCGGCACCGGCCAGGCGCTCGACATGGCAAGGCGCGGGGATGCCGACGTCGTATTCGTGCACGCCAGATCCGCGGAAGAAAAGTTCGTCGCCGAAGGTTACGGCGTGAAGCGCCTGCCGGTGATGTACAACGATTTCGTGCTGATCGGGCCGAAGAGCGACCCGGCCAGGGTCGCCGGGTCGAAGGACGTCCTCGATGCGCTGCGCAAGCTCAAGGCGGCGGCTGTACCATTTGTGTCCCGCGGGGACAGAAGCGGCACGCACATGGCCGAGCTCGCATTGTGGAAATCCTCGGGGATCGAGATCGATAGGGAAAAGGGACCCTGGTACCGCGATACGGGGCAGGGCATGGGGCCGGCACTCAACACCGCCTCCTCGATGAACGGCTACATCCTCGCCGACCGCGGCACCTGGATCTCGTTCAAGAACCGCGGTGACCTCGCGATCCTGGTGGAAGGCGACAAGCGACTGTTCAACCAGTACGGCGTGATCCTGGTGAATCCCGAAAAGCACAAGCATGTGAAAAAAGCGCTCGGCCTGGCGTTCATTGACTGGGTCATCTCGCCGGACGGACAGAAAGCCATCGCCGATTACAGGATCGGCGGCGAGCAGCTGTTTTTCCCGAATGCCGGGCAGGAGGGCGCGTAAGGTGCGGGTCGCAGCCATGCGGTCCGGGCGCAGACGCTTTCTTTGCAGTGTGGCAACGCTTGCCGCAGCGGTTGCATGTCACTGCGGCCACGCGCAGTCTGCCCGAGTCGTCACGGACGCGGCGGGACGCAAGGTGCCGCTTCCGGCGCGCGTCGAGCGCATCTATGCGGCTGGACCGCCGGCCTCCATCCTGGTATTCGCCATTGCGCCGGACAAGCTGATCGGCTGGACTTCGGCGTGGCACGATGCGGAGCGACCTTTCATCGCGAAGCGTTACGCTGACCTGCCGGCATTGGGCCGCCTCACCGGCCGCGGCAATACTGCCAACGTCGAAGTTGTGCTGCAGGCGAAGCCCGATTTCATAGTCGATTACGGCACGGTCAGCCCCACGCTGTCCTCCCTTGCGGACCGGGTACAGGAGCAAACCGGCATCCCGTATTTATTGCTCGACGGCGATTTCGACCGGATGACTGACGCCATACGGCTGATCGGCACCGTCGCTGGGGAGGAAAAACGGGCGGAAGCGCTCGCGCGCTACGCGCAGGAGACGGTTTCCGAAATCAACCGGCGTGTTGCGAAAGTCCCTGCCGGCAAACGCCCCCGCATCTATTACGGGCGCGGCCCTCAAGGGATCAATACGGGGCTTGCCGGCTCGATCAGCGCTGAATTCATCGAGCAGTTGGGCGCGGTCAACGTTGCCGCCGAGCTGGGGCGAGGCGGGCTGGTGCAGGTCTCGATCGAACAAGTGCTGCGCTGGAATCCCTATATCGTCGTCACGATAGACCCCAACTTCTACGCGCTGGCGACAAAGCACCCGCTGTGGCGCGAGCTGCCGGCCATCAAGGCGGGGCGCTTGCACCTCGCGCCAAACGTGCCGTTCGGCTGGATCGACTTCCCGCCCTCGATCAACCGCCTGATCGGGCTGCGCTGGCTGGCGCGTATCCTGTATCCTGACGCTTTCCCGGAAGACCTGCGGCCGATCGTGCGCGATTTCTACACCCGCTGCTATCACCAGACGCCAACCGAAGCGCAACTCGACGCACTGCTGCGGCCGGCATGACGTCAGCGCGCGTGTCCCTGGCAGTCGCGGCAGCCTGTGCTGCGCTGGCCGGGCTGGTGATCGTCGCTTTCTCGGTGGGGCGCTACCCGGTAGCAGCGGGCGATCTCGCCAGTATCCTGTGGGCCAAACTCACGGGCGCCGCGCACGGCATCGATCCAACCGTCGAAGCCGTGGTTACGAAGATACGTGGGCCGCGCGTTGCCGCGGCGCTGCTGATCGGGGCGGCGCTGGCGGCTGCGGGCGCCGCTTACCAGAACATGTTCCGCAACCCCCTGGTGTCTCCCGACATCCTGGGCGTGTCCGCCGGCGCGGCCGTGGGAGCCGTGCTGGGCATTTTTCTTTCGCTCAACGTGATCGCTATTCAGTCGCTCGCTTTTGCTTTTGGCCTGGGCGCCGTGGGGCTGGTGTACATGACCGCCGGCGCGGTGCGCGGCCACGACCCGCTGCTGGTGCTGGTGCTGGCCGGCGTGGTGGTGGGGTCCCTGCTCGGCGCTTGCGTCGCGCTGATGAAATACCTGGCCGATCCCTACAACCAGTTGCCCGCCATCACCTTCTGGCTGCTGGGCAGCCTTGCTTCGGCCAGCCCGGAGGATGTCTGGTCCACGCTGCCGCTGATGCTGCTGGGGTTGGCGCCGATGTGGCTGCTGCGCTGGCGCATCAACCTGCTGTCGCTCGATGACGAAGAGGCGCGGGCTCTGGGTGTGGAAACCGGGCGCATCCGCCTGGTCGTGATCATGGCGGCGACGCTGATGACCTCGGCCGCCGTCGCCATCTCGGGCGTGATCGGCTGGATCGGGCTGGTCATCCCGCATTTCGCGCGCTTGCTGGTGGGGCCGGATTTCTCGCGCCTGCTGCCGACGTCGGTGCTGCTCGGCGCCGCTTTCCTGCTGGCGGTGGACACACTGGCGCGGACGGTCGCGCGCATCGAGATTCCGCTCGGGGTATTGACGGCGTTCATCGGCACGCCGCTGTTCCTGTGGCAGCTCGCGACGGCGCGAAGGGGTTGGCAGTAAGGGCAATGCAACCGCCGATAAGCGTGAAAAAGACCAAGTGCAGAATAGACAGGATTGACAAGATTAGAGCAAAGATCGAAGAACCGTTGAGTTTTTTCTTTGGTTTTGTTTTGAGTTTGGTTTAATCCTGTAAATCCTGTTAATCCTGTCCATTGATTGGTGTTTTGACTGGGATACTTTGAGACTCGAGGCGAAGCACCTGGATTTCGGCTATCGCGGGCACCGGGTCGGCAGCGATGTTTCGCTGTCGCTCGAGGCGGGGGAGGTGCTGTGCCTGCTCGGCCCGAACGGCAGTGGCAAGACCACGCTGTTCAAGACGCTGCTCGGGTTGCTGTCGCCGCAGGGCGGGCGGGTGCTGATCGACGGCAGCGACTTGCAGCGGAAAAAGCGCGAGGAAGTCGCGCGGCTGGTGAGCTACGTGCCGCAGGCGCATGCCGCGTTCTTCCCGTTCACGGTGCGGGAGGTGGTGCTGATGGGGCGCACGGCGCACCTCGGGGTGTTTTCGTCCCCGTCGCGCCGCGACCGTGAAGCGGCGCAGGCCGTCATCGAGCGCATGGGCCTCGGGCATCTCGCCGGCTCCATCTACACGCGCATCTCCGGCGGCGAGCGCCAGCTGGCCCTGATCGCCCGCGCGCTGGCCCAGGACGCGCGCATTGTCGTCATGGACGAACCCACCGCCAACCTCGATTTCGGCAACCAGGTGCGGGTCCTCGAGCAAATACGGTCGCTGGCAGGGGCGGGCATGGGGGTGCTGCTGTCCACGCACGACCCGGACCATGCATTTGTTTGCGCGGACCGCGTGGCGATGCTGCACGAGGGCAGGCTCGCCCGTAGCGGCGCCCCGACAGACGCGATCACTTCTGAAAGCCTGCGGCAGCTCTACGGCGTGGAGGTGGTCGTGACCGAGGTCGACCTTGGCGCGGGCATGCGTCGCTCGTCGTGCCTGCCGTTGCTGCCCCAACAAGGCGGGACTGCGCACTAAAATGGTGATTTGCTTAGACTCATGTCCCGCTATCCCGGTTTGACGCTGCGCGTAATGGGTGCCGGCAGTCCCGCCATCGGGCCGGGCAAGGCCGCGCTGGTCGAGCATATCGCAAAGAGCGGCTCGATTTCATCGGCCGCGCGCGCCATGGGCATGTCGTATCGCCGCGCGTGGCAACTGGTCGAAGCGCTCAACGAGAGTTTTGCCGAGCCGGTGGTGGTGACCGCCATCGGCGGGAAGCGCGGAGGCGGGGCAAAGGTGACTGCTTTCGGCAAGGAACTGGTCCGCCGTTTCCGCGCGATGGAGAGCAAGGCGTCGGCGGCGATCGCCGGTGACCTGCGGCAACTAACGCGCTGGCTGAAGAAGCGCCCCACGGCCGACGGCGGCCGCTGAGTCCCCGTGAAATCAATGATTGAGGTAAGGCGCCGACTTGCGTTATATTCCGTTATATATAACGGTGGACAACCGCTATGAGGCGAGTTGGATTCGAGGTTGTTCTGGTCTTGATTGCGGTCTTGCTCGCGCCGGCCGCGTGGCCGCAATCGCGGGCGGACGTGACGATCTTCGCGGCGACCAGCTTGCGGGACGGCCTCGATGAACTCGTGCGGGAATACCAAAGGCAGGGCCGGGGCAAGGCGGTCGTCTCCTATGCCGGCAGCCCGACGCTGGCCCGCCAGATCGAAAAAGGCGCGCCGGCCGACATCTTCATTTCGGCCGATACCGACTGGATGGATTTTCTGGCAATGCGTGGGTTGATCCGCATCGAGACCCGCGTCAATCTGCTGTCGAACCGGCTGGTCCTGATCGCGCACGGGAGCAGCCAGACGACGCTGCGGATCGGCCCCCGTTTTCCGCTCGCGGAACTGCTCGGGGACCGGCGGCTGGCGATGGCGGATCCCGACAGCGTTCCTGCCGGTAAGTACGGAAAGGCGGCGCTCGAAGCATTAGGCGTGTGGGGAGCGGTGGCGCCGAAGGTCGCCCGCGCGGAGAACGTGCGGGCCGCGCTGGCGCTGGTTGCGCGCGGCGAAGCTCCGTTTGGAATCGTATACCGCAGCGACGCGCTGGCCGAGCCCCGGGTGAGAACGGTGGGCGAGTTCTCCGTCGGATCGCATCCACAGATCACCTACCCGGCGGCGGTCGTCGCCGGCGCCCGTTCGAAGATCGCTTACGTGTACCTGCGCTACCTGCGGTCGATCAATGCCAGTGCCGTGTGGCAACGACACGGTTTCGAGCCGGGAGGATGAGCCTTGCCGCTCGTCTCCGCCGCGGAACTCGACGTCATCCTGCTCAGCCTCAAGGTTGCGCTGTGGAGCGTGATTGCCAGCCTGCCGCCGGCGATCGCGGCCGCTTATCTGCTCGCACGCCGCGACTTCCCCGGCAAGAGCCTCGTTGACGCGGTCATCCACCTGCCGCTGGTCCTGCCGCCGGTGGTGGTCGGCTATTTTCTGCTGTTGCTGCTCGGCCGCCGTGGACCGCTAGGCGCGTGGCTGGAAGAGTGGTTCGGCATTGTCGTTGCGTTCCGGTGGACGGGCGCCGCGATCGCATGTGCGGTCATGGGCTTTCCGCTGATGGTGCGGGCAATCCGCCTCTCGATGGAAGCCATAGATCCCAGGCTGGAGGCTGCCGCCGAAACGCTGGGGGCGGGCAGGCTCGGTGTGTTCGTCACCATCACTTTGCCGCTCGCGCTGCCGGGGATATTAACCGGGATCCTGCTCTCGTTCGCCCGCAGTCTCGGCGAATTTGGCGCGACCATCACCTTCGTGTCGAACATCCCCGGCGAGACGGAAACCCTGCCGCTGGCGATCTACGCGCTGACGCAGGTGCCGGGCGGCGA
>Ga0184637_10002539_pt1 | contig 11721 bp, 10 predicted proteins | sample PLM3_127_b2_FD_133143 | JGI IMG/M metagenome (GOLD analysis project Ga0184637, IMG submission 133143) | Groundwater sediment microbial communities from an aquifer in East River, Colorado, USA - PLM3_127_b2 | ecosystem: Environmental > Terrestrial > Soil > Riparian zone | place: USA: East River...
GAGGTGCACCGGCTTCGGGCTGCGCCACGCCGCGCCCATGCAAAAGCGCGTCGCACCGCTCGCCTTCGCGGCTTGCGCGGCTTCGAGCACGGTGTCGAGCGCGAGCAGCGGCTCGGCCTTCAGGGCAGTGTTATGCAGCGCGCTTTGCGGGCAGTACGCGCAGTCCTCCGGGCAGCCGCCTGTCTTGATCGACAGCAGCGTCGACAGCTGGACGGTGTTCGGCTCGAAGCTCGCGCGGTGCACCTGCTGCGCGTGAAACAGCAAGTCGTTGAACGGCTGCTCGAGCAGTGCGAGCACGTCGGCGCGGGTCCAGCGGATGTGGGCTTCAACGGTGGCGGCGGCGGTGGTCGAGAGGCTTTGCGTCATGCGAGCTCCATCGGGCGGCCGATGGCTGGTCTGGGGCGCACATTGTCGCTGCGCAGCGAGCGCTGCTTTTGCGCACAATCAGCCCCATGACCCTCACCGAGCTGCGCTACATCGTCGCGGTTGCGCGCGAACGGCATTTCGGCCGCGCCGCCGAAGCGTGTTTCGTCTCGCAACCGACGCTGTCGGTCGCGATCAAGAAGCTCGAGGAAGAGCTCGACGTGAAGCTGTTCGAGCGGGGCGCCAACGAGGTGAGCGTCACGCCGCTCGGCGAGGAGATCGTGCGCCAGGCGCAGTCGGTCATCGAGCAGGCCGCGTCGATCAAGGAGATCGCCAAGCGCGGCAAGAATCCGTTGTCGGGCCCACTGCGCATGGGCGTGATCTACACGATCGGCCCGTACCTGCTGCCCCCGCTCGTCAAGCAGGCGATCGAGCGCATGCCGCAGATGCCGCTCGTGCTGCAGGAGAACTTCACCGTCAAGCTGCTCGAGATGCTGCGCACCGGCGAGCTCGACTGCGCGATTCTTGCCGAGCCCTTTCCGGACACGGGACTCGCGGTCGCGGCGCTTTACGACGAGCCGTTCATGGTCGCGGTGCCGTCGATGCACCCGCTCGCCAAGCGCAGGAACATCCCGGCGGAGGAGCTGAAGAAGGAAACGATGCTGCTGCTCGGCACCGGGCACTGCTTTCGCGATCATGTGCTCGAGGTGTGCCCGGAGTACGCGCGCTTCTCGAGCGACGCCGAGGGCATTCGCAAGAGCTTCGAGGGCTCGTCGCTGGAAACGATCAAGTACATGGTCGCCTCCGGCATGGGTATCACCGTGGTGCCGCAGCTGTCGGTGCCCGATGAGCCGCAACAGCATGTGACCTATGTGCCCTTCGCCAAGCCGGTGCCCACGCGTCGTGTCGTGCTCGCGTGGCGGCGCAGCTTTACGCGCTACGAGGCGATCGCAGCGCTGCGCAACGCGATCTACAACAGCCCGCTGAAGGGCGTCACGTGGCTGACCGCGATGAAGTCGGATGTCACCGCCTAGATTGCATCTATCGATCGGCTAGCCATGATCAATTGGTGATGGCTATCTGAAGCCGCTACGCTTCTCGTCAGGTCCCCAACCCGAAGAGAAGCCATGACGCACCCGACCCGCCTCACGACCGCCTCCGGCATCCCCGTTGCCGACAACCAGAACTCGATCAGCGCCGGCCCGCGCGGGCCGTTGCTGCTGCAGGACTTCCACCTGATCGAAAAGCTGCAGCACTTCAACCGCGAGCGCATCCCCGAGCGCGTCGTGCACGCGAAGGGATCGGGCGCGTACGGCAGCTTCACCGTCACGCACGACATGACCCATTACACGAAGGCGAAGCTGTTCTCGACGATCGGCAAGACCACCGGGACCTTCGTGCGCTTCTCGACGGTGGGCGGCGAGCGCGGCTCGGCGGACACCGAGCGCGACCCGCGCGGCTTCGCAATGCGCTTCTACACCGAGGAAGGCAACTGGGACCTGGTGGGCAACAACACGCCGATGTTCTTCATCAAGGACCCGATCAAGTTCCCCGACTTCGTGCACACGCAAAAGCGCGAACCGCACACGAACCTGAAGTCGGCCACGATGATGTGGGACTTCTGGTCGAAGGCGCCCGAATCGCTGCACCAGGTGACGATGCTGTTCAGCGACCGCGGCACGCCCGACGGCTACCGCCACATGGACGGCTTCGGCAGCCACACCTACAGCCTGATCAACGGCGACGGCGAGCGCGTGTGGGTCAAGTGGCACCTGAAGACGAAGCAGGGCATCAGGAACCTGTCGGCCGCCGACGCCGTGCGTCTGGCCGGCAGCGACCCCGACCATGCCCAGCGCGACCTGCATGGCGCGATCGAGCGGGGCGACTTCCCGCGCTGGGATGTGTGCGTCCAGGTGATGACCGATGAAGCTCGCCTCGCATGGGAAGCGCGCACCGGATGGGACGCTTTCGACCTGACGAAGATCTGGCCGCATGGCGACTTCCCGCGCATCCCCGTGGGCGTGCTCGAGCTGAACCGCAACCCGCAGAACTATCACGCTGAAGTCGAGCAGGTCGCGTTCTCGCCGGCCAACGTGGTGCCGGGCCTCGGCTATTCGCCCGACAAGATGCTGCAGGGGTGGCTGTTCGCGTACCACAACGCGCAGCTCTACCGCGTTGGCACCAACCACCAGCAACTGCCGGTGAACCTGTCTCGCTGCCCGTTCCACCACCAGCAGCGCGACGGTGCGATGGTGGTCGACAATTTCGGCTCGCAACCCAACTACGCGAGCGTCGAGACGCCGCGCGCCGGTGCGGGCGGGTTCGGCCACGGTGACGCGGGCTGGGCGGTCGAAGGCGTCGCCGGCCGCCACGACCCGCGTGTCGGCGACGATCACCACATGCAGGCCGGCAACCTTTTCCGGCTGTTGCCGGCGCCCGAGAAACAGAGCCTCGTCGACAACATCGCGGGCGCGATGCGCGCGGTGTCGCTCGACATCATCCAGCGCCAGCTCAGGCATTTCGACCAGGCCGATGCGGGCTACGGCGCCGGCGTGCGAGCCTCGCTCGCGAAATTGGGGGTTCGGCTCGACGTGTGAGCGCGGACACGCCACCTGGGCTACAGTCGAAACTCGCTTTCACGGAGGATCGCGATGGCAAGCAATCAGAAGGGCCTGCCGATCAGCATCGGCATCAACGAGACAGACCGTGCATCGATCGCCGGCGGCTTGAGCAAGCTGCTCGCCGACACCTACACGCTGTACCTCACGACGCACAACTTCCACTGGAACGTGACCGGGCCGATGTTCAACACGCTGCACGCGATGTTCATGACCCAGTACACCGAGCTGTGGAATGCCGTCGATCCGATCGCCGAACGCATCCGCTCGCTTGGCCATCCTGCCCCAGGCTCGTACGGCCAATTCGGCGCTCTGAGCTCGATCAGCGACGCACCGACCGATCCGCCGAAGGCGATGGAGATGGTGCGCATCCTCGTTCAAGGGCATGAGGCGGTGGCGCGCACGGCGCGCGGCGTGTTTGCGCTGGCGGAAAAGGCGCACGACCAGCCGACGGCCGACCTGCTGACGCAGCGGCTCGACGTGCACGAGAAGACCGCGTGGATGCTGAGGAGCCTGCTAGAAGACTGACGTGCGCGTCGCGATCGTCACCTTCGACGGCTTCAACGAGCTCGACTCGTTCATCGCGCTCGGGTTGCTCAACCGCCTGAAGCCGCAAGGCTGGAGTGCGGAAATCGCAAGCCCGAACAGCCACTTGACGTCGATGAACGGCGTGACGGTGCAGTCGCAGCGGACGCTCGAGTTCGCCAACGAGGCGGACGTGGTGCTGTTCGGCAGCGGCGTCTACACGCGCGCAATCGCCGAAAACGGCGCGTTGCTCGACCGCCTGCGCCTCGATCCGGTGCGCCAGTTGATCGGCGCGCAGTGCTCGGGTACGTTGTTGCTCGCGCGGCTCGGATTGCTCGGCGACATGCCGGCCTGCACCGACCTGAGCAGCAAGCCCTGGGTCGTCGAGGCCGGGGTGCTCGTCACCGACGAGGCGTTCCGCGCCCGCGGCCCGATCGCCACGGCCGGCGGATGTCTCGCATCGATTTACCTCGCGACCTGGGTGATCGCACGCGCTGCCGGCGTCGATGCCGCCGAGGCGGTCTTGCACTACGTCGCGCCGGTCGGCGAGAAAGACCGCTTCGTCGCGCATGCGCTCGATGTCGTGACGCCGTTTCTGGACACGCCGACGTGAAGCGTCGGGCCGACGCCGGGCCGCCTCACTCCAGTTCGTCGATGTTGCGCGGCCAGCTCGCCTTGAGCAGCCGCGACAGCGCGCGGTCGGCGAGCAGCTTGCCGCCCGTCTGGCAGCGCGCGCAGTAGTTCGTTTCGTTGTCGGCGTAGACGATGCGCTGCACCGGGGCGCCGCACACCGGGCACGGCTTTCCATAGCGGCCGTGCACCGCCATCTCGGGGCGAAACGCGGTGACCTTGTCAGGCCACCCGCCGGACTGGTCGGCCTCGGCGCGCAGGCGTTCGATCCATTCGCCCATCACGTCGCTCGTGGCGTTGTGCAGGCGCTGCACGTCCTCGTCGCCCAACGAGTGCGTCAACGCCACCGGCGACAGCTTCGCGCGGTGCAGGATCTCGTCGGAGTAGGCATTGCCGATGCCGCTGAACAGCCGTGGATCGGTGAGCGCACGTTTGAGCGTGTGGTTCTCGGCGATGAGCCGGGCCTTGAAAGCCGCAAGGTCCGCCGACAGCACGTCGATGCCGCCGCGATCCATGTCGTTCAACGCGGCGCGGCTCGCCAGCAGATGCATGGAGGCGCGGCGCCGGCTGCCAGCCTCGGTCAGCACCAGGCTGCCGCCGCCGAATTCGAGCACCGCGAGCGTCAGCTTGCCCGGCGCCTTGGCGCCGGGCGTCATCCAGCGCAGACGGCCCGCGATCATCAGGTGAATGACGAGCACAAGCCCGCCTTCGAGCACCAGCGCCACCCGTTTGCCGAGCCGCTCGACGCCTTCGACGCGCCGGCCCTCGGCCTGCGCGATCGGGGGCACCGCGGTGCGCAGCACGAAAGGGTTCAGCACGCGCACACGCTGCAGCACGTCGCCCGACACCCTGGCTTGCAGCCGCTCCACATACACGGTGACGTCGGGCAACTCCGGCATCGCGGCAGTGTGCGCGGAGATCTATTTACCTCGCAACCCGGACCAGGTTCTGATCTTGACGAAACCCCGGATACACGAACGCCCGCGCGATCTGCTCGCAGTCTCGCTCCGATACGCCAGCACCGCGCGCCGTGGGATACCACGCGTGGCGCACCTGTTCTTCCATCGCATCGATGATGGCGATGGCCTCATTGCGTTCGAGCAGAAAGCGCGCGCTCTGAGAGAGCAGATTGGCCGCATTGGCAAAGCGCCCGGCATCGCCGCATTCCATCGCCAGATCACGCCGCTCCATGCTGACCGGGACAGCCGGTGTCAGGTCATAGGCCGGAGACAGCTCCCAATCCGTGTCCTTGGCGATGAGCGCATGGTTGCGCGGGTGATCATCGATGTTCGAGATCAGCGCGTTGAAGCACATGCGCCGGAACAGTTCGGCCGCATCCTGTGCCGGCTCGGCGGAGACGCGCCGCAGTTCCTCCGCCAGGAGGACATAGGACCACTTGTCGCGCGACTGGTACGTGTCTTCCGTGCGCAGCAACGTCAAGGCGCTGATCATGCGGGCGCGCAGATAGCCGTCCGGTGTTCGTTCGCGGTCGAAGCGCTTGACCAGCAGCACATCGCGCCCGGCAACATCGACCACACGGCTTTCCGCCGTGGTCAGGCCGCAGGCCCGCGCAAGCATCAGCATGGCATGTTCGACCTTTGCACTATTCCATGTGTCGTCCGGCCGGTTGAATTTTGCGATCCACAGGCCGTCTTGATCCTCGACCACGGCTTTGGGCCGGGCGCCGCCCATCGACGTGCCGATGAGCATCAGGTTCTCGACCTGTTCGTGGGCCGCATCGGCGGGAAGCGCCTCGTCGGCCACGATGGCGTCGGCGATGGCTTGCACCTTCGCAAGATCAAGGGTCTGGTTGAACGCGCGCTTCGGGGCAGGCGGTGTCTGGTTGAGGCCAAAGCCCAGCGCTCCGGCCCGGTCATCCGGCGAGTGCAACAGGTATTCCATCTCCCCCGGCTGCGCCTTTCCGGTGTGGCGCTGGATCACGCGGCGGCCCCAGTAGTCCGGGCTCGCGTCGCGCAATGCACCGAAGACACCGTTCAGTGCGGTCGTGGTGTAGATGCGCGAAGAAGGCTTCAACTCCACCGGATCAAGCGGGACCGCGTTCGCACGCTCAAGGTAGCTGCGGCCATAGACGAAGCGTCCTTCCGGCACGCCCCTGCGGCCGACGTTCAGAGCAAAGCGCCCCGCCGTGACCGGCTCGGTCTGCCCGGGCAACGTGACGTAGACGTAGCACTCGGTCGGCGCGTCAGAAGTCATTGTCTAGCCCCGTCCTTGGCCGTGCGCGGGCGCGCTCGCGTGACAAGGCAAGGGTCTGCCCTTCCTCGTCTTTCTCCGGCACTGCTACATCCGCAAGCTGATCCAGTAGATCGAGCGCCCACAGCATTGCTGCGTACACAGCAATGCCTGTCGAGGGCTTTCCCTTCTCGGCGTCGGCTACCGCGCGCAGCCCCGTGCCGATCTTCTCAGCCATGTCGTCAATCGTGAGGTTCCGCCGCAGGCGAGCCGTGCGCAGGTTCGCCCCTAGACGCTTGAGCGTCTGTTCTACTGCATAGGGCGGGGCAGTCAGCAGCTTGTTCCGGGCGGTCATGGGTTCACTATCGCAAAGAGCACTTTTCAACAGATACCATGCTGGCACAAAAGTTCAAGCGATGAATCTTTCAAGAGCATTTTAACGTCAATAAAACGCTCTTGAGCGCATTTATACCTTAGCATTCAACTCGTTTGCAGCCTTGGCCCGCTGTCAGCGACGACACGGCGGCTGGTGGCCGCACGCTATGAGCACATTGAACAAATTCTGGAAATGAAGCGCGGTTCTTTGGCCCATGAAGTCAAGGCGAGGAGGACTTTCGCCATCATTTCGCACCCCGACGCGGGCAAGACCACGCTGACGGAAAAGCTGCTGCTGTTTTCGGGCGCGATCCAGATCGCCGGCTCGGTGAAGGCGCGCAAGGCGTCGCGGCACGCGACGAGCGACTGGATGGAGATCGAGAAGCAGCGCGGCATCTCGGTCGCGAGCTCGGTGATGCAGATGGAGTACCGCGACTGCGTGATCAACCTGCTCGACACGCCGGGCCACCAGGATTTCTCCGAGGACACCTACCGCGTGCTGACCGCGGTCGACGCCGCGTTGATGGTGATCGACGCGGCCAACGGCGTCGAACCGCAGACGCGCAGGCTGCTGCAGGTGTGCCGCGCACGGCACACGCCGATCCTCACGTTCGTCAACAAGATGGACCGCGAGGTGCAGGAGCCGCTCGCGCTGATGGACGAAATCGAGCGCGAGCTCGGCATGGCGGTCGTGCCGTTCACGTGGCCGATCGGCATGGGCAAGGCCTTTCACGGCGTCATGGACTTGCGCGCGCAGCAGATGCGGGTGTTCGTTCCCGGCGAAGACCGCAAGCACGATGACGACGAGATCATCGACGGCCTCGACAACCCGGTCTACGAGCAGCGCTTCGGTGCCACCTACGCGCACGCCAAGCACGACATCGATCTCGTGCGCGAGGCGGCACCGGCCTTCGACGAGCAGCAGTTCCTCGAAGGCCACCAGACGCCGATGTTCTTCGGGTCCGCGATCAACAACTTCGGTGTGCGCGAGGTGCTCGACGCGCTGGTCGACCTGGCGCCGCCGCCCGCGGCGCGCCCGGCGCTGCAGCGCAAAGTGCAGCCCGACGAGCCGAAGTTCAGCGGGGTCGTGTTCAAGATCCAGGCCAACATGGACCCGGCGCACCGCGACCGCATCGCATTCGTGCGGGTCGCGTCGGGCCATTTCAAGCGCGGCATGCGCCTGAAGGTCGTGCGCTCGGGCAAGGAACTGCGGCCGAACACGGTGGTGAGCTTTCTGAGCCAGCGTCGCGAACTGCTCGACGAGGCGTTTGCCGGCGACATCATCGGCATCCCGAATCACGGCGTGCTGCAGCTCGGCGACACATTGACCGAAGGCGAGTCGCTGCAATTCACCGGCTTGCCGTTCTTCGCGCCCGAAATGTTTCGCAGCGTCGAGGTCGCCGATCCGCTGAGGACCAAGCAGCTGAAGGCAGGCCTCACGCAACTCGGAGAAGAAGGCGCGATCCAGGTGTTTCGACCGGTCGCGGGCTCGGTGCTGTTGCTCGGCGCGGTCGGGCAGTTGCAGTTCGAAGTCGTCGCGCACCGGCTCGAGCATGAATACGGCGTCAAGGCGCGCGTGTTGCCGAGCCGCTTTTCGATCGCGCGCTGGGTGACCTGCGACGACGCGAAGGAACTGCAGCGCTTCATCGACGGCAATGCACACCGCGTCGCCCACGACGCAGTCGACGCGCCGACGCTGCTCGTCGAATACGCGCCCGAGCTGCGCGCGATCGAGAGCAATTGGCCGAAGATCAAGTTTCACGCGCTGCGCGAACACGCGGGGCTCGTGTTCCAGCAGCGGCTGCACGCGTAGAGCAAGACCGATGAGCACGACCACCGCAACGCCGTCGTCGAGGCTCCGGTTGTATCTCGACCTGATCCGCTGGGACCGGCCCGCCGGCTGGCTGCTGCTGCTGTGGCCGACGCTGTCGGCGTTGTGGATCGCAGCCGACGGCTTTCCGGGCTGGCACCTGCTGGCGGTGTTCGTGCTCGGCACGATCCTGATGCGCAGCGCCGGCGTGTGCGTCAACGACGTGGCCGATCGCGACTTCGACCGCCATGTCAAGCGCACTGCGTATCGCCCGGTCACGAGCGGCGTGCTGCCGGTGGGCGAAGCGCTCGCGGTGGGTGCCGTGCTCGCGCTGCTCGCGTTCGCTCTCGTGCTGACGACCAACCCGGCGACGATCCTGCTGTCGTTCGTCGCGCTCGCCGTGGCGATCACGTATCCCTATGCCAAGCGCTTCGTCTCGATGCCGCAGGCCGTTCTCGGTGTCGCGTTCAGCTTCGGCATCCCGATGGGGTTTGCCGCGGTGCTCGGTGGCGCCGACTGGAAGTGGTCGGCAATCCCGGACGCGGTGCCGCCGCACGCCTGGTGGCTGATGCTGTCGAACCTCTTCTGGGTGCTCGCGTACGACACCGAGTACGCGATGGTCGACCGCGACGACGATATGCGCATCGGCATCCAGACCTCGGCGCTCACGCTCGGGCGCTTCGACGTCCTCGCGGTGATGCTGTTCTACGCGGTGTACCTCGTGTCGTGGGCGCTGATCGGGCGCTTGTTGGGTCTCGGGCTCTGGTTCATGGCGGGAATGGTCGTCGCCGCTGTGCAAACGCTGTGGCACTACGCGCTGATTCGAGACCGCGGCCGCGACGGCTGCTTCAAGGCCTTTCGAATGAACCACTGGGTCGGCTTCGCGGTGTACGCGGGCACCGCGGTGGACCTGGCGCTGCGTTAGCGGCCGAATTCGTCGCCGAGTTCCTTGGCGCGCTGCTGCGCCGCCTTCAGCGCCTTGACGATCGCCGCCTTCACGCCGTCGGCTTCGAGCGACGAGATCGCGGCGTGCGTCGTGCCGCCCTTGGACGTGACGCGCTCGCGCAGCAGTGACGGCGGCTCATCGCCTTGTTGCGCGAGCGCGGTGGCGCCGGCGAACGTGGCGAGCGCGAGCTCACGGCCCTGCGCAGCACTCAGACCCATCTCGCTCGCGGCCTGCAGCATGGCCTCGACGAAGTAGAAGACATACGCCGGGCCCGAGCCGGACAGCGCGGTGACCGCATCGAGGTGGGCTTCGTCGTCGACCCACAGCGTGGCACCGGTCGGCGCCAACACCCTTTCGACGAGCGCGCGGTCGGCCGCCGTCACGCCGGCTCGCGCGTACAGCCCGGCGATGCCCTTGCCGATCAGCGCCGGCGTGTTGGGCATCGATCGCACGACACGATCGCTGCCGGTCGCAATGACGATCGCATCGCTGCGGATGCCGGCCATCACGCTGAGCTGCAAGGCGCGCGCGACATGCGGCGCACAAGGCGCGGCGGCATCGCGAAACGATTGCGGCTTGACGGCCCAGACCACGAGCGCCGCCTCGGCCAGCGTCTCGTCGGCCGCCGCCAGCACGCGCACCTGCGACTGCGAGCGCAGACGTTCGCGCTGAGCGTCGAGCGGCTCGACGACGATGATCGACGACACCGCGTGTCCCGCCCGCACCAGGCCCGCGACGATGGCGCACGCCATGTTGCCGCCGCCGATGAATGCCAAGGTCTCGCTCATCGACCCAGTTTAAGGCGCGCTCGCAACATCCGGCGCCGCCGTATGGTCCTTCGCGAGCAACTCGACATTGCCGCCGGCCGCCGCGGTGTTGACGGTCACGGTCTGTTCGCTGCAGAAGCGGTACAGATAGTGCGGCCCGCCCGCCTTCGGACCGGTGCCCGACAAGCCCTCGCCGCCGAAGGGCTGCACGCCGACCACCGCGCCGATCATGTTGCGGTTGACGTAGACGTTGCCGATGCGCGCCAGCGACGCGAGCCGCTGCGCGCGGCTGTCGATGCGCGTCTGGATGCCGCAGGTGAGCCCGTAGCCGAGCGCGTTGATCTGCTCGACGACCGCGTCGACCTCGCCGCCCCAGCGCACGATGTGCAGCACCGGGCCGAAGATCTCCTGCTTGACGTCGGCGATGCGCTGCAGCTCGAAGGCGATCGGCGCCACGAGCCGCGGGACTTCGCTGCTCGCTCGCGCTTCGCCGACCAGCACCGCCTCGCGGCGCAGGCGCTGGATGTGCTTGCTCAGTTCGTCGAAGGCCGCGTCGTCGATCACCGGGCCGACGTCGGTGGCAAGGCGCGCCGGATCGCCGACGTTGAGCTCTTGCAGCGCGCCGCGAATCATCTCGATCACGCCGTCGGCGACGCTTTCGTGCACGGCCAGCAGCCGCAGCGCCGAGCAGCGCTGGCCGGCCGAGCGGAATGCGCTTTGCACGACCGCGTCGACGACTTGCTCGGGCAGCGCCGTGCTGTCGACGATCATCGCGTTGATGCCGCCCGTCTCGGCGATCAGCGGCACGATCGGACCGTCCTTCGCAGCGAGCGTGCGGTTGATGAGCTTGGCCACCGCGGTCGAGCCGGTGAAGCACACGCCCGCGGTTCGCGCGTCGCCGACAAGCGCGGCACCCACCGTTTCGCCGGCGCCGTGCAGCAAGGCCAGCGCACCGGACGGCACCCCGGCGGCATGCAGCAAGCCGATCAGCGCTTGCGCAACGAACGGCGTCTGTTCCGCGGGCTTGGCCGCCACGGTGTTGCCGGCCACGAGCGCTGCGGCCACCTGGCCCGTGAAGATCGCGAGCGGGAAGTTCCATGGGCTGATGCAAACGAACACGCCGCGCCCGTGCAGGCGCAGCGTGTTGCGCTCGCCGGTGGGGCCGGGCAACACCGTGGGCACGAGCTTCTCGTCGGCCTCGGCGGCGTAGTAGCGCAGGAAGTCGATCGCCTCGCGCACTTCGGCCACGGTATCGCCGAGCGTCTTTTGGCCTTCCTTCACGAGCAGCGCGCAGAACTCGGGCAAGCGCGCTTGCAGCGCATCGGCCGCGCGCCGCAAGACGCCAGCGCGGTGCGCCGACGGCGTCGCGCTCCAAGATCGAAACCCCGCGTGCAGGCGGCTCATCGCCGCCTCGATATCCGTTGCCGTCGCCTCGGGCACCGCGCCGATGCGCGCCGACGCGAGCGCGTGGTACAGCGGCACGCGATCTTCGGCACA
>Ga0184637_10002540_pt1 | contig 11718 bp, 12 predicted proteins | sample PLM3_127_b2_FD_133143 | JGI IMG/M metagenome (GOLD analysis project Ga0184637, IMG submission 133143) | Groundwater sediment microbial communities from an aquifer in East River, Colorado, USA - PLM3_127_b2 | ecosystem: Environmental > Terrestrial > Soil > Riparian zone | place: USA: East River...
CAAGGTCGACGGTTTCATGATGCGCATCGTCGACATTCTCTATTCGATCCCCTTCATCTTCTTCGTCATCATGCTGACGGTCGTGTTCGGCCGCTTCATCACCCTCATCTACGTGGCGATCGGCGCGGTGAGCTGGCTGGACATGGCGCGCATCGTGCGCGGCCAGACCATCTCGATCCGGCGCAAGGAATATATCGAGGCGGCGGAGGCCAGCGGTGTTTCCACCTGGCGCATCATCACCCGCCACATCATCCCCAATACCCTGGGTCCGGTCGTCGTCTATGTCACGCTGACAGTGCCCAACGTGATCCTGACCGAGAGCTTCATCAGCTTTCTCGGCATGGGCGTGCAGGAGCCGGATTCGAGCTGGGGCACCCTGGTCAGCGAGGCGGCGGTGGTCATGGAGATCGCGCCCTGGGCGATCATCGGCACCGGTTCCATGCTGGCCGTCACGCTGCTGTGCCTGAACTTCATCGGCGACGGCCTGCGCGACGCGCTCGACCCCAAGGACCGTTGAGGAAGGGATCGGGCGCATGACCGCCATACTCGACGTCCAAGGCCTGAAGACCAGCTTCTCGACGCCGGAAGGCGCGGTGCGCGCCGTCAACGATGTGAGCTTTGCCATCGCGGCCGGCGAAACGCTCGGCATCGTCGGCGAATCCGGTTCAGGCAAGAGCCAGATTTTCATGTCGATCATGGGCCTGTTGGCCAAGAACGGCCGCGCCGAAGGCAGCGTCCGCTTCAAGGGCCAGGAGATATTGAACATCCGGGTCGCGGAGTTGAACAAGATCCGCGGCGTGAAGATGTCGATGATCTTCCAGGACCCGATGACCTCGCTCAATCCGTATCTCACGGTCAAACGCCAGATGACCGAGGTGCTGGAGACGCATCGCGGCATGAGCGAGGACGCAGCCCTCGCCGCCGCGATCGAGATGCTCGACATCGTGCAGATTCCCGAAGCCACGCGCCGCGTTCACATGTATCCGCACGAATTTTCCGGCGGCATGCGCCAGCGCGTGATGATCGCCATGGCCCTGCTGTGCGAGCCGGAATTGCTGATCGCCGACGAGCCGACCACCGCCCTCGACGTGACCGTGCAGGCCCAGATCCTGGATCTGCTGGGCAAACTGAAGCGCGAGACCGGCATGGCCATCGCCCTCATCACCCACGATCTGGGCGTCATCGCCGGCCTGGCCGACCGGGTGATGGTGATGTATGCGGGCGAGGTTGCCGAACGCGCCAATTCCGGCCCGCTGTTCCGAGCACCCCAGCATCCCTATACGCAAGGCCTGCTGCGCTCCATGCCGCGCATGGACGAGGTCCGCGCCAACCGCCTGCAGACCATCGGCGGCCAGCCGCCCAACCTGCAGCGCCTGCCGCAGGGCTGCACCTTCCGCGATCGCTGCGTCTATGCCTTCGATCGCTGCGCGGCCGAGCGGCCGGCCCTGCGCCCGATCCAGGATGACCGCAGCAAGGCTTGCCATCTGGAGGCCCTATGAGCGCTGCACCCCTGCTTTCGGTCCAGGATCTCAAGGTCCATTTCGACGTCAGCCGCAGGGGCTTGTTCGGCGGCCCAGCTGCGGTGGTGAAGGCGGTCGACGGCGTCACGTTCGACCTGCGGCCCGGCGAGACGCTGGGTCTGGTCGGTGAATCCGGTTGCGGCAAGTCGACCCTGGGCCGCGCCGTGCTGCGTCTGCTCCCGGCGACGGCCGGGCGCGTGGTGTGGCTGGGCGAGGATCTGCACGCGCTGCATCACGCGGAGATGCAAGAGAAGCGTCGGCATATGCAGATCATTTTCCAGGACCCGCTGGCCTCGCTCAATCCGCGCATGACCGTGGGGCAGATCATCGCCGAGCCGCTGACCACCTTCAATCCCGGCCTGTCCGGCGCCCAGGTCAAGGAGCGCGTCCGGCAGATGATGGCCAAGGTCGGATTGCTGCCGAACCAGATCAACCGCTATCCGCACGAATTTTCCGGCGGCCAATGCCAGCGCATCGGCATCGCCCGCGCCATGATCAACAGCCCGCGCATGATCGTGTGCGACGAGCCCGTTTCGGCGCTCGACGTCTCGATCCAGGCGCAGATCGTCAATCTGCTGATGGACCTGCAGGCTGAGATGGGCATGTCGCTCATCTTCATCTCGCACAACCTGGCGATCGTGCGTCACATCAGCCACCGGGTGATGGTGCTCTATCTCGGCAAGGTGATGGAGATCGCCGACCGCGATTCGATCTATGCCAATCCGCTGCACCCCTATACCCAGGCGCTGAATTCCGCGATCCCCATTCCCGATCCCGATCTGGAGCGGCAGAAGGACCGCATCGTGCTCAAGGGCGACCTGCCCTCGCCGCTCAATCCGCCGTCGGGCTGCCCGTTCCGCACGCGCTGCCCGCGCGCGACCGAGATCTGCGCGCAAGTGATGCCGGATCTGTTGCCCGCCGGGCCGAGCCATCAGGTCGCCTGCCACCACGCCGGGCCGCGCGCGGACTGAGCGCCGATGCTTAAAACGATCGGGCCCCCAGACGGTCAAGCGCTCAAACGGCCAGGAAGTCGACGGCGGTGCGGACTGCATCGGAATTGAGCTCCGCGGCGGTGATCAGCTTGATGCCGGGCAGATCCCCCATGGCGGCATCATGGCATCGACGCCGCGCGCGGCCCCAGGAATTCAAGCTTAACGGTGGAATTGAAGCTTAACGGTCGGTCCTAAAGCTCCTCCAGATCATCAGCCAGCCATGCCGACGGCGCGCTTATAGAGGTCCAGGAGTTGCTCCTGCTCCTCGCGATCCTGCGGCTCCAGCTTCCTGAGGCGCACAAGCTGGCGCATGATCTTGGTCTCGAAGCCGGTCGATTTGGCTTCCGAATAGACCTCGCGAATGTCGCCGGCGAGTGCTGCCTTCTCCTCCTCCAGGCGCTCGATGCGCTCGATGAAGGACTTCAGCCGGTCCGCCGCAATGCCGCCCGCATCCGCCATTTTATTCCTCACAAATTCATGCAAATCCATTCCGCCGCGAATCGGAACGGCCGCGACTCTAGTCCTCGCGGGGCGGCACTCACAAGCGATCAACGCCTGTGGATAACGTGGATAACGTGGGTGGAAAACGTGGGTTGCTTGCGTGGCAGCACCGTGGCGGGCATTGTCGCGGTCCATTGGCGGCGCGGGGAAACATGGCGTTGCGCGACATTGGCCTGGCGATTCTGGTCCAGGCGATCTGGGGTGTCGGCCTCACTTTGATGAAGCCGAGCATGACGGCCTTTCCGCCTTTGCTGTTCATCACCCTGGTCTATGCGATCGTCGCGCTCGTTCTGACGCCCCTGGCGCCCAAGTCCAGGACGCCCTTCTGGCGGATGATGCTGATCGCGGCGCTCGGCGGCAGCATTCAGAGCTGCCTGCTCGCCTTCGGACTTTCGCTGCTGCCGGCATCGGCGTCGAACCTGTTGCTGCAATCGACGGTGCCGTTCGCGATCCTGATGTCGTGGGCCTTGCGCATCGACAACCCCAATCTGCGGAATGGTGCCGGCAGCGTCATCGCGCTCGCCGGCGTGGCGCTGGTCATCGGCGCGCCGAGCCAGATGCAGTCATTGCTCGGCGTGATCGCGATCACGGGATGCGCCCTGTCATGGGCGGGGGCGCAGGTGCTGATCCGCCTGCATTGCAAGGATAGCGGCCTTGCCTTCTACACCGCCATGTCGCGCCACGCCTGGCCGCAAGCCTTGCTGGCGACGCTGCTGTTCGAACAGGATCAGCTCGACTGGATCGCGCGCGCCGGGATCGAGAACTGGGTCGGGCTGGTGGCGATGGCGCTCATCGGCTTCGCCGGCGGCTATGCGCTCTGGTACCGGCTGCTGGTGCGCAACCGGGTCGATCAGTTGCTGCCCTTCACCCTGCTGATGCCGCCCATCGGCATCGCCACCAGCGTCATCGCGCTGCATGAGCCGCTGCCGGCCTCGCTCCTGACCGGTGGCGCGGTCGTCCTGGCGGGGCTGGCGGTCATCGTCTGGCCCAGCCGCCGGCGCGGCGCCGAACCGGGCCAACCAGCCTGAGTGAAGTTACGGCCGCCGCCAGGCGCCCCACAAGCCGTGGGCCGAGTGCCAGAGCGCATTGAGGCCGAAGCCGATGAATAAAAGGCCGGACGCCCGCGTCACCCAGAGCTGGTGCCGACGATAGAACCGGCGCACCAGTCCGGCGCCGATCACATAAGCCAGGATGATGTCGGCCAGGATGAAGCCGGCAAAGGCCGCCAGCAGCAGCACCGGCATCCGCTCCCAGCTCAGATCCTGCGATCTGCCCGCGAGCAGCGAAGTGAAAGTCGCCACCGCCACCGGATAGCCCTTGGGATTCATCAGGCCGAAGGCAAGGCCGCGCATCAGCGGCCGCTTGGCGCCAAGCGCGGCCAGCGGGTCGGCATCGCGCCGCGTGCTCGCCGCCTTCCAGCCAAGCCAGCAGAGATAGGCGCCGCAAGCCAAGCCCAACAGATCAAACACGGTGGTGCCCAGCGATTGCGCGCCGATGATGGCGACCAGCGCCAGCGAGGCCCAGACGACGTCGCCCGCCAGATGCCCGGCGAGGAACCCGATGCCGGCGCGCCGGCCCTGCACCGCGCCGATGCCAAGCAGCGCCAGGAAAGCCGGGCCGGGCGTCAAGGTGTAGGCGGTTGCCGCCAGGAATGCCGGTAGCAGGAGCGTGGGATCGATGAACGGTGAAGCCGGCATCAATCCATCGCCTTTTCGAATCGTCGCATGTTGTCTCCCTAACCGGATCGTCATCCCGGCCTTGCGCCGGGATCCATTTTGCCGCCGCACGTGCGGTTGAGGAATGGACCCCGGCTCAAGGCCGGGGTGACGAGGTGAGTGTGTCTTGCTCAGTGCTTGTGGCTGTCGGAAAAAGCCTTCGTCTGGCCGGCACTGGCTTCCTTCTGATGCTTCGCCTTCCACTCCTCGTACGGCATGCCGTAGACGATCTCGCGCGCCTCAGGGTCGCTGAGCGGCACGCCCTTCTCCTCCGCCGCGGCGCGATACCATTTCGACAGGCAGTTGCGGCAGAAGCCGGCCAGATTCATCAAATCGATGTTCTGCACGTCGACGCGTTCGCGCAGATGCTGCACCAGGCGGCGGAACGCGGCGGCCTCCAGTTCGGTGCGGGTCTTGTCGTCCATGCCATGATTGTCCATTGGGGACCTCATTCGAATGTCAGGGTCTCGGTCATCAGCTGATCCACCACCAGGCGCAGGGCCAAGCTGTGTTCCATCCCGTCATCGATCGCGCGGCGATAGAGCGCCACCTGGCGATGGGCGCTGGTGCCGCGCGCGATGATCTTGCGCGCGTGGATCAGTTCCTTCTCACAGCCGAAGAATTGGGCATCGGGCGTCACCAGGTCAATGATCTCCTCGACCAGGCCCGGCACGGGTACAATCTCGCCCTTGCCGAAATCCACCAGGCCTTCGTCGATGCCGTAACGCTGCGCGCGCCAGCGATTCTCGTTGATCAGCATCGCCGCATAGCGCCGCCAACGCTGGTTGGAGCGGCGCAGCCGATAGAGCATGCGCAGGATGCAGCGGTACATGGCGGCGAGGCAAAGCGTGTCCTCGAGATAGGTGCAGGCATCGGTGATGCGCAACTCCAGGGTCGGGAAGCGCGCGCTGGGCCGCAGGTCCCACCAGAGTTTGCTGCCGTCCTCGATCAGCCCGGCCTTCACCAGCACCTTCAGATGGCGCTCATATTCGCCCCAGGAATCGAAAATCTCCGGCAGGCCGGTGCGCGGCAATTCGTCGAACACCGCCAGGCGATAGCTCTTGAGGCCCGTGTCCTCGCCCTGCCAGAACGGCGAGGAGGTCGACAGCGCCAGCAGATGCGGCAGGAAATACGAGGCTTGGCTCATCAGATCGATGCGGAGCTCCGGATCTTCCAGCCCGACATGCACATGCATGCCGCAGATCATCAGCCTGCGGCCGAGCGCCTGCAGATCGCGCGCCAGGACGTTGTAGCGCTCGCGGTCGGTGTGGATCTGCCGGGTCCAGTCGGCGAAAGGATGGGTCGAAGCGGCGATCGGCGCCAGATTGTGCCGCGCCGCCAATTCCGCGATGGTGGTACGGAAATGCCGGAGCTGCGTGCGCGCCTCGTCCAGCGACGAGCAGATACCGGTGCCGACCTCGATCTGCGCGCGCAGGAATTCCGGCGACACGCGCTCGCCCAGCGCTTCCTTCGCCGCGTCGAACAGTTCCGGCGGCGGATTGCTGGCCAGGTCGCGGGTTTCGCGATCGACCAGCAGATATTCTTCTTCGATCCCGAGCGTGAAAGCGGGCTCCTTCACGCGCCGGCTCCTTCGCCCAAGCGGATTTCATGCAGCGCGGGATTATCCAACGCATCCTTCAGCACGCGGTGCAGGATCGCGGCCCAGCGCTCCTGGCCGCTCTCCTCCGCGATCAGGTCCTGGCGGATCTCGAACAGGGCATGCGCCAGTCCCTGACGCTCGGCGTGGGCCTTGATCGAATAGCCGTGGCCGTCACGGCCGGAATAAGGCTCATTATCGCCGACGATCAGATCAGGCTCCTCCGCCAGGCGTTGCATCAACGGCACCGGCAGGCGGGCATCGCGGTTCCACAGCACGCCGACATGCCAGGGCCGCAGGAACCCGTTCATCATCGGCGTGAAGGAATGCAGCGACACGACGACGGGCACGCGACCCGCATCGAGCCTTTCCGCCAAGTCGGCGGCGAGCGCCGTGTGATAGGGCGTGAAAATCCCCGCCTGACGCCGTCGCCGGTCCTCCGGGGAGAGACCCCGATTGCCCGGGACCGGCGTGCGGTCGCTTTCCTGCGGGATCGAGGTCGGGTCGTTCAGGTGCCGGTTGCAATCGATCACCAGCCGCGAATAGGCGGTCATGAACAGAGGCGCGTCGAGTGCCAGGCTCAGCCGCTTGCCCAGGCCGGCGATGCCGATATCCCAGGCGATGTGCTGATCCAGCTCGTGCGGGGCGAGGCCAAGCGTACCGAGTGCCGCCGGAAAGGCCCGCCCGGCATGGTCGCAGAACAGCAGCAAGTTTGCCTTGCCCGTGGAATTGAACAGGGAGAACGGCGCCGGATCGTCCGGGCCGAGCAGGGAATCGGCGGTGGCTGGAGGATGTGCGTCCTGCATAAGGGCAAGAATGACCGCGAATTGAGCGGCAGCATAGAAGAAGCGGCGCGGATTGTCGAACGCAAGGCTTGTCGAGCACGGGGCTTGTTAAACACGGGGCTTGTCAAAACGGGAGCCAAAGCTGCCCGCCGATATGCATGGGGACAGGACGCGCCGCCGCCTGAACCCGTCGCTGACGCGACTTGACCGGTCGCGCGCGGCCCATAGAGTGCGCCCGACCCGGGCCAGCGCCGGCCCGATCCCGGGGGATTGCCTTGACCGACGACCGCGACCTGCTGAAGCGCCTGTTCGCCGCCGCCATCGGCGCGGTCGATCCGCTGAAGATCCTGGCCGGCCACCTGCCGCCGCCACCCAAGGGCCGCACGGTCGTGCTCGGCGCCGGCAAGGCTGCCGCAGCGATGGCCAAGGCGGTCGAAGATCGCTGGCAGGGCGACCTGTCCGGGCTGGTGGTGACGCGCTATGGCCATGCTCTGCCCTGCAGCCGGATCGAGGTCGTGGAGGCGGCGCATCCGGTGCCCGATGCCGCCGGCCAGCAGGCGGCGCGGCGCATCCTGGGCCTGGCGCAAGGATCAACCGGGGGTCTGACCAAAGACGATCTGGTGCTGTGCCTGATCTCGGGCGGCGCCTCGGCCTTGCTGGCGATCCCCGGCGATGGCCTGACCCTCGCCGACAAGCAGGCGGTCAACAAGGCGCTGCTGAAATCGGGCGCCAACATTTCCGAGATGAATTGCGTGCGCAAGCATCTGAGCGCCATCAAGGGCGGACGGCTTGCCGCCGCCGCCTATCCGGCGCGGGTCGTGACGCTGCTGATCTCCGACGTGCCGGGCGACGATCCCTCGGTCATCGGGTCCGGTCCGACCGTGGCCGACCCGTCGACCCGCGAAGATGCGCTGGCGGTGATCAAGAAATACGGCATCGCGGCGCCGGAAGCGGTGTCGCGCCATTTAAGTTCGCCGGATTGCGAAACGCCGAAGCCCGGCGGCCAACGACTGGGGCGGTGCGAGACTCACATCATCGGCACACCGCAAGCGGCCCTGCGGGCCGCGGCCGATCTGGCGAAGTCGGCGGGCCTGACGCCCGTCGTGCTCGGCGATCTGGAGGGCGAGGCGCGCGATGTCGCCCTGGTCCATGCCGGAATCGCCCGCCAAGTCGCGGCGCACGGGCAACCCCTGCCCGCTCCGGCCGTGATCATCTCCGGCGGCGAAACCACTGTGACAGTCCGAGGTCAGGGCCGCGGCGGCCGCAATGCGGAGTTTCTGCTGGCGCTGGCCGTGGCGCTGGACGGACAACCGGGCATTGCCGCGGTCGCCGGCGATACGGACGGGATCGACGGCACGGAGGACAATGCCGGCGCGATTCTGACCCCCGACAGCCTTTCGCGCGCCGCGGCCCTCGGTCTTAACGCAAAGGCAATGCTTGCCAATAACGATGGCTATGGTTTCTTCTCTCAGCTAGGGGACCTGATCGTCACCGGACCGACGCGCACCAACGTCAACGATTTTCGCGCCATCCTGGTCCGGACACGGGAATAACAAAAAAGCACGCATGCAATGAGACGCCAACGCAAAGCCAAGATCCTCGCCACCCTGGGACCAGCCAGCTCGACGCGGGATCAGATTTCCGCCTTGTTCAAGGCCGGCGCCGACGTGTTCCGGCTCAATTTCAGCCACGGCGCGCATGAAGACCACAAGGCCCGTTACGACACCATCCGCGAGATCGAGGAAGAGGTCGAGCGCCCGATCGGCATCCTGATGGATCTGCAGGGGCCGAAGCTGCGGGTCGGCGCCTTCGCCGATGGGTCGGTCGAACTGAAGACCGGCGGCAAGTTCCGCCTCGACCTTGATGCCGCCAAGGGCGATGCCAAACGCGTGCAGCTTCCCCATCCGGAGATTTTCGAGGCTGTCAAGATCGGCACCAATCTGCTGCTGGATGACGGCAAGCTGCGCCTGCAGGTGAAGAAATGCGGCAAGGATTTCGCCGAGGTCGAAATCCTGGTCGGCGGCAAGCTCAGCGATCGCAAGGGCGTCAACGTGCCCGACGTCGTTCTGCCGCTGTCGCCTTTGACCAAGAAGGATCGCGCCGATTTGCGTTACGGGCTCGATCTCGGCGTCGACTGGGTGGCGATGTCCTTCGTCCAGCGGCCGGAGGATGTGGCCGAGCTGCGCAAGCTGATCGGCGGCCGCGCCAGGCTGATGGCCAAGCTGGAAAAGCCGGCCGCCATCGACCGGCTGGAGGAGATCGTCGATCTCTCCGACGCGGTGATGGTGGCGCGCGGCGATCTCGGCGTCGAGATGCCGCCGGAGGACGTGCCGGGCATTCAGAAGCGGATCATCGCCGCCGGCCGCAAGGCCGGCAAGCCGGTGGTGGTCGCGACCCAGATGCTGGATTCCATGGTCCATTCGCCGGCGCCGACCCGCGCCGAAGCCTCCGACGTGGCGACCGCCGTCTATGATGGCGCCGACGCGGTCATGCTGTCGGCGGAGACCGCCTCGGGCCAGTATCCGCTCGAATCGGTGGCGATGATGAACCGCATCATCGAGCGGGTGGAGCGCGACCCGGCCTATCGCCGCATCCTGGATGCGCAACATCCCGACCCGCAGCCGACCGGCAATGACGCAATCAGCGCCGCCGCGGCCCAGGTCGCGCATACGCTCTCCGTCGCCGCGATCGTCACTTACACGACCTCCGGCACGACCGTACTGCGCGTCGCGCGCGAGCGGCCGGAGGTGCCGATCCTGACCCTGACCGCGAAGCTCGACACAGCGCGGGCGCTTTCGCTGGCCTGGGGCGCCCATTGCGTGCGCACTGCCGACATCAAGCGTTTCTCCGACATGGTCGACAAGGCCTGCCGCATCGCGCTGCATGAGGGGATCGCCAAGGTCGGCGACCGGCTGGTGATCACCGCCGGCGTTCCCTTCGGCACGCCGGGCTCCACCAACATCCTGCGCGTCGCCTGGGTCGAGGAGTAGGCGAGCGCTATTGCGCCGCCGACGGTACGCCCCGCAGGCCTTTGATGTTCTTCGGCACCCGGAATCGGGTCGGCCGCGCTTTGAAGGCAAAACGCAGGGGTAACAGCCACGCCCGACCGCCCGTCAGCTCTATCGCCGAGCGAAACCGTTCCGCGCGCGCCAAGTGGCGAACCAAGCGGCGATCAACGATCGTCGGCCGCTCTCGGCCATACACATCGATCATGCCATTGGCGTCGTATGAATTGGCCGCCCACTCCGCCATGAGCTTGTCAGACGCAAGCCTTCCCGCCCAATAGTCCAGGAGCCATCCGGTGGCACCCAATCGGAACGCCGCGTGCCGATCCCTGTAGTCGACCACGCGCTTTTCCAGTTCCGACGCCGCGCGCAGCGGCAGGTGAAGACAGGCGATCGTGCGCGGATCGGCCTGTCTTCGACCCTCAAATGTAACCGCATGATTGCCTTTGACATAAGCCACTTCGGATCCCGGCGGCGGAGCGATCAGCACCTTGCGCCCGAACGCCCGCTCCACAAATGAAATTCGCTGGTTGCCAACCGCATTCGAGACATGCGTCCGCGGATTGATTGCCCGCGCCACGCGCCGCGTCGCATGCCGCCACGCTCCGGGTGCCGGGTGCAGAACCGCGCGCGATTGGATGTAATTCACGACCGGGTAGCTCAGGACGTTTGCATCGTGCCGACGAAACTCCGCCGCGACGTAACGCAATGACAGATTCCAGCATTCGTCGGCATCGAAGGGAATGATCGTTTGAATTCCCTCGCGCAACAGGGCGTTGGCCAAGTCATTGGTCATGCGTGCTTGATTGAACGGTCCCGCATCGCGATCGACACGAAATTTCGGCAGGCGCGCTTCCAGCCGCTTCAACGCCTCGTAGGTGCCGTCGGTCGAGCCGTTGTCGACGATCCAGACGCAGTCGACACCGATCAGCCAATGATGCAGAGCCGTCAAGGGCGCGATGTCGACGGCGTTGCGGACGATGGAGATGGCGGCGGATTTCAACTCACACGCCTCCGGCAGGCGGATTGGCGACCGCCTGGCTTTGACGCTTCAGGACGTAGCGCTGATAGAGATAGCCCAGAGCGATCAACGTCAAGCCAAGACCCAGGAACGAGGCGACCCGATAGAGCCCGGTCAGGCCCGAGGTATCGACCACGAACACCTTGAACACGACCAGCAGAATGATGCCGGCGGCGGCATGGCGCAGCGGCGGCAATTGCCGCCAAACCCCGAGCACCATGATCAGGCCGCCATAAAGCAACCAGACGACGGAATAGCCGTAGAGTTCCGCATCGCCGATGGCGTCGCCGACGAGATTGAACTGGATCAGTTCGCCCTGGAACAGATGCCGGTTGAGCGCACTGATGCCGAGAAAACCGTCAATCAGCGCGATGATGACGGCGAGCGCCACGGGAACCTGGCGATTGGGCAGATCGAGCTTGGACCGCCGCAGGACATAAGCCATCGCCAGGAACAAGGCGAACCCGCCGCCGAAGACATAGAGCGCGGTGTTGAGGATCGGCGCCCCGGCGATCGGGATCGGCTGCAACAGCGGATTGGCTATGAGCCAGACCAGCGCCAGCGTCGCCAGCGCGGCGATGA
>Ga0184637_10002541_pt1 | contig 11714 bp, 10 predicted proteins | sample PLM3_127_b2_FD_133143 | JGI IMG/M metagenome (GOLD analysis project Ga0184637, IMG submission 133143) | Groundwater sediment microbial communities from an aquifer in East River, Colorado, USA - PLM3_127_b2 | ecosystem: Environmental > Terrestrial > Soil > Riparian zone | place: USA: East River...
AGCAGCGACACGAGAGCCGAGGCCACCAGAAGCTTGTCGGCGATGGGATCCAGCAAGGTCCCAAGGGTCGTCACCTGATTGCGCCGCCGGGCCACCACCCCGTCGAGCCAGTCGGTGATGGAGGCAAGGATGAAGATCACCGAGGCGATGAGCGCGTCCACGCGGGACGACGAGATGAGAAAGACGATGAGGAGCGGGACAGCGACGATGCGGGTCATCGTCAGGCCGATCGGTAAGTTCACGCCCCCGCTCCCATGCTGGTGAGAGTGCCGCGTCATTATCCTCGGCCGGCGACGATTTCGTCAACGTCGGGCCGGTAGACGGGCACCAGGGTGGCGGTATCGAGGCTCAGGCACGCGTCCACGTCCCCGCTCCGCCCCGTGCGGATCAGATGTCGCGCCCAGGGCGAGTCTTGCCGGAGGCGCCCCAGATCCTTGCCGTACGGCTCGGCCACCCTCGCCGCCTCGCGCGCGGCCGGCGTGAGGGGGCAAGCCGGGTCGCTCTCGGCCAGCCGCGTCGCCAGCAGACCCGCGCATACCTGATCTTCGAGCGACACCGCCCCGCGCTCTCCGGCGCACGCCAGCGCGATGGGCAGGCCCAGCCGGGTCGCCCACGCCGCGGCGGCCGACAGGTTGACGAACCCGGCGACGCCGATGGCGGCCGCCCTCCGCGCGGCGAGGAGGGCGCGCGTCCCGTTGCTGGTGGTGAGGAGCACCGTGCGTCCCCGGATGTGGGGGCCCGCGACCTCGAGGGGGGAGTTGCCGAGATCGAACCCGCCGATGGTCTCGCCGCGCCGCTCACCGGCGAGCAGAGGCGCCTGGCCGCTGTAGGCGCGGGCCCGCCGCCGCGCCTCGTCCGCGTCCGCTACGGGAATCAGCGCGCGGCAGCCGTGAGTGAGCGCGCTCACGATGGTCGTGCTCGCCCGGAGGACGTCGATGACGAGCACGCTCGCCCCCTCCACCGAGTCGGGGGCCAGACGCTCGGCCGTCAGGACGACATCGACGTGCATGGGCGGCCGGGGCGAGGCCGCGGCTAGCGGCGGTCCCGCAGGGCGCGGATGCGAAGGCGGAGGGCATTCAGGTTGATGAAGCCCTCGGCGTCGCGCTGCCGGTAGACGCTGTCCGTCTCGAAGGTGGCGAAGTCCGTGCGATACAGCGAGCGCGGCGAGCGGCGGCCGGCCACGGCGACGTTGCCCTTGTAGAGCTTGAGCCGCACCGTGCCGCTGACGTCGCGCTGGCACTCGTCCATGAGCCCCTGCAGCGCCTGGCGCTCCGGCGAGTACCAGAAGCCGTAGTAGATCATCTCGGCGTAGCGGGTGACCAGGGAATCGCGGAGATGAAGGACCTCGCGGTCCAGGGTCAGCGACTCCAGGGCCCGCCGCGCGACGTGCAAGATGGTCCCGCCGGGGGTCTCGTACACCCCGCGCGACTTCATGCCCACGAAGCGGTTCTCCACGAGATCCACTCGCCCGATGCCGTGCTCGCCGCCCAGACGGTTGAGGTGCTCGAGCAGGGCCACCGGGGCGAGGCGCTGTCCGTCGACGGCCACCGGATCACCGGTCTCGAAGTCGACGTCCACCGACACCGGCACGTCGGGCGCCGCCTCCGGCGAGTTGGTGAGGAGAAACATCTTCGCGGGCGGCTCCGACCAGGGATCCTCGAGAATGCCGCCCTCGTAGGAGATGTGGAAGAGATTGCGGTCGGTGCTGTACGGGCGCTCCGCGGTCACGGGCACCGGGATGCCATGCTGGCTCGCGAACTCGATGAGGGCGGTTCGCGAGGTCAGCTCCCACTCCCGCCAGGGCGCGATCACCTGCAGCTCGGGGGCCAGCGCCGCATAGGTCAGCTCGAAGCGGACCTGATCGTTGCCCTTGCCCGTCGCGCCATGGGCCACCGCGTCGGCGCCTTCCGTGCGAGCGATCTCCACCTGGGCCCGCGCGATCAGCGGCCGGGCGATGGAGGTCCCGAGCAAGTAGCTCCCCTCGTAGACCGCGTTGGCGCGCAGCATGGGGAAGACGAAGTCCCGCACGAACTCGTCGCGCAAATCCACGATGTGCACGCTCGCCGCGCCGGTGGCCAGGGCCTTGTCGCGGATGGGGATCAGCTCCTCGCCCTGCCCGAGGTCGGCACAGAAGGCCACCACCTCGCACCGGTAGCGCTCGATGAGCCAGCGCAGGATGACCGAGGTGTCGAGCCCCCCGGAGTAGGCGAGAACGACCTTCTTGGGATCAGACATCGTCGATGGTCCCTCCCAGCAGCTCGAGCACGATAGCCTTCTGCGCGTGCAGCCGGTTCTCGGCCTGGTCGAGCACGATGCTGCGCGGGCCGTCGAGCACGCTGTCGGTGATCTCCTCGCCGCGGTGGGCGGGCAGGCAGTGCATCACGAGGGCCGAGGCCTTGGCCGACGCCACCAGCGGCTCGCTGAGCTGGTAGCGGCTGAAGGTCTCCAGCCGCTGCTCCCGCTCGGCCTCCTGCCCCATGCTGATCCAGACGTCGGTGTAGAGGACGTCGGCCCCCTGCGCCGCCTCCATGGGATCGCGGGTGATGACGATCTCCCCGCCCAGCTCGCGCGTCCGCCGCTCGACGCGCGGATCGGGATCGTGCCCCTCGGGACAGGCGATGATCATCCGGCTGCCGAAGAGGCCACCCAGGAGCATGAGGGAGTGGCAGACGTTGTTGCCGTCGCCGATCCAGGCAAAGCGCATCGCGCTCAGATCCACGCCGCGCTCCCACAGGGTGAAGAGATCGGCCACGGCCTGGCAGGGATGCTCGAAGTCGGAGAGCCCGTTGACCACGGGGATGGTGGCGTGACGCGCCAGACTCTCGACGGTGGCGTGGGCGTACACGCGGGCCACGATGCCGTCGACCCAGCGCGACAGGTTGCGCGCCACATCGGGGACCGATTCCCGGGAGCCCATGCCGATCTCGCTGCTCGAGAGATACACGGCACGGCCCCCGAGCTGGACGATCCCGACCTCGAAGGTCACGCGCGTGCGCAGCGAGGGCTTCTCGAAGATGAGCGCGAGCGTGCGCCCCTCCAGGGCCGTCGAGCGCCGCCCGCCCTTGAGGCGCTGCTTCAGCTCGGCCGCCACCCGGAAGAGCCGCAGCACGTCATCGCGAGTGAGATCGCTCGAGGACAGCAGGTGCCTCACGACACGACTCGTGACAGGGCTTGCTCCAGGATCTCGAGCGCCCGGTCGCAGTCGGCCTCGGTCGCGATGAGGGCGGGAGCCAGGCGGACCACGCGGTCACCCGCGGTGAGGACGAGCAGTCCGGCGTCGCGGCACGCGTCGACCACGGGCGCCGCCCCGCGGTCCAGCTCGATCCCGATGAGGAGGCCGCGGCCCCGCACCTCGCGGATGGCCGGCTGACGCGCGCGCATGCGCCCGAGGGCCTGCATCACGTGGCGTCCCATCTTCGCCGCGCGCTCGGGGATCCCCTCCTCGATCATGGTGGTGAGCGTGGCCAGGGCCACCGAACTCACGAAGGGCGTGCCGCCGAAGGTCGATCCATGCGTTCCCGGACTCAGCGCGCGCGCAACCTCGTCGCGCGCCAGCATGGCCCCGATGGGCACGCCGTTGGCCAGCGCCTTGGCCAGGGTCATGATGTCGGGCTCGACGCCGGCGTGCTCGTACGCCCACAGGCGTCCCGTGCGCCCCATGCCCGTCTGGATCTCGTCGAGGATGAGCAGCGCGCCCGTCTCGTCGCAGAGCTTGCGCAGGCCGGGGAGATAGTCGTCGTCGGGGACGTACACACCCCCTTCGCCCTGGAGCGGCTCCACGAGGATGGCCGCCGTGCGGCTGTCCATCGCGCGTTCCATGGCCCGCAGGTCGTTGTAGGGCACATGCTTGAAGCCCGGCACCAGGGGCTCGAAGCCGTGCTGGTACTTCTCCTGACCGGTGGCGCTGACCGTGGCCAGGGTGCGCCCGTGGAAGGAGTTGCGCGTGGCGATGATCTCGAAGCGGTCGGAGGCGAAGCGCTCTTTGGCGTACTTGCGCGCCAGCTTGATGGCCGCCTCGTTGGCCTCCGCCCCGGAGTTTCCGAAGAAGACCCGGTCCGCGAAGGAGTGCTCGCACAGGAGCTTGGCCAGATGAATTTGAGGTGCGGTGTGAAAGATGTTGGAGACGTGGAGCAGGGTCGCCGCCGCCTCCTGGATGGCCCCGGTCACGCGGGGATGGCAGTGGCCGAGCGAGGTCACCGCGATCCCCGAGGTGAAGTCGAGATACTCGCGCCCGTCGCTGTCCCACACGCGCAGCCCGTCGCCCCGCACCAGGCAGATCGGGGTGCGCCCATAGTTCGGCGTGTGGTATTTCCCGGACCACTCCATCAGCGTCTTCGTATCCATCCCAGTGGCCTCCTACCGCCCCAGCGGCCTCCTACAGCACGATCTCGGTTCCCACGCCCTCGCGGGTGAAGAGCTCCAGGAGGATGGCGTGGGGGACGCGGCCGTCGATGATGTGCGCCTTCCCGGTGCCGCCTTCCAGCGCCCGCAGCGCGGATTCCACCTTGGGCAGCATGCCGCCATCGATCACGCCGTCCTGGATGAGCCCCTCCACGTCCTTGCGGGACAGTGTGGAGGCGAGCTGGCCGCCGACGAGGATCCCCTGCACGTCGGTCAGGTGGATGAGCTTCTCGGCCCCCAGCGCCGCCGCCACCTCGCCCGCCACCAGGTCGGCGTTGATGTTGTAGGTCTCGCCCTGCCTCCCGACCCCGACCGGCGCGATGACCGGAATGAAGCCGTGGTCCTCCAGGAGCCGGATGAGCTGGGTGTTGACGGACTCCACCTCGCCCACCAGTCCGATGTCGACCTCCTCGCCGCTGGGCAACCGATGCGCGCGGCGGTGGGCCACGAGGAGCTGCGAGTCCTTGCCGGAGAGCCCCACGGCCTGGCCCCCGTGGAGATTGATCAGTCCCACGATCGCCTTGTTGATCTTCCCGACGAGGACCATCTCGACGATCTCCACCGTCTCCTCGTCGGTCACCCGCATGCCGCCCACGAAGCGCGGCTCCTTGCCCAGGCGCTTCATGAGGGCCCCGATCTGGGGGCCGCCCCCGTGGACGATGACGGGGTTGAGGCCCACCAGGCGCAGGAGAATGACATCCAGGGCGAAGGACTCCTTGAGGTCGGCCTGCTCCATGGCCGCCCCGCCGTACTTGATGACGACGGTCTTGCCCCGGAACTCCCGGATGTACGGGAGCGCCTCCAGGAGCACCTCGGCCCGCCGCACGTCGCCCGTGGTCACAGGATGTATCTCGACAGATCCTGGTCGCTCACAGGATGTATCTCGACAGATCCTGGTCGCGCGCCACGTCCCGCAGGCGCTCCTCGACGTAGGCGGCGTCCACCGTCAGATCCTTCCCCGGCAGGTCGGGGGCGGTGAACGAGATGTCCTCCAAGAGCTTCTCCATGATGGTGTAGAGTCGCCGCGCCCCGATGTTCTCGGTGCTCGCGTTGACCCGCATCGCCAGTTCCGCGATGGCCTCCACCGCGTCCGGGGTGAAGGTCAAGGTCACCTGCTCCGTCCGCAGCAGCTCCACGTACTGCCGGATCAGGGCGTTGCGGGGTTCGGTCAGGATGCGGACGAAATCCTCGCGCGTCAAGGGGTCCAGCTCCACTCGGATGGGGAAGCGCCCCTGCAGCTCCGGGATGAGGTCGGCGGGCTTGGCGACGTGAAAGGCCCCGGCGGCGATGAACAGGACGTGGTCGGTGCGCACCACGCCGTACTTCGTGGTGACCGCCGAGCCCTCCACGATGGGGAGGAGATCGCGCTGCACGCCCTCCCGTGACACGTCGGGGCCGTGCCCGCCCTCGCGGCCCGCGACCTTGTCCAGCTCGTCGAGGAAGACGATGCCCGCGTCCTCCACGCGGCGGATGGCCTGAGTCGTCACGTCCTCCATGTCGATCAGCTTCTGCGCTTCCTCCTGGGCGAGCAGGCGCCGGGCCTCGCGCACGGGCACGCGGCGCCGCTTGGTCCGCGTGGGCAGAAGGTTCGACAGCATGTCCTTGAGGTTGACGCCCATCTCCTCCATGCCCTGGCCCGAGAACACCTCGAGGACCGGCATGGCCTGTTGCTGGGTGTCGATCTCCACCGTCTTGTCGTCGAGTCGTCCCGCGTGGAGCATGCTCCGGAACTTCTCCCGCGTGGCCGAGGGGTCGGTGGACACGACGTCCACCGACGGGCTGGCCAGGGACTCCCGGCCTCCGCGCGGCAAGAGGATGTCGAGCAGGCGTTCCTCGGCGAGCTGCTCGGCCTTCTCCTGCACCGCGGCCATCCGCTCGGCCTTCACCATCGAGACGCCGATCTCGGTGAGATCGCGAACGATCGACTCGACGTCGCGGCCGACGTAGCCGACCTCGGTGTACTTCGAGGCTTCCACCTTGATGAAGGGCGCCTGGGACAGCTTGGCGAGCCGGCGCGCGACCTCCGTCTTCCCCACCCCGGTCGGGCCGATCATGATGATGTTCTTCGGCGCGACCTCGTCCCGTAGCTCCGGGGGGAGATTCTGGCGGCGCCAGCGGTTGCGGAGGGCCACGGCCACCGCGCGCTTGGCGCGGTCCTGCCCGACGATGTAGCGGTCCAGCTCCGCCACGATCTGCGCGGGGGTGAGAGCGCTCACCGTCGATCCCCAGGCGACCACGCGATCATCACAGGACCTCCACGGCAATCTGGTCGTTCGTGTAGATGCAGATGCCGGCGGCGATGCGCATCGCTTCCAGCACCACGTTCTTGGCCTCGAGGTCGGCGTGCGCGATGAGGGCACGGGCCGCCGCGAGCGCAAAGGGGCCGCCGGAGCCAATGCCAATGAGGCCGTCATCCGGCTCGATCACGTCTCCGTTCCCCGACAGGATGAACGAATGGTCACGGTCCGCGACGGCCAGCATGGCCTCCAGCCGTCGGAGCACGCGGTCGGCCCGCCAGTCCTTGGCCAGCTCCACGGCCGCGCGGGGCAGGTTGCCGCGATGCTCCTCCAGCTTGCCCTCGAAGCGCGAGAAGAGGGTGAAGGCATCGGCGGCCGCGCCCGCGAAGCCGGCCACCACGCGGTCGTGGTAGAGCTTGCGCACCTTCCGGGCCCCGCTCTTCACCACCGTGTGGCCGATGGTCACCTGCCCATCTCCCCCCAGCGCGACCGCTCCGCGATGGCGCACGCAGAGGACCGTCGTCGCGCGCACGCGCTCCAGCATCAGGGCCTGGACGGTCCCGCGCCCCCTGCACGCGCCCGTGGGTGAGCGGCGTCGTAGGCGCGCACGATGTGCGCCGAGCTGACGTGGGTGTAGCGCTGGGTGGTGGTGAGCCGGCTGTGCCCCAGCAACTCTTGGACGACGCGGAGGTCAGCACCGCCATCGAGGAGATGGGTGGCGAAGGTGTGCCGCAGGGTGTGCGGGCTCACCCGGCGCTCGATCCCCGACGCCTTCGCCGCCCGCTTCACGAGCGTGAGGACGCTGCGGGAGGTGAGGCGGCCCCCCCGGAGGTTGACGAAGAGCGGCCCGCGCGGCTCGGGGCGAGTGCCGAGGTAGGCGTCGAGCGCGCGCCGGGCCGCTCGACCGAAGGGAACGATCCGCTCCTTGCCGCCCTTGCCGAGCGCGCGAATCGTCATCGCCTTGTCGTCCACGTCCTCCACGTCGAGGCCGGTCAGCTCGGAGACCCGTAGCCCGCTGGCATAGAGCAGCTCGAGGATGGCCACGTCGCGCGTCCGCGCGCGGCCGACGAGGCCGCGGGCATCCACCATCGGCTTCGCCTCGTCCACGGGCAGAAACGAGACGAGCTTGCGGGGCACGCGTGGACTCCTGACGTCACGGGCCACGTTGCGCTCCACCTCGCCTTGGCGCACGAGGAAGCGGAACCAGCTGCGCAGGGCGGACAGATGACGGGTCACGGTGACGGGATCGAGGCCGCGCCGATGCAGATGGGCGAGGTAGGCGCGAATCAGCCGGCTGTCGACCTCGCCCACACGAGTGCAGCGCGCCTCGGTGCAGAAGCGACGGAAGTCGTCGAGGTCGATGCGGTAGGCGCGCAGGGTGTGCGGCGAGGCCTGCCGCTCCACCGAGAGGTAGCGCAGGAATCGCGGCAGCAGCTCGGTCATGCGCCCGCGGTCTCGACCTCGCGCTCGAAGTCGCATCCCTCGCGCACGCACTGCCGCACGACGCGCCCGCGCGCCGCCCGCTCGGTCAAGAACGCCGCACCGCACTTCGGGCAGGGATCGGCCACGGGACGCTGCCAGACCACGAACGTGCAGTTGGGGTAGGCGGAACAGCCGTAGAAGACGCGCCCGCGCTTGCTGCGCCGGGCCACGAGCTGGCCCGCGCACCCCGGCTGGGGACACGCGATGCCCAGGGTGACCGGCTTGGTCGTCTTGCACTCTGGATAGCCCGAGCACGCGATGAACTTGCCGTAGCGTCCATGCTTGATGACCATGGGCTTGCCGCAGGTCGGGCATGTCTCGTCCGTGGGCTCATCGGCGGCGCGCTCGTTCCCGCTCAGATCGCGGGTGTAGCGGCAATCGGGGTACGCCGAGCACGCCAGGAACTTGCCGAAACGGCCCCAGCGCTCGAGGAGCGGTTGGCCGCACTCCGGGCAGGCTTCCCCGGTTTCCGTCCCCGCCTTGACGTTGCGCATCTCCTTCTCGGCCCGTCGCAGCTCCGGCTCGAAGCGCGCGTAGAACTCCCTCACCGTGTCAACCCACGCGCGGTCGCCGTCCTCGATCTTGTCGAGCGAGTCCTCCATCTGCGCGGTGAACTCGACGTCCATGATCTCCGGGAAGAAGGGCTTCAGGAGATCGGTCACCTCGATGCCGAGCTGCGTGGGAAAGAGGGTGCGGCGCTCGCGGTGCACGTAGCCCCGCTCGTTGATGATGGTGCCGAGAATCGACGCATAGGTGGACGGGCGGCCGATCCCCAGCTCCTCCAGCACTTTCACCAGCGAGGCCTCCGTGAAGCGCGCCGGCGGCTGGGTGAAGTGCTGCTTGGGGTCGAGGGCCAGCAGCGCGAGCACCTCGCCCACCTCGAGGGGAGGAATGGCGCTCTCCGCCTCCTCCTCGGGGCCCGCCTCGCTCTCCTCACGGGTCTCCACGTAGACCGCGGTGAAGCCCTTGAACTTGAGGGTCTGCCCCTGGGCCCGGAACAGGGCGACGGGCGCCGTCTCGCTCGCCTTCGCCACGGCCGCGTCGGGGACAGGCCCCGCCGTGATGTCCGCGGCGACGGTGTCATAGACGGCCGGCTGCATCTGGCTCGCCAGGAAGCGCTCCCAGATCAAGCGGTAGAGGGCGAGCTGATCCTTGGTGAGGTGCCGCGCCAGCCCGCGTGGATCTCGGGCGACATCAGAAGGCCGGATGGCCTCGTGCGCCTCCTGGGCGCGTCCACGGGAACGGTACACCGGCGGCGTTTCGGGCAGGTACTCACGTCCGAAGCGTTTGCCGATGAGCGCTCGCGTCTCCTCCTGGGCCTCGCGCGCGACCTGCACGGAGTCGGTCCGCATGTAGGTGATGAGCCCCACGGGCCCTTCGCCGCCCAGATCGATTCCCTCGTAAAGCTGCTGGGCCACCATCATCGTCTTCTTGGCCGTGAAGCCCAGCTTGCGGCCCGCCTCCTGTTGCAAGGTCGAGGTGATGAACGGTGGAGCGGGAGAGCGCCGCCGCTCCCCGCGCGTCACCGTGCGGACGACGTAACGCGCTCCCTCCAGCCGCTCCATGACCCCGCGCGTGGTGGCCTCGTCGGGGAGGGACACCTTCTCGCCCTCCACCTCCTTCAGCGTCGCGGTGAACTCCGGTGGACGCTCGCCCCGCAGGCGTGCGTGAAGCGACCAGTACTCCTCCGGGCGGAAGGCCTCGATCTCGCGCTCGCGGTCGACGATGAGCCGCACGGCCACCGACTGGACGCGGCCGGCGGAGAGACCGCGCTGGATCTTGTCCCACAGGAGCGGGGAAAGGTTGTAGCCGACGAGCCGGTCGAGCACGCGGCGCGCTTGCTGGGCGTCGACCTTCTTGAGATCGATCTTGCCCGGGTGCAGGAAGGCCGCCTTCACCGCCCGCTCGGTGATCTCGTTGAAGGTGATCCGGTACACCTTCCTCTTGTTGACGGGCAGCTCCTGGGCGAGATGCCAGCCGATGGCTTCCCCTTCCCGATCGGGGTCGGTGGCCACGTACAGAGCGTCGGCCTTCTCCGCGGCCTTCTTCAGCTCGTCGAGGACCTTCTTCTTGCCGGGCGAGATCACGTACCGGGGCTTGAAGCCCTTCTTGGGATCCACGCCCAGCTGCGACTTGGGAAGGTCTCGGACGTGCCCCATCGACGCCTTGACCACATATGTGGCGTCCAGATACTTCTGGATCGTCTTCACCTTCGTCGGCGATTCCACCACCACCAGCGACCGCTTCACCCGTGCTCTCTCCTTGCGCGATGTGCCATCGTCCCCTCCGGTGCTTCCGCCGGCGGCGCCACCGGCCCCCGAGCGGCCACCCACCGCTGCCCGGGCAGCTGGCGAGCCCATCCGGCAATCTCCAGGGCGACCAGCGCCGCCGATATTTGCGATGCATCGGCGATTCCACGCCCGATCAGTTCGTCGATCTGGCGGGGCTCGTCCGTCGCCAGCAGCGCCAACACGCGACCTTCCGGGGTTCGGTCTGACGGCTGAGACAGTGCTCGGAAGCTCGTCGAAGGGGCCCGCAGGGCGCGACGCCAGTGCTCCGGTAATTCTTGCACGACGTCGGTCCAATCGCGAACCAGTTTAGCACCGTCCTGGAGGAGGCGAAGGGGCCCCTGACTCATGGCATCGGTAATTTTCCCTGGAACGGCAAAGACTTCGCGGCCGAGATCGGCCGCGAATCCGGCCGTGATCAGGGCCCCGCTCCGCTCCCCGGCCTCGACGACGACCACGCCGAGCGCGAGCGCGGCGAGAATCCGGTTCCGCGCGGGAAAATTCCAGGGCCGCGGCGCCGTCCCGCGCGCGAACTGGGAGACGAGAGCGCCGCGCCCTTCGATCTCGCGAGCGAGCCCGCGATTGTCGGCGGGGTAAATCACGTCGATCCCGCTGCCCAGGACGGCGATGGTCCGCCCACCGGCCTCGAGCGCGCCACGATGCGCGGCGGTGTCGATGCCGCGCGCGAGACCGCTCACGATCGTGACCACGCGCGCCGCGAGGTCTGCGGCCAAGGTCTCGGCCACCGCGAGGCCGTAGGGTGTGGCGCTCCGCGAGCCCACGACGGCGATGGCCAGGGCGTCGTCGGTCGTGAGCTCGCCGCGCACCTCGAGCGACGGCGGCGCCGCGATGGGGGCGAGCAAGGCCGGATACTCATCATCGCCAGGCCGAAGAGAGCGCTCCATATGTCGGGGAAGTATATCGGCGGGGCGGGGCCCGCGGAAGAATCGGAATCGATACGGTGCCTATCGGGCGGCGGCGCCGAGAAGCCCACGAGCCTACACCGCGGCCGCGCTGCGGGGATGCGCGCGCACGAGACGTTGCCACGTGGCGCGGGCTGCCGCAGTCGCGATCGATATCGTAGGCCTCCGCGATCCAGAACTGCGCGTGCGGCGCCAGCATGTGTCCCGGATACGTGGCCACCAGATCCATGAAGTCGAGCACGGCCTGGCCGTACTCGCCGGACTGGAAGAGGGTGAGGGCCACCGCGTAGGATTCTGCCCGTGATCGGATCGGCCACCGCGGGCGCGACCACGGGCGCCGGGGCAGCCGGGCGCGAGAGCCCGCCGATCTCCCCCCGGGTGCG
>Ga0184637_10002542_pt1 | contig 11708 bp, 7 predicted proteins | sample PLM3_127_b2_FD_133143 | JGI IMG/M metagenome (GOLD analysis project Ga0184637, IMG submission 133143) | Groundwater sediment microbial communities from an aquifer in East River, Colorado, USA - PLM3_127_b2 | ecosystem: Environmental > Terrestrial > Soil > Riparian zone | place: USA: East River...
GGTATGGGTCTGGGCGAGCGGCTGCAGTATCTCGATCGGAGAGTCATTTTTCTGGTTATCTTGCTGGTGATCCTCATCCCGTATGTGAAGCCGATCGGTCTTCCCATTCGGGTGTCGAAGGAGGCGGCGGCCTTTTATGACGCGATCGAGCGGGTGCCGCCGGGGAGCACCGTCTTCCTCGCCGCCGACTATGACGCGGCATCGTTGCCTGAGCTCTATCCGATGACGCTCACGGCGATCGAGCAGTGTTTCCGGCGGAACCTCAAGATCGTGGGGTTCTGCTTATGGCCCGGCGGACCGCCGCTCTTGAACCGCGCACTGGCCGAAGTCGCGCCTCGCCACGGCAAGCAGTATGGGGTGGATTACGTGAACCTGGGCTTCAAGGACGGGCAGGAGGCGGTGATGGTGATGGTGGGTGCCTCGATCCGCGACGCCTTTCCCGCCGATTTCAACGGCACGCCGGTCGCGAGCATGCCGGTCATGCACGGGATTCAGAACTTCTCGAACGTGCACGTTCTCATCAATATCTCGGCCGGCTATCCGGGAACCAAGGAATGGGTGCAGCAGGTGGGCTCGCGCTTCCGGAATGCTCTCGGTCAAAGCATCCCGATCGTGTCCGGGTGCACGGCGGTGAGCGCGCCCGAATACTATGCCTATGTGAACGCCGGGCAGCTCGACGGGCTCCTGGGCGGACTCGCGGGGGCGGCCGAGTACGAGAAGCAGGTGGGGATCATGGGGACGGCGACGCGCGGCATGGATACTCAGTCGTTGGCTCATGTGGCGATCATCGCCTTCATCATTCTCGGGAACATCCTGGGCCGGGGAGCCGGTAGGAAGCATGCTGCCTGAGTCCTTTCTCATCACCATGAACGGGATCTTCACGCTCGCGATCCTGAGCTTCCTCTTCCGCGACAATCCCGTGTACAAGACGGCCGAGCACCTGTTCATCGGCGTGGCCGCCGGCTACTACGTCGCCCTCGAATGGCAAAACGTGTTCCAGCCCAACCTATGGCAGCCGTTGGTCGGAGCCGGCGATGCGTCCCCGCGGTGGGTGCTCCTGGTGCCATTCGTGATCGGGCTCCTCATGTTCAGCCGCTTCGTGCCGCGCTATGCCTGGCTCTCCCGCTGGTCGCTCGCGCTCATGGTGGGGGCCTATGCCGGACTGGCGGTGATCGGGGCGGCGCAGGGCGACCTGATCCGCCAGGTCGAGGCGACCATGGTGCCGGTGATCGCGACGGAGAACGTGCCCTGGTTTGACCCGGCCGACCCCTCGGGACCGAGCGCGATCAACAACTTGATCCTCGCGATCGGCCTCTTCGCCTCGCTGGCCTATTTCTTCTTCTCGCGCGAGCACCGCGGTGCTCTGGGCGGGATCGCCAAGCTCGGCATCTGGTTTCTGATGTTGTCCTTCGGTGCTTCGTATGGGTTCACGGTGATGGCGCGCTATTCGCTCATGATCGGACGGCTCGACGTTCTCATCCGCGAGTGGCCGAAGGTGGCGCCGGGGGTGGCCCAGTTCTGCATGGGGTTGTTTGTGGTGGGAGTGGCGGTGGCGGCGGTGCTCGAGTTCCGCAGCCGGCGAACGGGCGGCGGCATGGGGGCAACGTAGCCCTCTCGGTCTGAGGGGCTCGCAATCCTAAGAATTCCGCGCCGGGAGTGCTAGGCTCTAGGCGCCATGATCCCACCCTCACCTCCGGCGTTCGAGCAGTCCGTCGACGATCCCATCCATCTGCTCGAAGACGGCCCGCGCGACCCCGCCTGGAACATGGCGCTGGATGACGCGCTCCTTCATCTCCGCCAGCGAGGCGCGCTGGCCGGCACCTGGGTGCGGCTCTTCGGCTGGTCCCCGCCAGCGGTGTCGATCGGTCGGCTCCAGTCCCCGGCCGCCGAGCTTGACTTGCCGGCACTCGCCGAGGCCGGGATTCCCGTGGTTCGACGCTCCACCGGCGGCAAGGCGGTCTACCATGCGGACGAGCTCACCTACTCGCTCGTCGGAGGGGTGCCCGATCCCACCTGGGGCGCGAACCTGCACGAGACCTATCGGCGGGTGACCGCGGTGCTCGCCGACGCCCTCCTGCGCCTCGGGGTGCCCACACAGCTTGCCCCCCGGCGGCGGGCGGCATCGGCGGCGAGCGGCGGGCTCGAGGGCGCCTGCTTCGCCGTGGTTTACGGCCACGAGCTCGTGCATGCGGGACGAAAGATCTGCGGCAGCGCCCAGCGCCGACTCACTCGTGCCTTCCTGCAACATGGGTCGCTGCTCCTCGGCCCCGAGCAGTCGCGCATGGCGCTCTTCTTGCGCTCGAACCGTGGTGCGGGCGAAGACGGCGATCGCGAACACGGCGGTCGCGAGGCCCTTGCCGCTCGACTCCGGGCGGAGACCGTCGATGTCGCCACCGCGGTGGGCCGGCCGGTGAAACCGGACGAGCTGGCCGCGGCGGTGCGCGCCGCGCTCGCCGCCGGTTTCGGCGCGCGGGTCATCGCCGGCGAGTTGACGCCGGCAATCATCCTCGAGGCCGAGTCGCGGCTAGAGTCGGTGCGGGTGGCCGCCGCCCGCGTGGGCAGCGTTGACACCCTTGAGCTTCAAGGCTAGCGTTGTCGTCGCCGCGGATCCCCCCCCTCCCCGCGAACTGACTCGACCCAGACGTGAGATCGACGATTCCTGCTTGCACAGCCATCGTGCTGGTCGCGGTGGTTGCCTCCGCATCCGCCGCCGGGCTCGAGCCTGCCCCGCTCCAGGTGGCTCGCTCGGCGGCTGAGATCACGATCGCGGGCGAACATTTCGCCCTCACCTGGTCGGCGGCCAAAGGCGGGGACCTCACCTCGATCCGCTTGCATGACGGGGCGGAATGGCACGAGCTCGTGGGCCAAGGGGCTCGCCGCACTTCGGTCCCCGGGTTGTTGATCTACACGACCGAGGGCACGCTCGGGCCGTTCGCCACCGCGACGCTCACGGTCACCGAGGAGTCTCCCGAGCGAGCCGTGATCTTCGGCAGCTCGCGCCTCGCCACCGAAGCCGGGGTGCCTTCGGCCCTCGAGCTCCACCAAACCTTCACCGTGTATCGCGAGGGCGCCGTGTTCGTGGATGTCACGCTCGAACTTCCGGCCGGGAGCGCGCCGCTCGCCGTCCGCAAGGCTTCGCTGGGCTGGCCGGTGGAAACCGCCAGCTACACGCTCCAGTTCTGGCATTGGCAGCGCGATCCCCGGCATGGCTCCGGATTTCTCGATCCGCAACCGACCTTCAGCGGATCCTTCTGCCCCAACGCCGGCCTGGCCCTTGGAACCGCCGGAGGCATCTCGAATCAACTTCAAGTGATAGTTGAATCCAGCCGTGGAATCGATGGTTCAGCTTCCAATTGGATCAAGGACGGCCACCATTTCATCACCTGGCTCCGGGGCGAGAGCCCAAACCCGGCCGAGCTCGTGGCGCCTTACCACTACCGGAACCGCTGGGGGTTCTTTCTCGGCCGGAGCCCCGAGCACTCACGGCTGACCGGCCCTCGGCTAGCTTACTGGGTCGAAGGCGGGGAAACGGCGATGGCCTTCCCTTCAGCTGGCGCCATCGACGCCATGGCGCGTTGCGGCGCCAGCGCGATCGTGCTCGGTGAGGGGTGGAGGCGAGCCGGGGGGCGGGACGGGAACGTCCCGGTGGACGAAGCCGCGTTCGGCGAATTTGTCCGCTTGGCCCATGCCGCCGGGATCAAGTGCCTGGTGACCACCGTTCCCGGAGGGGATGGCGAGGCTCTCGGACGGTGGGCGCGCCAGGCCGGCCTCGATGGGCTCTATCTGGTCCAAGCGTCGGCGCACTATGCGGCGATTGCGGACTCCGCCGCCGAGTACCCGGCCCAGGCCACGTTCGCTTGGGGGAAGGCCCTCCGCCGGGGCCTGGGAGATGACGCCCTCCTCATCGTGCACACCGGACTCGAAGCGCCCGACATGACCCTCGGCCTCTTGAGCGACGGCGTTGCTTTTGGCACCGAGCGCGTCGATTGGCGAGCAAGCCGATCGACTCTGGCGAGCGACTACCTGGGGGGGGCCGGTTTCGCCAGGCCATGCCCGCTGGGCCTCGCCGACCCAATGAAAACCGCACAGGCGGCGGCGATCGCCGCCGCCACCGGCGCCGTGCCCATGGTGGCGATCGGTCAGGGCCCCCTAGCCGCGACCGGGGCGGAGAGGTCCGCCTATGTGGCCGCGGCCTGGGCGCTGCCGCTGTGGCAGCTCCTCCGGCTGGTCGAACCGGGCCCGGAGGTGTCGCTCAGGCGGCCGGGAACGCGGGCGGCGGCGGCCACGTCCAACGTGGACTTCTGGTCCTCCGTCTACCGGTTGAGCGATGACGCGGCCCTCCTCCTCACCGGCAACTTGTCACGCGCGGTCAAGGATTCCACCGCCATCGCCGTCGATTTCGACGCCCTCGGTTTTGACGGTGAGTACACGGTCGAGCACCTGACCGCAGACTCGATCGAGGGCTACGGCGTGCGCTATCTCGGCCACACCGCCAACGGACGGATCCGCACCGAATCCATTCCTCGTTATGGGGTGCGTGGGTTTCTGTTCATCCGCGGCGAGCATTCGCCGGCGATAGCTCGCGCCCTCGACGAAGGCCTCCAGGTTTCGAGCGCCTTGTCCGACCAGCGCCCGCCCGACCCGGTCGCAGGGCTTCAAGTGACGCCGGTCACCGCGGGCCTCGAGCTGGCCTGGTCGCCGGTCGCCGACAACCATCACGTGGCGAGGTACCGGATTTATCGCAGCGCCGATCCCGGTTTCAAACAGGCTCGTGAGACGCTTGTCCTCGGCGAGGCGTACGAGGAGACTCGCGCCCGCGATCTCGCCGTGTCACCAGGTGAGCGCTGGAGCTATGTGGTGACCGCGGTGGATGTCGCCGGCAACGAAGGCCGCCCGTCGCCGGCGGTGCGTGCCACGGTTCCCGCCGGCGAGCGGAGCTTCAGTTTCAGTGATTCCGCCGCCGCTCGGCGGACTTTCGTGCCGCAGGCCGGCAGCTGGACGGTCCACGACTCGGCCTACGGCCACGGCTGCACTCCCGACGCGACTCGTTTGGCCACGAGCCTGCTGGCCGGAGTAAAGCTCGCCGACGTCGATCTGGCGGTCAAGATTACGAGCCCTGCCGGCGGGCCGGTTGCCGGGGGTCTCCTGTGCCGATCGAACACCACCGGGGAGGGCTATGCGCTCTGCCTGGGAGAGCCGGTGCCCGGCACCGTGGTCCTGGCCCGCATCGACGGCGGAAAGGTTCGGCCGCTCGCCACCGCCTACTATCCTTTCGTGACTGCCAGGACGGCGACTCACACCCTGCGTTTGGTCGCTCGCGGCGAGGAGCTGGCCGGCTACTGCGACGACCGCCTGCTCGTCAGCGCCACCGATAGCACCTATGCCGGCGGGCAGGTGGGGCTGGTCGCCATGCAGGGCCATGTCCACTTCGACAATTTGACCCTGAACGCCCCAGGCGCGGTTTCCGGCGCCGGCGAGCGAATTCGCCTCCCAAGCCCGGCGGTGGTACCTTCTAACCCTTAGGCTAACGCTTAGCTGCCGGGTCTAATCCTGTCGGGGTGCCCACAAGGAGCGAGAGAAGATGGAATCGATCAACCGCAGGCTCGCCTGGTTCGGGGCTTGGGCCCTCATCCTGAGCTTCGTCGTCGCCGGTTGCGGCCGCGGCGGATCCAAGGGCTCCGAGGCCCGGCGCACCGACGACTTCCCGCGTCCCGAGGAGCCGGGTGCCTTTGAAGGGACCGGCCGCTATGGCGGCCGGATCGTCTACGCCGAGATCAGCGATCCCAAGACCTTCAACGGGATGATCGAGAACGAGCAGTCGAGCCGCGAAGTCCTCACCCCGATGGTGGAGGGGCTCACCAACCTGCACCCGATCACCCAGGAGGTCGCCCCTTCGCTGGCCAAATCCTGGGAGACTACCGATGGGCGCACCTGGATCTTCCACTTGCGCAAGGGAGTGCGCTGGTCGGACGGGGTACCCTTCACTGCCGACGACGTCATGTTCTCCTTCGAGGTTCTCTACGACGAAGAGATCCACCCATCCATGGCCGACCTCCTCACCGTCGGCGGCCAGAAGTTCGACGTCAAGAAGATCGACGAACACACGGTCCAGGTCACCACGCCCACGCCCTACGCCCCCTTCGAGAGCTTCATCGGCGGCGTCCGCTTGATGCCGCGCCACAAGCTCGAGGAGGCCTATCGGAACGGGACCTTCGAGTCAGCTTATGGAGTCAACACCCCGCCCGCGGACCTGGTCTACACCGGGCCTTTCCGTCTCAAGGAGTACCGGCCGGGAGAGAAGACCGTCCTCGAGCGGAATCCGTACTACTGGCGTTATGACAGTGAGGGACAGCGGCTCCCGTATCTCGATGAGCTCATCTTCGTCACCGTCCCGGACCACAACACCCGCATCCTCCAGTTCGAGAGCGGCGACATCGACATGATCGACGATATCCCGGCCGACGGCTACGAGCTGATCTCGAACGGAGCGGCCAAAGGCGACTATACGATCTATGACCTCGGCCCCGGACTCAACACCGAGTTCATGTGGTTCAATCTGCGCACCGACAAGAACCCCCAGGGCCAGTACTATGTCCCACTCTACAAGCAGAAGTGGTTCAACAACGCGAACTTCCGCCGCGCCCTCAGTTATGGAATCGATGGCAAGTCGATCATCAACACCATCCTCTACGGGCGCGGCGTTGAACACTGGGGCACCACCGCCACGGTCGCCAACAAGAAATGGCACTCGCCGAACGTGGTCAAGTACCCGTTCGACCTCGACAAGGCGGCCAAGATGCTGGAAGCGGAAGGCTTCATCGACCGGAACGGCGACGGAGTGCGCGAGGATCCGGCGGGCAATCGGCTCGAACTCCTGGTGCAGACCAACTCGGAGAACAACCGCCGCGGGCAGATCGGAAACCTGGTGCAGGAGGACTGGACGAAGATCGGGGTCAAGACCACCTTCTCGGCCATCGCTTTCAACGATCTGGTTCGCCGGAACAAAGAGACCTTCGACTACGAGTGCCAGCTCCTCGGTCTTGGGGGAGGGGGTCTCGACCCCGCTTCGGGGATGAACGTGTGGAAGTCCGCGGGCACCACGCACTACTGGTGGCCAGAGCAGAAGCGGCCGGCCACCGCCTGGGAGGCCCGAGTCGACTCGCTCATGGACGCTCAGATCCAGGAGCTCGACTACGCTAAACGGAAAGGGCTCTACGACCAGGTGCAGTACATCATCTCGGACATGTGCCCGCTCCTCCAGTGCCCGGTGCGGACGGTCTCGGTGGCGGCAAGGAATCGGATCGGCAACATGAAGCCGGTCATCCTCGAGCACCGGTTCTTCTGGAACGTGGATGAGCTCTACATCAAGTCGCCGGAGGAGATGGCGGCCAAGTAGACGCGGCGAGGCGGCGAATAGGCATAGGCGGCGAAGGGCGATGCGTTCCTACATCCTGAGACGATTCCTGCACTTGATCCCCATCCTCTTGGGGATCTCCCTCCTGTCCTTCTTCGTCATCCAGCTCGCCCCAGGCAACTTCCTTACTTTGATGAAGGCCGATCCCCAGGTGTCAAAGCAGAAGATCGCCGAGATGGAGCGCAAGTTCGGCCTCGATCGGCCGTGGCCGGTCCAGTACGGCCTTTGGCTCAAGAACATCGTGCTCCACTTCGACTTCGGGTACTCGTTCGCCAACAAGCGGCCGGTGGGAGCCCTGATCCGCGAACGGCTGGCCAACACCCTGTTGCTCTCTCTCACGGCCATGGTCCTCGCCTGGGGCCTGGCGTTGCCTCTCGGCATCATCTCGGCCGTGCGCCAGTACAGTTGGATCGACAAGCTCAGCTCCTTTTTCGCCTTTCTCGGGCTCTCGATTCCAAGCGTGTTTTTCGCTCTGCTCATGATCTTGTTCGCGGCGAAAACGGGTTGGTTCCCGATCGGGGGGATGGAGAGCCTCGACTACGACTCTCTTGGGTTCTGGGGCAAGGTGGGGGACCGCCTGCACCATTTGGCCTTGCCGGCACTCGTCCTCGGGACGGGCCCGATGGCGGGCCACATGCGCCAGATGCGCGGCAACTTGCTCGACGTGCTGCGGATGGATTATGTGACCACGGCGCGGTCGAAGGGGCTTTCCGAGTCCAAGGTGATCCTTCGCCACGCGGTGCGGAATGCCATTAACCCGCTCATCACCATCTTCGGTTACTCGCTGGCGAGTCTCCTGTCCGGGGCCTTCCTGGTCGAGGTGGTGATGGCCTGGCCGGGGCTCGGACGGCTCACCGTCGATGCGCTGTTTGCGCGGGACCTTTATCTGGTCATGGGGGGGGTGGTGATGGCGGCGACCATCTTGATCATCAGCAACCTGATCGCCGACATCATGTTGGCGCTGGCCGATCCGCGGATCACGTACTCATGACATCCATCATCACCGGCGCCGTGGCGCCGATGGAATTGCCGGCGGAGCTCGAAGCGGCCGAACAGATCGCCCGGCCGCCGCAATCCCCGTGGGGTATCTTCTGGCGAGAGTTCAAGAAGAGCCCGGTCGCTCTGGCCGGCGGGGCGATTCTTGCCGTCTTCTATCTGGGAGCCTTGTTCGCCCCCTTCCTCGCCCCTTACGGCATGGAGTCCCAGTCCCGCGAGCTCTCCTGGGCGCCCCCGACGCGCATTCATTTCATCGACGCCGAGGGACGGCTCCATGGCCGGCCTTTCGTCTACGGCCACCGGATGGTCTCGCTGGCGGCGAAGCGCTACGCCGAGGACCAGAGCGTCGTGTTTCCGATCCGCTTCTTGCCTCGCGGGGAGCCCTATCGCCTCCTCGGGGTCCGGCTTGACCGCCACGTCTTCGGCGTGGACCAGCCCGGGCGGATCTTCCTCTTCGGCGCCGATCTCTACGGGCGGGATACATTTTCCCGCATCCTCTACGGGTCGCGAATCTCCCTAACCGTGGGCATCCTTGGGATCGCGATCAGCTTCACGTTCGGGCTCCTGCTCGGCGGAATCGCCGGCTTCTTCGGCGGAGTCACCGATACGATCATGATGCGGCTCACCGAAGTCCTCATGTCGATACCTGGCCTCTACTTGATCCTCGCTCTGCGCTCGGTGTTTCCCGACGACATGCCGAGCGACCGCATGTACATGGCCATCGTCGGCATCCTGAGCTTGATCGTCTGGGCGAGCCTCTCGCGCATCATCCGCGGGATGGTCCTTTCGATTCGCCAGAACGAGTTCGTGACTGCGGCCCGCGCCCTGGGAATGAACCGCCTTCGGATCATCGTGCGGCACATCTTGCCCAATACCCTGAGCTTCACCATTGTTGCGGCCACGATCTCGGTGCCAGGGTACATCCTGGGCGAGGTGGCGCTCAGTTTTCTGGGGGTCGGAATCCAGGAGCCGCAGGCGAGCTGGGGCCTCATGTTGTCTCAGGCGCAGAACGTGAGCGTGCTCCAGCGGTTCTCCTGGGTGCTGGCGCCGGGGTACTTCATCTTCATCACCGTCCTCGCCTTCAACTTCCTCGGCGACGGGCTGCGCGACGCTCTCGATCCCCGCAAGGTGCGTTAACCGGGCTGCCGATTTTCCTGGTCAGAGATCCACCTTGACCTGGACGTAGACCCAGTCGGAGCCATCATCGGGGGCATCCCCCTCTCCGATCAGGTCACCGGCGAAGAATCGGGAGTAGCCCAGTTCGATCCCCGCCCCGGGGAAGCCTTCGTAGCGGAACAGGAGATCAAGCTCCTGACCGAGATCGGCTTCGGTGCGGCTGGGATCGGGGCCGAACACCCGGACTCCGGCCTGGGTCACTTCTCCCGCGGTGTTGAACCAGGCATCTTCGGGCTGATCCAGGCGGAAGAGATGGTAATCGAGGAGCCCCGTGATCCGGCTCGTCACCCGGGCGCCGAGCTGCCCGCGGATGTCCCGGATGTTCTGCCGTCCGACGTAGTCCATGGTGCCGAGGTGCCGGTGGGTGCTGGGGAAGAGCTGACTCCAGGTCTCGAGCTCACCGTCGGCCGGATCCGGGTCTCCGCTGGCCCATTCGAAGGCGAGCGCCGCTTGGAGGTCGCGGGCTTCTTTGCGGGTGTAGGAGAGCTCGGCGACGAGCATCTGGGCGGCGATGTCGAGCGCGTCGCCCGCCTCGCCGGTCTGATAGCCGTATTCGACCTCGATGGCCAGTGCCTCGGGGAGCGCGCCGCGGCCGAGGACGCCGAGGGTGTGACGCTTGATCTCGCCGGTGGTGGTCGGGTGAGTCTTGTCGATGTCACGGAGCCAGTAGAGGTCGAGACGCTCGATGTGCCCCCCCTCTCGGGTGAAATAGGCCCCGGAGAAATTCCGATCCTGATCACTCATCACCGGTAGGCCTGGTGGACCGGGAGGATTGGTGTCGACCAGCTTGGCCGAGAACACATCCAGGAGCAGCGCCCCCATCACGAAACGAAACCGGTAGGCGTCGAAGGTGCGCGCCGAAGCGCCGAAGTCTTCGGTTCCGACCAGACGCTCGCGCCCGTAGCTCAGTTGCTGCCGGCCGAGGCGCACGTCGAGGGGCAGGTCCCAGATCCAGCGCAGATCGGCGTATCCTTCGAGGAGATCCAGGGACTCCACCTCCTGGCCGGTCTCGACCGTAGTCCCGTCCACCCCCCAGAAGCGGGTGTCCTGGGCCAGCACCCGACCTTCCACTCGCGGGCTCACCCGCACGTCGAGACCGAGACGGGTGCGTTGCCCGATGAAGCGCTGCCGATCGGGCCGGTCGTGGTCGAAGTCGGCGTTGTCGCGGAACTCGGGGCGCACTCGCACTTGCCCGAAGACGGTCAGGTCGCGCTCATCTCGCTTCTCCTCGTCGTCGTCGGCGAAAGCGAGGGGAAGAGTCATCGCGTGCACGATGAGCATCAGTGTGGAGAACAGCACCGGGCGCGAACCGAACATGCGCGGCAGGGTACGCGGGCGGTGTGTTGGCTGTCAACCGCGATCGGTCGACGAGCGTGGATATCAGTCGAAGTGGAACTCGACTCCCAGCCGGGCGCCGAATCCGTCGACGTCGATCCGTTCGCTCACCGGGAGACCCTGCTCGTAACGGTCGATGTTGCGGCTGACGGTGGCATCGTTGGCCCACAGCTCACCCATCAGTCGCACATCGGAAGAGACCGGCACCAGGAGACCGCCGAACAGCTGCCATCCGGGGCCGGTATAGACATTGGTGTCCTCGATCCCCTGTTCGTAGTTCCGAACCTCGTTGACCAGGACCTCGTAGGCCACGCCGACGCCGACGAACGGCGTGACGGTGCGGCTCCCGGGCAGCCGGAAGCCGAGCGCGACCCCGAGCGGGATCAGGTTCGAGGAGGTATCGAGGCGGCGGACGGAAGTCGTGATGACGTTGCCGTTCTGGTCGACCGACTCGGCGATGATCGTCTCGTCGGTGAACGAGCGCCGGTAGAAATCAGCAGTGAATCCGGCGGTGATCCGGTTCTGGAGCTCGACGCCGGTCGAGAGGCCGAAGAAGCCGCCGCCGTTCCTATCGCCTTCGGGGTCGAAGGTCCCGAACTTCAAGTGGACGAAGTTCTCCCGGTCCGGGCGTGGGGTCCGGTAGTGGGGATGCCGGGATGCTCGCGGTCGTCGGGTCAGGCGTCGCGGATAAGCTGGAGAGCAATCGTCGGCAAACACCGGGCTCGCCGCCAGCTCGGTGAGGCCGCCGGCCATCAGGGTGAGAAGCACGACGGCAAGACGGCGGCGA
>Ga0184637_10002543_pt1 | contig 11708 bp, 18 predicted proteins | sample PLM3_127_b2_FD_133143 | JGI IMG/M metagenome (GOLD analysis project Ga0184637, IMG submission 133143) | Groundwater sediment microbial communities from an aquifer in East River, Colorado, USA - PLM3_127_b2 | ecosystem: Environmental > Terrestrial > Soil > Riparian zone | place: USA: East River...
CATCTACGAAAGGATTTGCAATCATGGCTACTTCAACCGTCAAGCCCATTCCCGATGGCATGCACTCGGTAACTCCACACCTGGTTTGTGCCGGCGCGGCCGATGCAATCGAGTTCTACAAACGCGCGTTCGGCGCCGTTGAGCTGATGCGGCTGCCGGGGCCGGATGGAAAGCTGGCGCACGCCGCCATTCAGATCGGCGACTCCGTGGTCATGCTGATGGACGAGTTCCTCGATCAGGGTGCAGCCGGGCCCAAGGCACTCGGCGGCTCACCGGTGTGGATTCACCTGTACGTCAACGATGCCGACGCGTTTGTCGCGCGCGCCACGGGTGCGGGCGCCAAGGTCACGATGCCCGTTGCGGACATGTTCTGGGGCGACCGCTATGGCCAGCTGGAAGATCCGTTCGGACACGGCTGGTCGGTGGCGACCCACACCCGCGATCTGAGCCCGCAGGAGATTCAGGCGGCGATGGGTAGCGCTAACGCATGCCGGCCGCTCGTGACCACAGAGTCCAGTCGCTCGTGATCACACAGTCCGATTCGTCGGCGCCAGGCGATCCGTCACCGCGATCAGCCACTGGGATGCGACATCGTGATCACTTCGACAGGCTCGCGCGCACCGCGCCGGCGAGATCACCGTGTCCCCCGACGCAACTGCCGCGAGAACGCCAAGATCGTCGCTCCGGAACCCCCGACCGCCGCGGGACACGTTTACGCAGCCTACGGGGGCGTCTACATCGGAGTGGCCATTGTGTGGTTGTGGGCGGTCGACAAGATTCAGCCGACGGCGGCCGACTGGCTCGGGCGTGGGCGTGAGCCTCGCGGGCATGTTCATCATCATGTTCGGCGAGCGCGTTGCGCGCTGACGGCTGCAGCCTCAGACGACCATCAGCCCACGGTGCTGTGGTTCTCGCCTCATCGAGCGCCGAGGTTGAAAGGCGAAACGCATTCGGTGCACCTACCCGCGACCTGGGGGCGGGCCACCTGAACAGTGGGGTTGCGAGGCTTCGAAATAGACATGTGCTCGGTACATTCGCGGCAACGGTCGCGTATGAGCACACGATCGAACAGCCTAAGAGCAGAGGAGGTTTCCATGAAGGGTGTCCTCACCACCGCTGCCGTTGGCTTCGCCGGAACGACGTTTGCGGCCCCGCCCGAGACCTACGCGCTGATCGCCGGCGGCCTGCTTGTCATGGCTGTCGCCGTGCACCTCCTCGGACGACGCTGAACCACCGACCATCAGCCGCGCGGTGACCTTGGCGCGCATGCGGGGGACTGTATATCCATACGGGGTATCCGCTTAGCTCCAGTTGCGCTAGGATTACTGGATGGATATCCAGATAGTAGCGTCGGAGGCAGGTAAAGACTACCCCCGCAACTGGAGCGAGTTCCTGGACCGGTTTGCCAGCGAAGAGGCATGCCTGTCCTATCTGGAGGGACTGCGCTGGCCGCAAGGATTCGTTTGTCCGTCGTGTGGCGTTGCGGGCCAGCCCTACCGCTCCAGCCGTGCCCGGCTGATGTGTCGTGGCTGCGCCCGCCAAAGCACGGTGACCGCTGGCACCATCTTCGACAAGACCCGCACACCGCTGCGCGTGTGGCTGGCCGCGGCCTGGTACTTGACCAATCAGAAGCAAGGCGTGAGTGCCCTGGGCTTGCAGCGCGTGCTGGGCCTGGGCAGCTACGAGACCGCCTGGACCATGCTGCATCGGTTTCGCCGTGCGATGGTGCGCCCTGACCGGGAACGCTTGAAGGGCCAGGTCGAGGTCGACGAGACCTACCTGGCCATCACGGACCGCGAGGAGCTGATTTCCTCCGTAGGACGCAAGAGCGGCACGAGCAAAGTGCTGGTCGTTATCGCGGTGGAGACGCTTCAGCCCAAAGGCTTCGGCCGCATTCGCTTGCGCCGCATCCACAACGACTCCGAGAAGTATGTCGTGCCATTTGTGCAGGCGTCTGTCGAACCCGGGGCCCAAGTGCGAACCGATGGCTCGGCGGCCTACCGCTCGCTGGGCAAGCTGGGCTACGACCACCAGCGCAACGTCATGCTCGGCGCCGACGTCCCGGCCCACGTCTCGATGGCCGGAGTGCATCGGGTCGCTTCACTGGTCAAGCGCTGGATTCTGGGCACCCACCACGGCTCGGTCCAGCCCGACCACCTCGATGCCTACCTGGATGAGTTCGTGTTCCGCTTCAATCGCCGCACCTCGGGCTCGCGCGGCATGCTGTTTTACAGATTGCTCCAGCAGGCCGTCGTGACCGAGCCGGTGACCTACGAGGATGTCGTGCAGAAGGCACCACGGCGCCAGCAAACGCAGTAATATGAATACTGGATGGATATCCAGCTATGCCGCAACGACTGGAGCTAAGCGGATACCCATTATAAAAACGTACAGTCATTCCAATGAGCCCCCTGTCCCTTGCTGTCTCGATCCCGGTGCCAACTCGCCTGCCGGTTGAGCATTCGCTTTCGACGCAAAAGCAGCGACCGAAAACACCGCTGCGCAAGCCGCTCCCCGATCCCGAAACCCTGCACCCGGCGCTGTGGCACGCACACCAGCTCGGTCGCAGCAGCGAGCGCGCCGTTCCGAGTGGTTTCGTCGCGCTCGACGCGCAACTGCCCGGTGGCGGCTGGCCACGGCGCGCGCTCACCGAGCTGCTGTTGCCTCACCCAGGGGTGGGCGAGATTCGCCTGCTCAGTCAAAGCCTTGCGGCCACGCTGCATGAGGGCCGGCTGGTGATGCTCTTCGATCCGCCGGCCCATCTGTCGGGCTGGGCGTTGGCGCAGTGGGGCATCGACCCCGAACAACTGCTGGTCGTGTACACACGGCGGTCCGTGCAGAGCGCTCCCCCCGCGGGCCTGCGCGGTGCCGACAGCCATGTGCAAGGCGGTGGCGACGAGCTCTGGGCGCTCGAACAATCGCTCAAGAGCGGCCATGTCGGCGCGTTGCTCGCCTGGTTGCCGCCGCGCCTGCGTCCCGAGCGGCTGCGCCGGCTGCAACTGGCCGCGCAGGCGCATGACGGGCCGGCCTTCATGCTGCGCGAATGGGCAGCGCGCGAGCGGCCGAGCGCCGCGCCGCTGCGCCTGGCGTTGCGCAGTGTTGCGCCCGATCGGCTGGCCGTGCACTTGCTCAAGCGCCGTGGCCCGCAGATGGCGCATCCCATCACGCTGGCGTTGCCGCCGGTGTTGCCGTCGTCCGTTGCGGCGACGTTGGCCGCGCGCGAAGCCGCACCGCTGCAACCGCAGGCGACGACCGTCTGATCCCTGCCGATGTCGGTGGAGCCTCGCCATGCTGTGGATCGGCTTGCACCTGCCTTTGCTGTCGCTCGAATCCTTCATGGCCACGCTGCCGCCGGATGCCAGCGCCGAACCGATCGCGTTGCTCGATGCGCACGTGATCACGAGCGCGAATGCGCGCGCGCAACAACTCGGCGTGAAGCCGGGCCTCAAGCGCAGCACCTCGCTCGCGTTGGCGCCGCAGCTGCGTCTCGGGCAAGCCGATGCGGCGCGTGATGCGCAAGCGCTGACGAGCGTCGCGCACGCCGCGCTCGCCTTCACGCCCGCCGTCACGCTGCCGCCGCAAGACGCGTTGGGGCCGCATCAGCACCATGTGCTGATGGAAGTGCAGATGAGCCTGCGCTACTTCGGCGGGCTCGACAAGCTGGTGCAGCGCTTGAGTGCGACGCTCGCGCCGCTGGGCCATCGCGTATGCATCGCCAGCGCTCCGACGGCACAAGGCGCGGCGCTGCTGGCACGCTGCGTCTGCCTGCAGGCTTCGAGCAAGCCTTTGCACTGCGCCGACCTCGACGCCTTGCGGCACCGGCTCGACAGCACGCCTGTGTGGGTGCTCGGTCCGGGGCGTGAGCACTGGGAGGCGTTGCAGGGCATGGGCCTGCGCACGCTGTCCGACCTGCGCCGCTTGCCGCGCAGCGGGGTCGCACGCCGCTTCGGCGAAGCGCTGCTCGACGAAATCGACCGTGCACTCGGCGAGCGCCCCGACCCGCGCACCTGGATCACGTTGCCGCCGGCTTTCGAAAGCCGGCTCGAACTCTTCGCGCGGGCCGATACCACCGCGCAGGTGCTGTATGGGGCCGGCGTGCTCCTCACCCGTCTGGTGACCTGGGCGCAGGCGCAGCATGCACGCGTGCGCCGCTTCACCTTGGTCATGCGGCACGAACCGCGGCACCAGGCGCCGCAAGCTTCCGCGCAGACGCTGCTCGAGATCGCGCTGGCCGAGCCTTCGCGCGACGCCGAGCATCTGAGCGTGCTGCTGCGCGAGCGCCTGGCCTACACCCAACTCGGCGCACCCACGCTCGAGTTGCATCTGCACTGCCGCGACATTGCACGCAGCGCCCCGCCGAACGACGAACTCTTCCCCACGCAAAGGAACGAGCGCGAAGGCTTGGTGCGCCTGATCGAGCGATTGCAGGCTCGCCTCGGCCCGCAGCAGGTGCAGCGCCTGGTGCTCGTGCAAGACCACCGCCCCGAGCAGGCTTGCGCGGCCGAGTCTGCAGCGGCGTCGGGCGCAGCGCTCGCACAGCGCGCGGCGCGAGCGACGAGCGCGCTTGCGCGCACCGGCATGCCGACCCCCGGCTCGCGTCCGGTGTGGTTGCTGCGCGAACCGCAGCCGCTGCCCGAGCGCCGCCACCTGCCATGGCTCGACGGTGCGCCGCTGCAACTGCTCAGCGGCCCCGAGCGCATCGAATCCGGCTGGTGGGACGGTGCGCTCGCCGAGCGCGATTACTTCATCGCGCAAGGCGGCGATGGAGCGCTGGTGTGGGTGTTTCGCGGGCGGCTGCCGCTGTCAGCGGCCGGCCAGGAGCAGGGGTGGTACCTGCACGGCCGCTTCGGGTGAGCTCAAGCCGTCGCAAACGAGGACGCTTTGCACGCCTGCACGAATGCAGCCACGATGGGAGGCAGCTTGTCTTCGAGTGCTGCGCGTTCGGGCTGGAACAGCGTCGCCACGAAGAACGGGTGGTTGTCGAGTTCGACCGCGCGCACTTCGCCGGTTGCATCGTCGGCCGCAACGCGCAGCGGTCCGCCAACGAGTGCGGCCTGAAACTCGGGGTTCAGGCCATAGCGGCACCGATAACTTTCCGTCGCCTCGGTCGTGCCATAAGCCTTCGCAAGGCGCGAGTTCGCAACGAAGCGCACCGTCTGCGTGGCCTCGACCAACGCGCATTCCAGCGGCGCGATCACGGGGCGCGCCGCCTGCGGTGCCGTCTCCGCATGCTCTGCGTCGGCCCAGCCGAGCACCGCCCGCGCGTATTCGATGACCGCGTGCTGAAAGCCTCCGCAGGTGCCGAGGAACGGGCGAGCGTGTACGCGCGCGTGGCGGATCGCGAGCAGCGCGCCGTCCATGCTCCGATACGGGCTCGCGGGCACGCACCACAGCCCATCGAAGCTCGAGACCCGTGAAGCGCCGCGAATCTCTTCGGTCGGCACCCATTCGCCTTCGACGCCGACGGCAGCCGCCTCGCCGGCCAGCCGCAAAGCGAGCGGGATCGCGCGATGCGCCGGCACGCTTCATGGTCGCCGATCAGGCCGATGCGCAGCGTGGTTGTCTTCATCGTTCGCGAGCCTCGTTTTTCAATCGGCTGGTTCATCGTCGGCATGCGACGCAAGGGCCTGCGAGAGCCGACGCGTGATCTTGACCATATCGGCCTCCGAGCGTTCGAAGCCGTACACGGTGAGCGGAAAGTTGAGCGGTTGCTGCAACTCCCAGATCTTGTCGTGCTCGCTCGGCGGCAGGATGCGCGCGGGGTTGCCCACCGCCACCCAGCCGATCGGCACGGTCGCTCCTGCCGGTACATGGGTCAGCAGGTGAACGACACCGTTGATGCGCACTTCGCACCCCCTGCCCAGGTGCGCCGAATGAAAGACGGCAGCCCCGGTGGCGACGAAGACTTCGTCTTCGATCGTGCAGCCGACGACATGTGCGTTCGGGCCGATCAGGCAGTTGTTGCCGACATTGAGCGAGTGCCGATCGGTGCTGCGCAGGACGGCGTTCTCCATCACGATGCACTCGCTGCCGACGTGAATCGAGCCGCCTTCGGCGATCACCTGCGCGCCGAACAGGATGCGACAGCCCGGGCCGACCGTGACGTCGCCGCACACCACCGCGTTGGGTGCGACGTAGGCCGTGGGATCGATGCGGGGCGAGTGGCCGGCGTGTGCGAGCAGCATGGGGGAAGGGATTGAATGGGTGGACCGCAATCCTAGCCGCTTGACAGTCATCGAAGCTTCTTGCGCACAACCAGCTTCAGCCCGGACCAGATTTCGGACACGGCGCAAACCTTGATGTCGACGAACCCCAACGGCAGGGCGATCTCACGAATGGTGTCTTCGGTGATGTCGGTGGGCAGCTTGGCGGCCTTCTTTGGCCAGGAGACCCAGACCGTCGCCGTGGGTTTCAATTGCTCGCGGCAGGTGCGAAGCATCGACAGCAGCTCCGCCTTGCGAGACGAGAAGACGTGAACGATGTCGGTGCTGCTCGAAAGCGTGGACACGACGCGCGTGCCGTCGGGCAGGGGCGCAACCAGTTCGCGATAGCCCTCGGGCGAATTCACGACGTGCAACTCCATGCCGGCCTTGATGCCGAGCTTCGCTGCGAGCGCGGTACCCGAGTAGCCTGTCAAGGTCCGCTCTCAAGGAATGTTCATCGGGGAGCGAAGGTTCATGTTCGACGCTCGAATGCCAGCTTCACGCCGAGGCCCACGAGAACGGCGCCGCTCGACCGATAGATCCAAACGAGTACCTGTGGACGCGAGCGCAGCCAACCCGACAACAAGCCTGCGAACAGCCCCACCGGGCCCTTGATGAGAAACGTGAGCGCAGCAAACAGCAGGCCGAGCGCGAACATCGACAGCGTGGGATGTGTGGCGCCTGGCAGAACGAACTGCGGCAGGAAAGCGAAGTAGAAGACGGCGATCTTCGGATTGGAGACATTCGACAGCGCGCCATCGACAAACAGGCGGCCGAGGCTGCGCCGGCAAGAGGCTTGAACCGCCAGTTCCGCGCCCTTGGTGCGCAGCAAGGCGATGCCCATATAGATGAGGTAGGCGGCGCCGGCGAGCTTGAGTGCAACGAACAACAACTCCGACGTGCGCAAGACAGCGCCAAGGCCCAGCGTGGCCAGGACGGTGTGTCCCGCCAGGCCCATGCTCACGCCTGCCGCAGTGACCACGCCAGCAGCCGCGCCTTGGGTGATGGAGCGCGACATGACCAGGATCATGTCTTGCCCCGGCGTGATGATCAGAACCAACGACGCCACCGTGAACAGCAACCAAGAGACTTCGATCATGTGAACGCTCACGCGATGGCCTCGGGCATTTGAGGCAGCTCGTCGCAGATGCTCACCCACGCCGCCTTGGAAGCGACGTAGGCGTGGTACGACGGCCGAATGACCGGGTCGTTCTCAAGCGTTCCACAGCGTACCGAGACGTAGTGTTGTGTTCTCTGTCCGTGACTGTAGATCGGTGAGCCACAGCTCGAACAGAAGTAGCGATGCTTGTTCGGGCTGGACTCGAATGCCGACAGACTCTCGCGGCCAGCGACCACCTTGAACTGCTCTGTGGCGACGATGATGTTCGTGGCGAAGGAAGCGCCGGACGCGGCGCGGCACCGTCCACAGTGGCAGTGATACATCAGCCGCGGTTCGCCATCGATTTCGTAGTTCACTTTTCCGCACAAGCATGAACCGTGAAGCATTTCGACCTCTCGTAGGGACGCCTGGGTGCGCTCGGTCAGACCTTTGGAGAGGCTTCATGGGTCTGCGCATACTGTGGCAGTCCATCTTGTATGGACCACCAATTGCACTTCGATTGAACGTACGCATGCGACTCCGGGCGAACGCGCAATGGTTCATTGATGAGACCGGCACGAATACGAACCACGCCGGGCAGCGCCGTTCGTGCGCTGTACACCGGGGAGCCGCAGTTGCTGCAGAAGAACCTGGACTTCCCGGGCGAAGACTCGTAGGCCTTGAGAAGCGGCTTGCCGGCCGTGAACTCCAAAGCGGAAACGGCCACTGGCATGTTGGTCGCGAAGGGGCCGCCCTGGGCTTTGCGACACTGCCCGCAGTGGCAAACCTGAACAGGTGCCAGCTCCGAGCGAATACGGAACTTCACTCCTTCGCAAAGACAGCTTCCTGTGTACATGGCGGCTTGGTTCGTCATAGGGCGAGCCTCAGAGTGGCATCACGAGACGGATGCAACATATTCTTCAGGGAAGCCCAGCTTGGTGAGAATTGCCTGAAGACGCGACGCGTACTCAGGATTTCGTTCCTCCGGGCTTGGGGGCTGACGGAGTGTGTAGTACAGCGACTCAAGCTCAGTGTGCGTGAGTGCAAAGAGCATGCCGTAGCTTCGAGAGCCGGCCATGGGTTCGAGAGTGGCACGTTGACCGATACGCAACCCAAAGTCATCGACATGCGCCGGACGCGGATTTTCCGCTGCGACGCCGTTGGCACGGAGGATTTCGGCGTCCATGAACAAGCCTAGAAGAAGGCATCGATACGGCGTTCAGACATTTGCACTCCTGACCTGACGTTGCCCGCAGCATTTTGACGTGATGCTAGGGCCTCGGTTGACCGGCGTCGTTCAGCTGCGCACCGTAGATCATTCGTGCAACTTGTGCTTCGGCGGCAGCGACCTCGCACTGGCGACACGGCCGCGAGGTCGAGTAGAGAACGCTGCCCGCAAGACTCGTACGGCCCAAGCGTTTCTGTGCATCGCGAATTGCCTCTCTTTCAGCGTGAGCAGTCGGATCGCCTCGCTTGACCACCCGGCTCGGGCCTTCGCCAATGACTGCGCCATCAGCCACCAATACGGCGCCATACGGCTGATCGCCCCACGATTCGGCCAAGCGTTTCATCGATGCCGCGGCTTCAAACCAGCGTTGCTCCGGCATGGATGGCAGATCCCGACGCTCTGCGGACAAGGCAATGCGCCAACCAACCAGGAGCACAGCACCGACCGCCGCTCGGACCAAAGCGTTTCGACGTGGACGATCGGGAGTCGAAGTGGACATCGAGGTCAGGGACATCGCGCGCGTTGACAGCCTGTTCCGTGTCAGCCATTGACTCTGTTGGCCTCGAAAACGTCGAGCTGCGAGATGCAACCGTTCTCTGCGCGGGATCGCCGCACGTTCTCAGGCGCATCACGCAGACGCTCCCAGGGTTCGACGAGACCGTCACGCACATGAAACAGCGGGTGGCATTGAGGCCTAAGGTCATTGCCCCAGCGCTGGTAGAGGATGGGGTTGCGCATGGACAGCTTGCGCAGCAGATGCTGCCACTCGTACCCGACCTGGCCAGTCGTGACAGAGATGGCAGCCGGGGCGCGCACCCGGCCGATCTTGCTGCGGTCAAAACAATAGCCTCTGGACGTCGCCTCGGTGTGCACCCCGGACAGATAGGCACTGATCGCGGAAAGGGGCGCTGCGTGAGCGCGAAAGCGCTCCAACTGCGGATGATTTCGATACCCCCGCGTCTCCCCGCGTAAGACAGCGCGCGCCAACAGCGCCTCACGGCATAGCGCAACCAAGCCCTGCGGATCGAGGTATTTGGGATGCAGAGACCACAGTCGCATTGTTCGTGCCTCGCCCTTCAACGGACAGCCTCGCGCAATGCGGCCCGAGCCAAGATTCGCGTGGAATCAAGAGTTGGAAGCGGCGAGTCCGCATCGCTGACAAGCAGAGGAAACTCTGTGCAACTCAGCGCCACCGCGTCGCATCCGCGGCGCTGGCCGTCAGCGATCACTTTCCTGAAGTACGACCGAGTGGACTCGTTGAATTGACCATTCACCAGCTCATCGAACGTCAAGGCGTTGATGCGTTCGCGATCTTCGCGAAGCGGTACCTCAAGTTCGATGCCCCTCTGCGCAAGCTTCGCCGGGTACACGGGGCTCTCCATCAGATACCGCGTGCCGAGGACGAGCACGCGCTTGAAGCGGCGCTCGGCGGCGACAGCCGCCACCTCCTGCGCAATGTGCAGCCAGGGCAACGGTGAGCGGTCACGCACGAGGTCGATGGCTTGATGGACCGTGTTGTCCGGGCAGATGAGCAGGTCCACACCGGACGTTTGAAGCTTCGCAACGGAGGAGAGCAACATGTCGCCTACGGCGCCCCAATCGCCGGCGTCGATGTGGCGCATATAGTCGGCCAGAGGAAAGGTGTGCATCGTGACCTCTGGATGCGCGTGCCGGCCGAGAAGGGCGGCACCTTCGACGCAGACGGTTCTGTAGCAGAGCGCGGCGCCCTCTGCGCTCACTCCGACGATCCCAATGTGCCTCGTCATCCTCCACTCCTGCATCTAGAACATGGTGTTCGCGTTGGCGGACTGACTCGGCACGACCTGCAGGACATCCCAGTGCTCCACCACCTTGCCTTGGGCGTCCAGGCGAAAGATATCGATGCCCGCCCAGTCTTTGTCTCGGTCGGTCGGCCACACCTGATGGCAATGAAGCACGACGAAGTTGTCTTCGGCGATCGCGCGTTTGAAGTACACGAGTTTTCCGGGGTAGTCACGCGCCATTCGTTCGAAGTAATCGATGAACGCCTGCTTCCCATCCGCCACGTGCGGGTTGTGCTGAGTGTATGAATCACCTGCAAAGCGCTGAACTGCTTCAGCTGGCTTGCACTGGTTGAACATCAGGTCATAGAACGCCATGACCGTTTCCTTGTTGCGTTCCAGCGCGCTACTCATGACGACCTCCTGCAACAGACGACGACGGAGAACGGGCAGTACTAGATGCCCTTGATGTACGCGGGCGCTTGCGCATGGCTTTCGAAGCCGCCGTACTTGACGGAAGAAGGGTAGTACTCCGCGCCGAACTGCACTTTGCCGGCAGCCTGCTCGCCGGCTGCGCTTGCGATGAAAGCGAGCATGAGGTCGGTGCCGGCAGAGACGCCGGCGGAGGACCACACGTTGCCGTCTTGCACGTAGCGCTGCTCGACGACCGTAACGTCGCCGAGCGCTCGCAGGCGCTCCAACGAGCTCCAGTGGGTCGTAGCCTTCTTGCCTGAGAGCAAGCCAGCGGCGTGCAGCACAAAGGAGCCGGTGCAAACGGACAGGATGGCCCTGCAGTGCTTCGCTTGATTCGCAACGAACTCGATGAGCACCGGGTTGCCAACTTCTTGCCGCGTGCCCTGGCCTCCCGGAACGAGCAGGTAGTCAAGCGCGGGGCAGTTGGTGAACGGAACATGCGGGTTGATGGACAACCCCTTGGCGCAAATGATCGGCTCGAGCGACTGGCCGACGATGAGGCAGTTCTCCGGGCCGTCGGCGAACTTGCTCCACATGGTGAGCATCTCCCACGGACCCACAAAGTCGAGCTTTTCGACTTGATTGAAGACCAGAACGCCGAAGTTCATGGCGAGTCTTTCGTGCTTTCGAAACACAGGACGAAACCCTGCCACCAGTCGCCCGTGAGCTGGTGCTCCGTGAAGCTCTCGGCAGGGTATTTCGCGATGATCCGCCGCCAGAATACTTGTGCTGCGCGGTTGTTCAGCATCTGTCCGACTTCCCATTGGCGCGATTGGGCTTGGTGATCTTCATAAGCGATGCGAGCTGAGAAGGCGGCTAGGTTAGAGCCCACCGTCAGCCGCGAACTGAATTGCATGCTTGAGTGATTCACAGCGAGACGATGTGCCGAATGTACGAGAGCTTTTCTTCAGACAACCCGTGGAGTTGCTCCTCCGTGATGCGAC
>Ga0184637_10002544_pt1 | contig 11704 bp, 9 predicted proteins | sample PLM3_127_b2_FD_133143 | JGI IMG/M metagenome (GOLD analysis project Ga0184637, IMG submission 133143) | Groundwater sediment microbial communities from an aquifer in East River, Colorado, USA - PLM3_127_b2 | ecosystem: Environmental > Terrestrial > Soil > Riparian zone | place: USA: East River...
GCCGTGGAGATGATGGCGACCAAGATGGAGCAGGGCTGGGACCGGCTGCGCGCGGCGAGCTTCGCCTACACCAGCACCGCCATGCCGATGCTCTCCGGCACGCTCGTGACGATCGCCGGGTTCTTGCCGATCGCGACCGCGGCCTCGACGACCGGGGAGTACACCCGCTCGATCTTCCAGGTCACGACGATCGCGCTCCTCGCGTCGTGGATCGCGGCGGTGGTGTTCGTGCCCTTCCTCGGCTACAAGCTGCTGCCCGACTTCGCGCACCAGAACGGCACGCCGTCCCGGCTGCGGCGGCTGCTCGCGCGGGTTGCCCCCTCCCTGGCCCTCCCCCGCATTGCGGGGGAGGGTATGGGTGGAGGTCTCGCCCGCAGCGCGGGGGAGGGGGCCGACCGCGAGCGGGCGATCTACCAAACGCCCTTCTATCGCGCCTTGCGGCAGCTGATCTGCTGGTGCGTCGAGCGCCGGAAGACGGTGATCCTCGCGACGGCGGGCCTCTTCGCGCTCGCGCTCCTCGCCTTCGGGTCCGTGCAGCAGCAGTTCTTCCCGGCCTCAAGCCGGCCGGAGCTGCTCGTCGACCTGCGGCTCCCGCAAGGCGCGTCGTTCGACGCGACCGAGGCCCAGGCGAAGCGGTTCGAGAAGGTGCTCGACCGGGAGACCGGCATCGTGAACTACGCGAGCTACGTCGGCTCGGGCAGCCCGCGCTTCTACCTGCCGCTCGACCAGCAGCTGCCGAACGCGAACTTCGCGCAGTTCGTGATCCTCACGCGGGGGATCGCGGACCGCGAGCGGCTCCGCGCGCGGCTGATCAAGCTGTTCGACGAGGACTTCCAGGGGCTGCGCGCCAACATCACGCGGCTCGAGAACGGCCCGCCGGTCGGCTTCCCGGTGCAGTTCCGCGTGTCGGGCGAGGACCTCCCGACGGTGCGGCGTCACGCCGAGCGCGTGGCCGAGGTCATGCGGGAGAACCCGAACGTGTCGAACGTGCAGTTCGACTGGGACGAGAAGTCGAAGGCGATCAAGGTCGAGATCGACCAGGACAAGGTCCGGCTCCTCGGGCTCTCGTCGCAGGAGCTCTCGACGTTCCTCAACACCTCGCTGAACGGGCTGACCGTCACCTCCTACCGCGAGCGCGACAAGCTCATCGACGTCGTCATGCGCGGCACGGCCGACGAGCGCGCGAAGCTCTCGTACCTCCAGGACCTGGCCGTGCCGACCCGCTCGGGCAAGTCGGTGCCGCTGTCGCAGATCGCGAACATCACGTACGAGTTCGAGGACGGGGTGATCTGGCGCCGCAACCGGCTGCCGACGATCACCGTGCGCGCGAACGTGTACGGCGACCTCCAGGCGCCGGTGGTGACCGCCCAGATCGCACCCCGGCTCGACCCGATCCGGGCGGCGCTGCCGCCCGGCTACCGCCTCGAGACCGGGGGCGCGGTCGAGGACGCCGCCAAGGGCCAGAAGTCGGTCGCCGCCGGCGTGCCGCTCTTCCTGGTGGTCGTGCTGACCGTCCTGATGGTGCAACTGCAGAGCTTGTCCCGCGTCGTGATGGTGGTCCTCACCGCGCCGCTCGGCCTGATCGGCGTGACGGGGTTCATGCTCGCGTTCAACCAGCCGTTCGGTTTCGTCGCGATGTTGGGCACCATCGCGCTCTCCGGAATGATCATGCGGAATTCCGTCATCCTCGTGGACCAGATCGACCAGGACATCCGCGCCGGCCACGCGCCGGGCGCGGCGGTCGTCGAGGCCACCGTGCGGCGGTTCCGGCCGATCACCCTCACCGCCGCGGCGGCGGTGCTCGCGATGATCCCGCTCACGCGCAGCGCGTTCTTCGGCCCGATGGCGGTGGCGATCATGGGCGGGCTCGTCGTGGCCACCGCGCTGACGGTGCTCTTCCTGCCGGCGCTCTACGCGGCGTGGTTCCGCGTGAAGCCGGTCGTGCCGGCCCCGGCGCCGGCGAAGCGCGCTGAAGAGCCGCGCGCGCGGGCGGCGGAGGCGGCGCCGCAAATGCTCGAAGGGACCCTGTAACGATGATCCTCGCCGAACTCTTCACCATGACCGAGATCGAGGCGCCCGCGGAGCGGGTCTGGCATATCCTCACCGACTTCGCGCGCTACCCGGAATGGAACCCGTTCATCCGCTGCATCGAAGGCGAGCCGGTCAGGCGCGCGGCGCTCGACCTCCTGATCCAGCCGGACGGCGCCAGGCCCCGCCGGTTCCGGCCGCGCATCGTCACCTTCCGGCCCCCGAAGGAACTTCGCTGGCGCGCCCGGGCGCGGCTGCCCGGGCTGTTCCAGGGCGAGCACCGGTTCGTCGTGGAGCACCTCGGGCCGCGCCGCTCGCGCCTGATCCACGAGCAGCGCGTGCAAGGCCTGCTCGTGCCGTTCCTGCGCGCGCGGCTCGAGGAGCCCGTCCGGCGCGGGTTCGACGCGATGAATCTCGCGCTGAAGCAGGTCGCCGAACGCTACGCCTGACCCGCGCCATGGGGCCGCTCGCGGCGAGGCGCATGCTCCTGGGCGTCGCAGCGGCGCTCGCGGTCGCGAGCTGCAGCGACCCCGTCCCCGAGGTATTGCAGGGCTACGCGGAGGGCGAGTACGTCCGCGTCGCCACCCCGTTCGCCGGGCAGCTCCAGCGCCTCGCCGTCAAGCGGGGCGACCAGGTCAAGTCCGGCGATCCCCTCTTCGCGCTCGAGCAGGCCAACGAGGCCGCCGCGCGGCGCGAGGCCGCGGACCGGCTCGCCCGCGCCCAGGCCCAGCTCGAGAATCTCCGGAAGGCGAAGCGCCCGACCGAGATCGAGGCCGTCCGCGCAGAGCTCGATCAGGCCGAGGCGGCCCTGAAGCTCGCCGACGCCAACCTCAAGCGGCAGGAAGAGCTCTTTCGCGCCAACTTCATCTCCCGTGAGCGGCTCGACGACGCCCGGACCGCGGTCGCGCGCGATCGGGCCCGGGTGGCGGAGATGCGTGCGCAGCTCGCGACGGCGAATCTCCCGGCGCGCACCGACGAGATCCGCGCCGCGGAAGCGGAGGTGGCCGCCGCGCGCGCGCAGCTGGACCAGGCCGACTGGCGGCTCGGGCAGAAGGCGCAGCGCGCACCGCAGGACGCACTGGTCCAGGAGACGCTGTTCGTCCAGGGCGAGTGGGTTCCCGCGGGCGCGCCGGTCGTGAGCCTGCTGCCGCCGGGAAACATCAAGGTGCGCTTCTTCGTGCCCGAGAAGCAGCTCGGCGCGGTGCGGATCGGCCAGCCCGTGCAGATGAGCTGCGACGGCTGCGGCGCCCCGATCGCTGGCGCCGTGACCTACATCGCGCCGCAGGCGGAGTTCACGCCGCCGGTGATCTACAGCCGCGAGCGCCGCGAGAAGCTCGTCTTCCTGGCCGAAGCGCGTCCCGCGGCGGCCGATGCCACCAAGCTGCACCCCGGGCAGCCGGTCGAGGTCACGCTGAAATGAGCGCCCCCTCCGCCCTCGCCATCGAGGTCAAGGGGCTCACCAAGCGCTACGGCGGCCGTGCCGTGGTGGACCACATCGACCTCGCCGTGCCGCGCGGCCGCATCCTCGGGTTCCTCGGGCCGAACGGCAGCGGCAAGACGACCACGATCCGCATGCTCTGCGGCCTGCTCACGCCCGATGAGGGGACGGGCACCTGCCTCGGCCTCGACATCCGCGCCGAGGCGACGGAGATCAAGCGCCACGTCGGCTACATGACGCAGCGGTTCAGCCTCTACGAGGACCTGTCGATCGAGGAGAACCTCCACTTCATCGCGCGGGTCTACGCGGTCCCGGACCGGCAGAGACAGGTACACGACGCGCTGAAGCGCCTGGGGCTCGAGGAGCGGGCGAAGCAGCTCGCGGGCACGCTCTCCGGCGGCTGGAAGCAGCGGCTCGCGCTCGCGGCTTGCCTGCTGCACCAGCCGGAGCTCCTGCTCCTCGACGAACCAACCGCGGGCGTCGACCCGAAGGCGCGGCGCGAGTTCTGGGATCAGATTCATTCGCTCGCGGCACAGGGCATCACCGTGCTGGTGAGCACCCACTACATGGACGAAGCGGAGCGGTGCCACCGCCTCGCGTACATCGCCTACGGCAAGCTGCTCGCGCAGGGCCCGGCCGAGGAGGTCGTCCGGCAGTCGGGGCTTCACACCTGGCTCGTGACCGGCGACCACCTCGCCGCGCTCGCCGACGAGCTGCGCGCGCGCCTCGGCGTGGACATGGTCAGCGCGTTCGGCACCGCGCTGCACGCGAGCGGCACGGACCGGGATCGCCTCGCGGCCGCGATCGCCCCCTTCCGCGACCGGGCGGGGACCACCTGGACCGAGATCGCGCCCGGTCTCGAGGACGCCTTCATCAAGTTCATGCGCGACGCGCAAGACAACCTGCAATGACCGGCTTCAGCTGGACGCGCTTCGTCGCCGTGCTCGCGAAGGAGTTCGTGCAGATGCGGCGCGACCGGCTCACCTTCGCGATGATGGTCGGCGTCCCCATCCTCCAGCTGATCCTGTTCGGCTTCGCGATCAACAGCGATCCGAAGAACCTGCGCACCGCCGTGCTCGACGCGGACCCGAGCGTGTTCTCGCGCAGCCTGGTCCGGGCGATGGAGAACTCCGGCTACTTCCGGGTGACGCGAGTCGTCGCGAGCTACGCCGAAGGCGGGCGGCTGCTGGAGACGGGCGAGGTGCAGTTTCTCGTCACGGTCCCGGAGGATTTCTCGCGCCGGCTCCAGCGCGGCGAACGGCCGGTGCTGCTCGTCGAGGCGGACGCTTCCGACCCGGCGGCGACCTCGAACGCGCTGAGCGCGCTCCTCAGCCTGAACCAGACCGGGCTCGACCACGACCTCAAGGGCGCGCTCGCGTCGCTGAAGCCCGGACTCCCCGCCTTCGAGCTGCGGGTGCAGCGCCGCTACAACCCCGAGGGCGTCACCCAGTACAACATCGTGCCCGGCCTGATCGGCGTCGTCCTCACGATGACGATGGTGCTGATGACCTCGCTCTCCATGACCCGCGAGCGCGAGCGGGGCACCATGGAGAACCTGCTCGCCACCCCGGTGCGGCCGATCGAGGTCATGGCCGGCAAGATCGTCCCGTTCATCATCGTCGGCTACGTGCAGGTGACGATCATCCTCGGGGCGGCGAACGTGCTCTTCGAGGTGCCGATGGTCGGGAGCCTCCTGCTGCTCTCGGCGGCGAGCATCCTGTTCATCGCCGCCAACCTCGCGATCGGCTTCACCTTCTCGACCCTCGCCGCCAACCAGCTCCAGGCGATGCAGATGGGGTTCTTCTTCTTCCTGCCGTCGATCCTGCTGTCGGGCTTCATGTTCCCGTTCCGGGGAATGCCCGAGTGGGCGCAGTGGCTCGGCGAGGTGCTCCCGCTCACGCACTTCCTGCGAGTCGTGCGGGGAATCCTGCTCAAGGGAAACGAGGCGGCGGAAATTGTCCCGGAGCTCTGGCCCATCGCGGCCTTTCTCCTCGGCGCGGCGGCAATAGCGCTCCTTCGCTACCGCGAGACGCTCGACTGAGGCGGGCCGGGGTGTCACCATCCTGCGCCTTGCCGAGCCAGGATGTTGCGCTGCAGCCAGGAAGAATGCCCCGCGACACCCCGTCGGACTCTTGGCATCGGCTGAAATCGCATGCTTTAATGCGGAGTTAGGGGTAGTTTCTCCACAAAACTATGAACATAGAGCAAGCCCGCTTCAACATGGTCGAGCAGCAGATCCGGCCCTGGGAGGTCCTCGACCAGCAGGTGCTCGATCTGCTCTACGTGGTGCGCCGGGAAGAGTTCGTCCCCCAGGCGTACCAGGCGCTCGCGTTCTCCGATCTCGAGATTCCGATCGGCGAGGGCGAGACGATGATGCAGCCGAAGGTGGAGGCGCGGATCCTTCAGGAAGCCGCACCCGGAGGGACCGACAAGGTGCTCGAGGTCGGGACCGGCAGCGGTTACATGGCGGCGCTCCTCGCCCACCGCGCGCGGCACGTTCACTCGGTGGAGATCTCGCCGGCGCTGAAGCGCGTCGGCGAAGCCAACCTCCGCCGGGCCGGGATCGTCAACGTGACGGTCGAGCCGGGCGACGCGGCGGGCGGCTGGTCGAAGCACGCGCCCTACGACGTCATCGTGCTCACGGGATCGACCCCGGTGCTCCCCGATGCGTTTCTCGCGCAGCTCGCCCCCGGCGGGCGGCTGTTCGCGGTGGTCGGCGAGCCGCCGGTGATGTCGGCGCGCCTGGTGACCGCGGTGGCCGGTGGCTCGTTCAACACCGTGGACCTCTTCGAGACCCAACTCGCGCCGCTGAAGAACGCGCTCGAGCGGAAAAAGTTCGTTTTCTAGCAATGGGTCGTTGCCCGTCAGCCCGCGATGCAGCAGGTCACGCCCGAGGAGCTGAAAGCGTGGCTCGACGACGCGAGCCGCGGGCGGCCGGTGCTGCTCGACGTGCGCGAGCCGTGGGAGCGCGAGATCTGCCGCCTGCCGGAGTCGCTCCACGTGCCGATGAACACCGTGCCGGTGCGCGCAGGCGAGCTCGACCAGGGCGCCGACACGGTCGTGATCTGCCACCACGGGAGCCGGAGCTTCCAGGTGGCGCTGTTCCTCGAGCGGGGCGGGTTCGCGCGTGTCTACAACCTTCAGGGAGGGGTCGACGCCTGGGCACGGGCGATCGATCCTTCGATGCCGATTTACTGACAAGGGGCCAACCCCGATGAAGAGACCGAAAATCAAGCTGGCGGCGATCGCCGTGGGCCTCGCATTCGCGGGCGTCGCCGCGGCAGCGGATTTCCTCGCGACCTACCGCCTCGCGAAGCAGAACGACGCGGCGTTCGCCTCCGCGCGCGCGAGCCTCGAGGCGGGCCTCGAGAAGCTGCCGCAGGGGCGCGCGCTGCTGCTGCCCGTGATCAACGCCTCGGGCAACACGACGTGGAACGACGCCGAGAACAGGGACCAGACCCAAGGCCAGGTCGGCGGCGCCCAGTTCAACTCGAACGGCTGGAACGTGACCCTGACCCAGCCGCTGTTCCGCTGGCAGAACCTGGTGCAGTACCAGCAGTCGCAGTACCAGGTCCTGCAGGCCGAGGCCCAGTTCGGGCAGGCGACGCAGGATCTCATCGTGCGCGTCGCGCAGGCCTACTTCGACGTGCTCGCGGCCCAGGACAACCTCGAGTTCACGAAGTCGAACAAGATCTCGATCGCCGAGCAGCTCGCGCAGGCAAAGCGCAACTTCGAGGTCGGCACGGCGACGATCACCGACACGAACGAAGCCCAGGCGCGCTTTGACCTCTCGGTCGCACAGGAGATCGCCGGGGTCAACGCGCTCGAGGTCGCGCAGCGGGCGCTGCAGCAGATCATCGGCCAGTTCCCGGACGCGCTGACGCCGCTCAAGACGACGCTCGTGATCGACGCGCCGCAGCCGAACGTCATGGAGGAGTGGGCGAAGAGCGCCCGCGGCAACAACTTCGTCGTCCGGGGCAACGACGCGGTGATGGAAATCGCGTCGCGCGAGGTCGAGCGGCAGCGCGCCGGGCACTACCCCACCCTCGACGTCGTGGCCGGGGCCCAGGAGAACACCAACCAGAACATCGCGAGCGTCACCGCGATCCAGTCCGGCTCGCGCTCGACGATCGCGCAGAACACGATCGGGCTGCAGCTGAACGTGCCGATCTACGCGGGCGGCTCGGTGATGTCCCGCACTCGTGAGGCGGTGGGGCTCAAGGAGAAGGCGCGCCAGGATCTCGAGACGAGCCGCCGGGCGGCCGAGTTCAACGCGCGCCAATCCTTCCTCAACGTGACCAACGGGATGGCGCAGGTGCGCGCGCTCGAGCAGGCGCTCCGCTCGAGCAACGTCTCGCTGCAGTCGAACCGGGTCGGCTACGAGGTCGGGGTGCGGATCAACATCGACGTGCTGAACGCCCAGCAGCAGGTCTTCCAGACGGAACGCGATCTCGCCCGCGCGCGCTATGACACGATCCTGAACGGGCTGCGGCTCAAGTCCGCCGCGGGCTCGCTCACCGAGTCCGATGTGGAGGCGGTCAACCGGCTGCTCGGCTACGACCAGAAGCCCCCCGCGCCAGCTCCGAAGTCCGGGCAGCTCGAGCCGTCCGATCGGTTGGCGCGCGCCGAGGAATCGCCTGCGCCGAGGTCCGGGCCCCTCGACCTGGCGATCCCGTCGGCGGTCGCCCCCGAAGCGCCCCAAGCCGAGGCGCCCAAGCCGGTCGCAGCTCGCGCCACGACCACGCCCGCACCGCGGAAAGTCGCGGCTGCCAAGACGATGACCGCTCCGGCGCGCGTCCAACCGGTGGCGACGAGGCCGGCGCCTCTGGCGAAGCCGGCCGAGCCGCTCCCCGCCGAGGAGGTCGCCCTGGTCCCTGCGCCGATGGCGAAGGCGATCGACGAGCCCGTCGCGCCGGTCGGCAAGCCGCTGATCGAGGCCGAGGGGGTGACGCCGGTCGCCGAGCCCGGGCAGGACAGCGGCGGTCGCGTCATCCGCTACGTCGAGCCGAAGGTCCCCGGCCAGCCCTAAGCGGAGCTCTGCCCCCCTGTCAAGGAGGGTGCCGAGCATTCGCGAGGCGGGGGGTTTGACGCCGGCCCCGAACCCCCCGGTCCCCCCTGCTTTCGCGGGGGTTCCCGACCCCCTTTACAGGGGGTGCTCTCCAGTCGACAGCAGCCGCTCGACGATCGCCATCGTCCGCCCCGTCGCGCCGCGATGGGCATCGCAGAAGTGCCGCCCGGCCTCGCTCATCTTCTTCCGCGCCGCCGCGTCCGAGAGCAGCCGCCTCGCCTCCCGCACGAGCGCATCGGCATCCGCAACCTGAACCGCCGCGCCGGCCACGATGGCTTCCGCCGCGGCCTGCGCGAAGTTGAAGGTCGACGGGCCGATCACGACCGGCGCGCCGACGGCGCAGGCCTCGATCAGGTTCTGCGCGCCATACGGCAGCAGGCTTCCGCCGATGAAGGCGACGTCCGCGGCGGCGTAATACGCCGTCATCTCGCCCATGCTGTCGCCGAGCGCGAACGCATGCTCGGCCGGCACCGGCCGCCCCTCGCTCCGGCGCACGAACGCGAGGCCGCGCTCGCGCAGGAGCGCCGCGACCTCGTCGAAGCGCTGCGGATGGCGCGGGACGATCACGGTCAGCGCGCCAGGCAGCGGGACCCGCGCCAAAGCATCGAGGAGCAGTGCTTCCTCCCCCTCTCGCGTGCTCGCCGCGAGCAGCACCGGGCGCTCGCCGAACAGGCGCCGGAGCTCGCGACCGCGGGCGATCATCTCCGGCGCGGCCGCGATGTCGAACTTGAGGTTGCCGGTCACCTGGGCGCCGCGCGCGCCGAGCGCAGTGAGCCGCGCGGCGTCCGCCTCGGTCTGGGCCGCGACCGCCGCGAGGTCCGCGAGCGCTTCCCGTGTGAGCGGCCCGATCCGCCGGTAGCCGTGGGCGGACTTCTCCGAAAGCCGCGCGTTGGCGAGCAGCACCGGCACGCCGGCGCGCCGGCATTCGCGCAGGAGGTTGGGCCAGAGCTCGGTCTCCATCAGGATGCCCAGCTGCGGCCGGAAGTGCGCCACGAACCGCCGCACCGCCCACGGCAGGTCGTAGGGGAGGAACGCGAGGGTCGCGAACTCGCCGTAGAGGCTCGTCGCCGCCTCGCGCCCGGTCGCAGTCATGTGCGTCACGAGCAGGGCGTGATCGGGAAAGCGCGTGCGGAGCGCCGCCACGAGCGGCTGTGCGGCGCGCGTCTCGCCGAGCGACACCGCGTGGATCCAGATCACCGGCCGCGCCGGGCGGGCGCCGTAGCGCCCGAAGCGCTCGCCGACGTGCTGCCGGTAGCCGCGCTCCTTGCGACCTCGCCACCAGAGCCGCAGCGGCACGAACGGCACCGCCGCGTGCAGCGCGAGGTTGTAGAGCGTGCGGAGCATCACGCGAGTGCCGGCGCGACTTCGCCGAGCGCGCCGAGGACGTCGGCGGGCGACGGCGGCTTGCCGACGCCGCCGCGGATCGCGATCCGGCCGGCGCCCAGCGGCCCGGTCCTGGACGGCTCGGAGTTGCAATAGATCCCGACCACCGGGACCCCGAGCGCGACCGCGAGGTGCATGAGCCCGGTGTCGAGCCCCACGACGGCCACCGCATCCCCGATGAGCCCGGCCGCCTCCTCCATCGACATCTCCGGCGGGACGACCGCTTGCCCAAGCGACGCCGCCAGGCGGCCAGCGCGCAGCCGCTCGTCCGCGTTTCCCCAGGGCAGCACGCAGGCGAGTTGGCGGGACTCGAGCGCGCGGCCGACCTGGACCCACGCGTCCTCCCCCCAGAGCTTTTCCGCCCGCGCCGTCGAGTGAAGCAGCACGCAGTACGGCTCGCTCGGCGCGAACACCGGTGCCGCCGGCGGGACGATCCCGTAGTCGATCCCGCCCTGCAGCCGATAGTCCAGGGCGCGCGCGACCAGGGTGCGATAGCGATGGACCGCGTGATCCTCGCGCGGGATCTCGTGCGTGAAGTCGTAGAACCGGGCCGCCAGCCGCTCGCGCCCCGTCACCGGGCCGTAGCCGTGCACCGGTCCGTGCGCAAGGCGCGCGACGATGGCGCTCTTGACCAGCCCCTGCGCATCGATGATCCAGTCGTAGGCGTGCTCGCGGAGCGCCGCGCGGAAGGCCGCGAACTCGCGCCAGGCGCGCCGGTTCAACGGGTCGCGCCGCCACCGGCGCAGCGAGAACGGGATCGCGCGGCTCACGCCGGGGTGCATGCGGACGAGCGGGGCGTACGCCTCCTCCACGACCCAGTCGAGCGCCGCGTCCGGCATCGCCCGCCGCAGATCGGTCACTGCCGGGAACGTGTGGAGGACGTCCCCGAGCGAGGAGAGGCGCACGAGGAGGATTCTGGTCATTTTGCGCGCGCCGGGGGCACCGGGTTGGGGTTAGAATTCTCGCGTTGGAAACTGCTGAATTATAAGGAAAACCCGGTGACGATCCTGGTGACGGGGGGCGCGGGGTTCATCGGCTCGAACTTCGTGCTCGAGTGGCTCGCGCACGTCGGCGAACCGGCCGTCAACCTCGACAAGCTCACCTACGCCGGGAACCTCGCGAACCTCGCCGCGCTGGAGCGCGACGCGCGCCACGTCTTCGTCCGCGGCGACATCGGCGACCGGGAGCTCGTGCGCGGCCTGCTCGCGCAGCATCGCCCGCGGGCGATTCTCAACTTCGCCGCCGAAAGCCACGTCGACCGCTCGATCCACGGGCCGGACGATTTCGTCCGCACGAACCTGCTCGGGACGTTCAACCTGCTGGAGGAGTCGCGCGCGCATTGGGGCGCCCTGAAGGGGCCCGATCGCGAGCGCTTCCGGTTCCTTCACGTGTCGACCGACGAGGTCTACGGCTCGCTCGGCCCGCAGGACCCGGCATTCAACGAGGCGACGCCCTACTCGCCGAACAGTCCGTACTCGGCGTCGAAGGCCGGCTCGGATCATCTGGTTCGCGCGTACCACCACACCTACGGGTTCCCGACCCTGACCACCAACTGCTCGAACAACTACGGCCCGTTCCAGTTCCCGGAGAAGCTCATCCCGCTGATGATCCTCAACGCGACCCAGGGCAAGCCGCTCCCGGTCTACGGCGACGGGAAGAACGTTCGCGACTGGCTCTATGTCCGCGACCACTGCGCGGCGCTGCGGCTCGTGCTCGAGCGCGGCCGACCGGGCGAGGTGTACAACATCGGGGGGAACGCCGAGCGCGAGAACATCGCGGTGGTGAAC
>Ga0184637_10002545_pt1 | contig 11703 bp, 11 predicted proteins | sample PLM3_127_b2_FD_133143 | JGI IMG/M metagenome (GOLD analysis project Ga0184637, IMG submission 133143) | Groundwater sediment microbial communities from an aquifer in East River, Colorado, USA - PLM3_127_b2 | ecosystem: Environmental > Terrestrial > Soil > Riparian zone | place: USA: East River...
GCGCGTCGTGCCCGCCGCCGAGGTGCTGCCCACCGCGCTCGCGATCGCGCACGACATCGCCGCACACACCGCCCCGCTCTCGGTCGCGGTGACCAAGCGCCTGCTGTGGGAGAGCTCGACGCTCGGTCCGGCGGCGATCGAGCGCAAGGAGACCGCGCTCCACCACCACCTGATGGGAAGCGCCGACGCGGTCGAGGGCGTGCAGGCCTATCTCGAGCGGCGCGCCCCGGCCTGGAAGCTCTCGGTGTCGCGGGACTGGCCGGCCTGGCCCGAGTAGCGGCGCCAGGCTCAACTCGCGGCGGCGGCGGACGATAAGGAGTGGGGTCCTCGCACCCTAGGAGGAGATTTCGCCGATGCAGAATCGGATCCGACGCTTCGCAGCTGCCTTCGCGATCGCTGGCCTCGTTCTCTCGCTCGCCCATCCGGCGCTCGCGGTAGATCGGATGGCCGAGGGGGAGGACGAGCCCTCCGCCGTACCGATGATCTTCGACATCCTCGTGATGCGCCCGATCGGGCTCACGACGGTGGCCGTCGGGACCTTGTTCTACATCGTGCCGGTGATGCCGATCATGGCGATCACGCGGCCCAGCGACATCTTCAAGCCGCTCGGACCGCTGGTCGGCGGGCCGGTGCGCTTCACGTTCAAGGACCCGATCGGCCACCACCCGCAGCCGTAGGCGACCGTTCGCCTCGCTCGAGCCGCCTCGGGCCTAGTAGCCACCGGGACTCCCGCCTCCGGAAGGGAACGACGGCGGCGGGGGCTGGCGGCGTCGCTGCTCCTGCTGCTTCTCCTTCTCCCTCTCGCGGCACTGTCGGCAGGATTCGCCGTCCGGGTTCACGCACGCCGATTCGCACGCGCTGGTACGCGCGCTGGGTGCCGCACAGCCTGTGCCGAGGGATACGCCTCCCGCGCAGACCAGCAATGCGAAGACGACGGCGGTGAAGATCGGTCTCATCGGAACCTCCCATCAACGGTCAGCGGATCTCCACCGGCATCGACTCGATGCCGGTGATGAAGTTCGAGTTCCGGTACGGGGGCCGTCCGTCGTCGACGAGCTCGATCTCTTCGACACGGGCGAGGATCTCCTGGAACATCACGCGCAGCTCGAGCCGCGCGAGCGACGAGCCCAGGCAGAAGTGGGCGCCATAGCCGCCGAACGCGAGGTGCGGATTCGGGTTGCGCTCGACGTCGAAACGGAACGGATCGTCGAACACCCGCGCGTCGCGGTTTCCCGACGGATACAGCAGCATCACCTTGTCGCCACCACGCAGGTGCTCGCCGCGCAGCTCGACGTCGCGCGTCACCGTGCGTGACATGTTCTGGATCGGCGTCACCCAGCGCAGCATCTCCTCCACCGCGGTGGGGATCGCGGCGGGGTTCGCGGCCAGCTTACGGCGCTGATCGGGATGCCGGAGCAGCTGGTACATGCCGCCGCTGATCACGTGGCGGGTGGTCTCGTCGCCGCCGACCAGGATCAACAGCGACTCCTGCACGAGCGCCTCGTCGTCGAGCCGTTCGCCGTCGACCTCGGCGTGCACGAGGATGCTCATCAGATCGTCGGCGGGGGGCCGGCGGCGGCGGTCCGCGATCACCTCGGCGCAGTAGCCGGCGTACTCGATCGCCGCGCGCGCGGTCGCGGCGATCGCCGCGGGCGCGGCCGAGAGCGACAGGCCGGAGATCAGGTCGTCGGACCAGCGCAGCAGGCGATCGCGGTCCTCGGGCAGCACGCCGAGCATGTCGCCGATCACGATCATCGGCAGCGGCGCGGCGACCTCGCTGACGAAGTCCATCCGCCCCTTCTGTTTCGCACTCTCGATCAGGCTCGTGCAGATGCCGCGGATCTTCCGCTCGTGGTCGGCGACTCGGCGCGGAGTGAAGCCGCGGTTGACCAGGTTGCGGCGCCGCTTGTGGTACTCGCCGTCGAAATTGATCATCGACGGGATCGCCGGCGCATCGGGTCGCATGCCGTGGCGGTTGCAGAACGTCTCCGAATCCTTCGAAACCGCCTGCAGGTCGTCGTGCCGGGTGATGCCCCACACCTGACCCACGTCATCCCAATACACGGGCGCGTTCTCGCGCATCCACGAGAAGTGCGAATGGGGGTCGTCCGCATAGAATCGCCCGTCCAGGAGCGAGATCTCGGGGCGGGTCGGGTGGCGGGTCAGACGCGCGGACATGCGGAGCTCCGTCGAGTAGCGTGCGCCGAGCATACCCGAGCGTCCGAAGCTCTGATCCCGAGGCTCTGATCCCGAATCTGGGACGTCCCGATTCCGGGACTCCGCTGCGGCCGCGTTGCCGGCGCGCGAGCCGGAAACCCGGGGAACCGCGGCGATTCCCGTCACCGCGACAGCGCCTCGCGCGCCGGTTGCCGACCGCCGCGGAACGCGCGCGCGCGCAGCACCGCGGCAACTTGCGCTCGCGTTGCGACTGCGGCGCCGCGGGCGTCCCGGACGCGGGAATCGCGCGCTCCACGCTGCCACGCGCGACTCGCGCCCTAACGTCTCGCCCGGCCTCGGATTGCGTGCGGCGGGCCGCGTTTGGCATGCGTCTTGAAGTGGCTCCTCGTGCGGCACGCGCGTGCCGTTCGACGGCGGAGCCTCCCGATGCGACACGAACACACCGTCCTCTTCGTCGACGACGAGGTCAACATCCTCAAGGCCCTGCAACGCCTGCTGCGCGTCGAGGACATGAACGTCCTGTGCGCCCACCGCGCGTCGGAGGCGCTCGAGCTGCTCGAGAAGCACCCCACCCAGGTGGTGGTGACCGACCAGCGGATGCCCGAGATGTCCGGCGTCGACTTCCTGGCGCAGGTGCGCGAGCGACAGCCGGACATCGTCCGCATGATGCTGACCGGCTACACCGAGATCAAGGTCGCGGTCGACGCGATCAACCGCGGCGAGATCTACCGGCTGATCACCAAGCCGTGGAACGACGACGAGCTGCGCGCGACGCTGCGCCAGGCCTTCGACCACGCCGACCTCAAGGGCGAGATCAAACGGCTCAACCACGTCACCCGCGAGCAGAACTTCAAGCTCCAGGACATGAACCGGAACCTGGAGGGCAAGGTCCGCGACCGCACCAAGCAGCTCGCCGAGAAGCACCAGCAGCTGCGCACGGCGTACGTGCAGACGATCCGGACGCTCTCCGAGGCGGTCGACGCGAAGGACTCCTACACCCGCGGTCACTCCGAGCGGGTGGGTGTGTACGCATCGAAGATCGCGCGCGAGATGAGCTTCCCGAAGGACGTGATCGAGCGCGTGTACATCGCGGGCCTGCTCCACGACGTCGGCAAGATCGGCGTGCGCGACGCGGTGATCACCAAGCCCGATCGGCTGACGCCCGAGGAGTACGAGGAGATCAAGCAGCATCCGGAGATCGGCTATCGGATCCTCGAGCCGGTCGAGTTCCTGCGCGACGTCGCGCCCTGTGTCCGCCATCACCACGAGTGGTACGACGGCTCGAGCCGCGGCTACCCGGATCGGCTCTCGGGCGACCAGATCCCGCTGCCCAGCCGGATCATCCTGGTCGCCGACACCGTCGAGGCGATGACCAGCGATCGCCCGTATCGCAAGGCGCTCAAGCTGGAAGCCGTCGTGTCGGAGATCCAGAAGTTCACCGGCACGCAGTTCGACCCGAAGGTGACGGATCCATTCCTGCGCCTGCTCGAGCGCGAGGGCGAGTCGTTCATCCAGCGGAACCAGAAGTTCGACATCTACTCCTTCATCCAGGACTGAGCGATACACGCATGACACCCCCCCGCGACGGCGCGCCCGCGGCCGTCCCCGAGATCGGCTTCGACCCCGAAGCCGTGCTCGTACGCGACTCGCGCGTGCTGCTGGATGCTTCGTTCCTGGCGACGCTGCACGCCGAGCTCGCGCGCGAGCTCGCTCCGGAGGAGTCGATCGCGACGCTGCTCCAGATGGGGTTCCTGCACGGGCTCCAGGACGTGACGCGCGCGTTGGCCGCCACTGCCGACGCACGCCCCGGCGTGCGCGGCGCGCCGATGGCGTTGCCGCTGCGGATGCCGTGCCGTTCGCGCGAGGTGCGCGAGTCCCCGGGCGCGATCTGGGTCGAGGGCGCCTGGCCCGACCACCACGAGGCGGAAGCCCATCTCGCCGCGTTCGGCGCCGGCGCCGAGACCGTCTGCTACCTGAGCGCCGGCTACACCTCCGGCTGGCTGACCGGCGCATTCGATGCCGATCTGCTGGCCGTGGAGACGAGCTGCAGCGCGAGCGGCAGCGGCAGCTGCCGGTTCGTCGCGCGCGAGGTCGCCGACTGGTCTTTGCAGGGCGACCCGGTGGCGACGCGAAGCCTGGCTGCGCTGCCGTTTGCGGCGTTCCGCGCGCTGGTGCGCGAGCGCTTCGCCCGCGCGAAGCAGCACGCGCTGCCCGTAGAGCAACAGGAACCGGGCAGCATGGACCGCCAAGCGGCGGCCGTGCACATCTGGGGTCCGGTGATGGTGCTGCCCTATGCCGGCCCGAACGAGACGCTGCAGGCGTTGGAGCTGCTCGCCCGTGATGCCGGCGCCGCCGCGGTGTCGGTGATCGTCGTCGACCTGGGCGGCGCGATCATCGACGATGCGTTCGGGGCGCTGGCCCTCGAGCAGCTGGTGCAGACCGCCGAGGCGTGGGGCGCCGAAGTGCTGTTCGTCGATCCCTCGCCGCTCTCGGAGCGCGTGCTGGCCGACCTCGACCACCCGCCGCTGTTGATCGAGAAGGAGCTCGAGCCCGCCGTCGCGCTGGCGTTCCAGATCGCGCGCTCCCAGCGCCGCCTGACGTAGGCCAGCAGGGCCGCCATCAAGTCGGCGCGCAGATCGCCCGAAACCGGAGCGATGGTGGCGATCTCCGAGACCGGAGAGCTCGATCGGACACCCCTGCCCCGGCTCCTGCTCGAGCTCTCCTCGGCCCGCTTCGACGGGTGCCTGCGCCTGCGCCGCGACCGCCTGGAGAAGACGTTCCGCTTCCAGCGCGGCGCGCCGATCTCGGCGGAGTCGAGCCTGGCGAGCGACACGCTCGGCCTGCTGCTGCTCGACAGCGGCCGACTCGGCCGCGACGACTACCACCGCGTCTCCAGCTACGTCGTAGAGCGCAAGGTGAAGGAGGGCGTCGCGCTGCTCGAGCTGGGCCTGCTCGACCCGAAGGGTCTGTTCCAAGCACTCAAGGAGCAGGTTCGCGCTCGCCTGGTGGAGTGCTTCGGCTGGCCGCGCGGCAGCTACCAGATCGAGCGCCAGGTCACCCCGCCGCAGGACGCGCAGCCATTTCGCGCCGACTTGTACGCACTGATCCAGGAGGGCATCGAGACCCACTGGAACGCAGAGCGCGTGCTCGCCGATCTCGCGCCCCACATGAACGAGGCGGTGGCGCGCAACCGCCTGTTGCCGCAGATCCAGGACCGGCTGCGCTGGGACGATTCCGTCGAGGCGCTGATCGACGCGCTCGACGGCACGCGCACGCTCTGGCGTGCGATTCAGGCCGCGCGCACGCCGCGCGCGATGGCGGCGGCGTGGCTGCTCGACGCGATCCGCGCGGTCGACTACCGCCCGCACGCGCCGGAGGAGGCCCGCAAGGAGGGCGATGATCTCGAGGTCGAGATCGTGCTCACCGACGCGATCGTCTCGCCGGCGTCATCCGCCGCGGTCGCGCCCGCCGCCGCGGCCGGCGCGCAGGCCGCGGCCGGGATGAACGAGGTGCTGGTGCTCGAGATCAGCCAGAAGTACGTCGCGCTCGACGAGCTCGACTATTACGGTCTGCTCGGGACCGAGCGGGACGCAGCGCCCGCGGCGATCAAGCGCGCCTATCACGACGCAGCCAAGCGCTTTCATCCCGACGCGCTCTCGCGCGCCGGCCTCGACCGCGAGACGCGCGCGAAGGCCGGACGCGTGTTCGCCGCGATCGGCAAGGCGCACGCTGTGCTGGCCGACGCGAAGCGGCGCCGCCGCTACGACGCCTCGCTCGACTCCGACGAGACGGACCTCGACGCCGAGCGGCTGGCCGCGGCCGAGACCAACTACCGCAAGGGCGAGATCCTGATGCGGCAGGGAAACTTCCGCGGCGCGCTCGACTTCCTGCGGCCCGCCGTCGAACTATGGCCCGAGGACGGCACCTACCAGGGCGCGTTCGGCTGGGTGCTTTACAAGGCGACACCGTCGGATCCGATCCGCGCGCGCCAGCACCTGGAGCGCGCTTACGCGCTCGAGCCGCGCAACGCCGAGATCGTCTACCACTTGTCGCTGGTGCTGAAGTTCCTCGGCGAGATCGCGCCCGCCGCGAATCTGCACGCCAAGGCGCGCGAGCTGGATCCGGATATCGGCTAGCGCGACCGGCGGCGCTGGCGCGCCAGGCCCAGAACGCCCGCCGCACCGGCGATCAATGTCACGAGCGCCGGCGGCTCGGGAAGCGAGCCGACCTCGCCAGCGAAGTTCGTCGGTGAGTTGGCTTCTTTGCGGCGGTTGGTGCCACCGAAGTCCTCGTGCAGCGCGTCGACGCCGTCGGTCGGCAGCTCCCCGGAGCCCCAGCTGATCGTGTCGGCGCCTTGGAAGTCGAGCGTGTCGGCGACGGTGGCGAGGAAGTTCGCTGCCTCGAACACGAAGTCGGGCGCGACGGCGCCCGGCTGCGACGCGAAGGCCGGCGTGGCCACCAGGAAATGCCGGTTCGCCGTGCTGTTGTTCCCGTTCCCGTTGACATCCGGGTCGAGATCGGTCGGAAAGGTGTAGATCTTGGCGGTGGCCGCCGAGCTGATCGTGTGATCGATCAGCTCGTCCTGCATGTTCGTGTTGGTGAACAGCTCGACATACTGGACCGACCCGTCCGCGTTCGAGTAGACCTCGGTGATGTCCCATAAGTGGAACAGCGCGCTGGCCGGAAGCGGCGCGAGCAGCGCACCGGCTACGAGGAGGCTACCGGCGTTGATCGCGAACCTGCGGGAGATCGAGTGCATCTGAGAACTCCAAGTCGCCTTCGAGGATTTGCTGCGGATCTCTCAAGTAATACACCAACTCTGGGCCGGGGCCCCAGCGCACCGCGGCCGCGCGGTCGCCGACGCGGATCGCCGCCCGGGTTCCGCCGGGCGCGCCGGCGCGCTGCGCGATCGCATCGACGGCCGCGGTCGCGCCGGGCGCGAGGCGGCGCCTTTCCAGCACCGTGCCCGACGGCAATGAGTACAGCGAGGCCATCGCCGGCTCGAGCAGCGGCTTGGGCTTGTCCTCCAGGAGCTGCTCGCCGATCCGCCGCACGGCGGACACCTCGCGCGCCATCACGCTCTTGCGGTGTGGCGAGTGCCCCTGGAGCCCGAGCGCATGGCCGAGCTCGTGGGTCGTGCTGCCGAGCAGCTCGGCCGCCGCGAGCTGGATCGGCCGGCCCCACGCGTCGCGCTCGGCGCGGCGCAGCAGGATCTGCGCCGAGACCAGCCGCGCGCGCAGCGGCCCGTGACCCGCGAACGGCGGCGTCACCTCGCAGTCCGCCGCGGTGCGCGCGCCCTCGCGACCGCCCTCGCGGAAGCGCAGCTTCACGGGCGCCGGGCCCTCGACCACAGCGAATCGGAGCCCGCGCACGGCGCCCTCCCAGGCGCGCAGCGCGCGCTCCAGCAGCTCGCGCTCGGGACCACTCGCCTCGGGCGGCAGCGACACGCGCAGCGGCGCGTCGAGCGGCCAGCGGCACAGGAAGAACAACAACGCGTCGTCGGCCGGCAGCAGATACGGCGTCGCGTCACCGAGCGCGCCGATCGGGAGCCCCGCCAGCTCCGGCCGCGCGCGCGCCCACTCCTCGGCGTCCCAGGCCGGCGCGCAACCAGCGGCGAACGTCGCCGCGAGCAGAGTCGCTGCCCTCGCCGTCCTCTTCGAGACGAACGCCCGGCTCAGAGCGGCAGGTTTCCGGTCGCCGCGCGCGTGCTCCCGTCGCGCAGGTAGGCGTCGATCGTGCGCTGCGCGATCCGCCACTGGTGCACCTCGTCGGCGCCGTCGGCGAAGCGCGCCCAGCGCGCCTGAGTGGCCATCTGGGCCAGCGGCGTGTCCAGCGAGTAGCCGAGCGCGCCGTGCACCTGGATCGCGCGGTCGATGATGCGGCCGAGCGCGTTCGCGACGAAGTGCTTCGTCATCGACACCTCGGTGCGGAAGTCGGAGCCCTGGTCGATCCGGTAAGCGGCGTGCAGCACCATCAGCTTCGCCTGGTAGAGCTCCATCGTCGAGTCGGCGATCAGCCACTGGATGCCCTGTTTCTCCGACAACAGCGACCCGTGCGCGAAGCGCTTCGTGGCGCGGTCGACCATCATGTCGAGCGCGATCTCGGCCTGTCCGATCCAGCGCATGCAGTGCGCTAGCCGCGCCGGGCCGAGCCGCGACTGACCGAGCAGGTGGCCCTGCCCGCGCCCGCCGAGCATGCGGTCGGTCGGAACGCGCAGATCGGTGATGCGGATCTCGCAGTGGTTGTGGCCGCCGGACATCGTCTCGACGTCGCGCACGATCTCCCAGCCCTCCGCCGGCAGGTCGATCAGGAACGCGCTGTTGGCGGCCTGGGGGATCTCGGGCGCCTCCTCGGTGCGCGCGATCAGGATCGCGAACTTGGCGCCGCGCGCGCCTGAGATGAACCACTTGTGGCCGTGGATCACCCACTCGTCGCCTTCGAGCACGGCGCGCGTCTCGATCAGCGTCGGGTCGGAGCCCGCCACGTCGGGCTCGGTCATCGCAAAGCAGGAGCGCGTGCGGCCCTCGCATAGCGGGCGCAGGTAGATCTCCTTCTGCTCGGAGGAACCCCAGTGCAGCAGTGTGTGCATGTTGCCCTCGTCGGGCGCCTGAGCGTTGAGCGCGAACGGCCCGAAGCGCGCCTTCGCCGCCTCGGCGGAGACCGCGGCCATCGCGACGTGGCCCAGGCCCATGCCGCCGTACTCGGCGGGCATGTGCGGCAGCCACAGACCCCGCTCGTGGGCGGCCTTGCGCATCCGGATGATGCCGGCGACCAGCTCGTCGCGGTTGTGCTCGTCCATCTCGTCCTCGGTGGGCCTGACCACCGTGTCGATGAACTCGCGGACCTTCCGGCGCAGCGCCTCGAGCTCGGGGGGAAAGCTGAAGTCGATCGCCATGACACTCCTCCTGGTCTTGCCTGCTTGCGTGCGGGCCATCTTAGCCGCTTGCCCGCGGCCCGAGATATGCTCGGCCGCATGCCCGAGCCGCATGGCGCGGCGACGCGCCGCCGCCTGATCCTCGCGTTGGCCCTGGCGGCAGCTTATCTGGTCGCAGAGCTCGCCGGCGCGCTCTGGACCGGCTCGCTCGCACTGCTCGCCGACGCGGGCCACATGGCCTCCGACGTCGCCGCGCTCTCGCTCGCGCTGTTCGCGGCGTGGGTCGCCTCGCATCCCGCGGACGACCGCTGGACCTACGGGCGCTCGCGCGCCGAGATCCTCGCCGCGCTGGCCCAGGGCGTCGCGCTCGCGGCCGTCGCGCTGCTCGTCGCGGTCGAGGCGTTCGAGCGCCTCGGCGCGCCGCAGCCGGTATCGGGCGCCGGCGTGCTCGCGATCGCGACCGGCGGCCTGCTCGTGAACCTCGCGGCGCTCGCGATCCTCGGCGGCGATCACGAGCACAGCCTGAACGTGCGCGGTGCCTGGCTGCACGTGCTCTCCGACGCGCTGGGCAGCGCGGGCGCGATGCTCGCCGGCCTGCTCGTCTGGCAGCTCGGCTGGCTGTGGGCGGATCCGGCCGCGTCGCTGGCGATCGCGGCGCTGGTGCTCGTCTCCGCGTGGCAGCTGATCCGCGAAGCGGTCGACGTGCTGATGGAGGCGGCGCCGCGCGGGCTCGACGTCGACACCGTGCGCCGCGACCTCGCGGCGCTGGCCGGCGTCCGCAGCGTGCACGACCTGCACGTGTGGACGCTCGGGCAGGGTCGGGTCGCGCTGTCCTGCCATCTCGTGGTGGCTCGCGTCGAGCGCTCCGAGATGCTGCTGACGGACGCCTATACGCTGCTCGGCAACCACCATCGGATCGATCACGCCACGATCCAGGTCGAGCCCGAGAGCCTCGCTGACGCGTCGCCACGCTCGGTGTGCGCACTCGGCTGCGATCCTTGACGGAGTACCGAATGCCCTGGTTCATCACCATCGGCCACGACGGGCCGCGCGGCCGCGAGCTGCGGCCGATCCATCGCCCTGCGCACCTCGCCGGCCTGGAGGGCCTCGAGCGCGCGGGCCGCATCCGCCACGCCGGTCCGATGCTCGGCGACGACGGCGCGCCGCTCGGCAGCGTGGTGCTATTCGAAGCCGCAGACCTGGCCGACGCGCGCGCGATCGCCGCGCACGACCCGTACGTCACCGAGGGGATCTTCGAGCGCTATGAGGTGCGCGAGACCAAGGTCGTGTTCCCGCGCTGATGCCCGCGGACGCTCAGCGCGCGGTGTGGCGCGCAGGCTCGTCGAGCACACCACCGACCTTCGAACGGCGCTCCTCGGCTCGCCGAATCTCTTCCTGGCGGCGGCGGCGCTCCTCGTCGGAGACGGCGAGCACGACGAGCGGATCCAGGCGCTGCCACATCGGCATCAACGAGAGCATCGCGGCCCACAGCGACGTGCTCCGCAGCGCCGCCGCGATGAATCCGGCCGAGAAGGCAATCGTAACCGCCTCGATCGAGCCCCTTCGCCAGCCCTCGCTCTCGACCTCGTGGCCGGCCAGGTCCTGACGGAGCTCCTCGATCGACGCGAGCAGGCTCTTGCTCATCGCGAGCCCATGGGTCTGGAACTCCGCAGAAATGTCGCGACCGCGGGTGCGGGGACTGATCCAGTCGAGCGCGAGCGACGCCGAGTCGGTGATGCGGAGCGGCGATCGCGCGCTCGCGAAGCCGAGCTGCCACTCGGCTCGGCCGCCCCCGCCTCCGCCGTTCGAACCGCTGCCACCACTGGCCTCGACGCCGAGGTCGCCTTCCCCGCCGCCCGTCGTCGAACCGCCACCACCGGCGCCCGCGTCCTGGGTCGCGTCCTGCTCGACCGGCTCGTCGTCCGGATCGGACTGCTCGCCGGGCACGAGGACCCACGGAGCCGGTGTCAGCGAGGTGAGCTGAATCCGTGCGGCCATCGGACCCACGCTCGCAACGCCGTCGGAAACCTCCACCTGGTACGCCGGCGCCCCGGTGATTCCGTCGTGGACGAAGCGCACGTCGCCGGCCGCGATCTGCGCCTGTGTGAAGCTCGATACCCCGGCACCCGGGCTCGACACCAGCTCGAAATAGCCACCGGTCACACCGGACACGGTGAACGACAACCCGGCTGCGGCGTCGTCGACGTCGGCCGCGGACAGCTCGGCCGCCGAGAGAACCGCCGTGCCGCCCTGCGCAATCGCGAGCTGGTTGTTAAGGAAGATCGGCGCGTCGTTCACCGGGCTCACCGCGAGCGTCACCGCGGCGACGTTCGAGACGCCGTTCGCGACGTCGCGAATGATGTAGGTGAAGGTGTCGGCCGTCGTCTCCCCGCCGTCGTGGGTGTAGGTCACGGTGCCGTCGCCGTTCACCAGCACCAGGCCGTTGGCCGCGCCGGAGACGATCTGGATCGAGGTCAGGTCGAGCGCGTTGTCGACGTCGAACGCGCTGGCGGCGAGGTCGAACGTGGTCGAGGCGCCCTCGGCCAGCGCCCCGGCGACCGCCTCGGCCGCGCCTTCCGCGGTCGCCTGAAAGAGCGTCTCGCTCATCCGCTCGATCCAGGCGTCTTCCGCGGCGCGAGTGCCGAGCTGCC
>Ga0184637_10002546_pt1 | contig 11700 bp, 12 predicted proteins | sample PLM3_127_b2_FD_133143 | JGI IMG/M metagenome (GOLD analysis project Ga0184637, IMG submission 133143) | Groundwater sediment microbial communities from an aquifer in East River, Colorado, USA - PLM3_127_b2 | ecosystem: Environmental > Terrestrial > Soil > Riparian zone | place: USA: East River...
ATATTGATTCTCACCTCTCCAGCTCCAGACAAAGATCAAGCAAGGGAGAGAAGCAAGATGATGATGTTTGGCCATATTGGAGGATCAGGCGACCGGGAGTATCTGCTGCGTTGCGAGCTTGGGGAGTTCCCGCCGGTGCTGAGTTTGCTTATCGTTCCGAGAGAAATCGTTTATTGGACAGTGTTCATAGAAGGCGGTCACGACAGTGGCCGAAGTGGGTGAGTAAGGCCCTACCGCATGCAGATATATACGCAGGCTGGAGCGAGGTCGGCATTCCAGGGTTGAAAGCAAATCCCGACGCTTTGGCTTGGGGAAAGATTCTCGGAATTGAGACTCTATTTTGGCTGGAAGTGGAGAGTGGGAAATCATCAAGGAATATGATTTTAGATAAGACAATAGTCCGATGGTTGAAGGCGACCGGCTACGCTGAAGCAGTTGGAGTTCACCTGATTTTTGTTTTTCTTGCCATGCCCTGGGTTCGAGACGCCGCGCGCCTGGCTTTTATGGACGTGCCCGAAACCTGTGCAGTGATTGTTTCCGACTGGAGTAGGCAGAATTTTGGTCAATTGCCCTTCCCTAAATGGGGAGAAGCAGTGGTTGAGTAGAATTCACATCCGAATGATCCTTCCCTGCTTTCTGGTAAATTTTCAGCGCCCTCGTCAATCGCAAGCTCCCAATTAGCTCTAGAAGCTGGTCCACTATAGGCACAAGTGATCTCATTTTCTTATCTACATAATGTTGGTATTCGCGAACTCCTCCCAAGTTTCCAGTTCTACTTTTTCAAGAATTGGTTATTCTTCAACTGATATATAACGGTATGGTTTTCTACTCAGTGAGGGATTGCCTGGTCGAGAAGAATGGTCATCGGCTTTCCAGATTACATCGAAAAGGCCGAAACGGGAGCTATGGGCCGAGCCTTAGCCATGTGTGGATACGGAACGCTTCAAGCATGAGAGTTTGACGAGCAAGAGAGGTCCGCAGACACTCCGGTGGAGAAAGCGAAGAGCAAGAACTAAAAGTCTTGCAAGTGGTCTTGTAGCCTAAAAAACTACAAGGCCACAAAGAAGGATTTACCAAAATCAAACTGAAGAATTATTTGATTTGTCTACTTTTATGAAGGATTGAGTTTGTTTCATTTTATTTATTGCTCCTTGCGCCGTCCTCGGCGCAGATTTAGACACGCTCAAATTTGCCATACTTGCTCCCTCAAGAAAAATGCAGATACTCTTATTTGGCAAGGTTTAGTATTTTGAACGCTCCGCGAGTGACAATGACAAAAACAATTGCACCAATAGTCAAATCAGGGATTCCCGAATTCAACCAATTTACAAGAAACCCAGCCGTGATAACTCCAAGATTAATGATCACATCGTTACTGGTGAAAATCATAGTAGCTTTTATATGAACTTCTTGATTTTTTGAACGCTGTAGTAAATATAGACATACACTATTTGCAATTAACGCAAGGGTTGAAACGATAATCATTGTTCTAAAGTCAGGAAGAATTTCCAGACCAATAAAACGTCGTACTACTTCAAGAAAGCCAACAAGCGCTAAAAATAGTTGAAAATAACCGCTCATTTTGGCCACTGTCTTCTTTCTTGCAAACGCCGCGCCTACAGCGATCAGGCTCAATCCATACACAATGGCATCAGCTAACATATCCAAACTATCTGCCACTAATCCCATCGAGCCAGAAATAAACCCAAACAGCACTTCGATAACAAAAAAGGAAAAGTTAATAAGCAAAACTGTCCATAGTAGGCCTTTCTGTACGGAACTATCATCTACATCTTCATTGGTTTGTTCGGTTTTAAGTAGCCGTGAATTGAGATTAAGTTCGTGAATAGTTTTCTCAATAGTGTCCAATTTTCCTTCGTGATAAACAGTAAGCCTGCGGGCAGCTAAATCAAAGTCAAGCCGGCGAATGGCTTTCACATCATCAAGTTTCATTCGTACCAGATTCTCTTCGGCGGCACAATCCATTTGGGTTATATGGAATAATGATTTATCCATGTCTTTATCCTTTCGTAATTAACCATTTTTTGACCCCTTAACGTTATAGCGCGTACACTCATATACACCTTTAGTAACATCTGCCAGAAGTTGATCTGCAAGCATTAGTAAGCGACCAACGCGCTCATCGCTCAGCTCATAGTAAACATAACGTCCTTTTTGATTAGCAGTGACAAGCCCGCAATCTCGCAAACATCCGAGATGGTTGGATACGTTAGATTGAGTTAGACCAGTCGTTTCTACGATCTCGCTTACTGTAAGCGCGCCATTCCGCAAAGCATCCAAAATTGAAAGGCGGGAAGGGTCGGAAAAACCGCGAAAGAGTTTGGCTTGGATTTCAATAGCTTTAGGGTTGGCAAGAAGAATCATTGTAGAACCTTTCAAATCATCATATCAGTATATGATGATATTATAATCCAAAAAAAGCTAAGGTCATCAGTTCTATTCACTTCTCTAACAAGGTGCGCACTTGCATCTCAAGTTTTCCGCGTTCCCCATAAATAGTGCGCCCTGAGGCCAAAAGCGGCGATGGTATAGTTTCCCAAGTTGCATCAGGGCCATACAGATAATAAATATCCCAGGAAACACCCTCAAAGCCATCCACTTCCTGAGCAAACCATTCTCCTACCAACATATCACCATCCCAGAAATGAGTCACACGAGTGTCGGGCATGGTCGTTCCATTCCACTTTTCGCGCGCATCAGTCCAAAGCATCGGCAACCAAACCGCATAAACGCGCAATTCTTCGGATGGATATTGTTCTAGAAGTTGTTTCTGCACCCAACGGGCGCCAGCAAGACATTCAGTTCAGGTAGGAGAAACCAAAATAATCAGTCGTGTCTGTCCAAAATCACGATTGAATTGGGTCCTCAATGCTTCAATCTTCGAGATATCACTGAGCGGCGCTTGTCCTGGAGCCAGTTTGGGTCGCGCCTCAATATAAATGGCAATAAATGCGCTTGCTAAGAGAACAGCAATGGCGAAAATGCTGCGCTTGGATAGATTTCTATTCATATCAACCTCTATAATTGACAGTGCGTTTCTGAAAGTTCATTCTGCACAACATGATAATTTCGCAGGGTCTTTGAAGTAAGAGATGGCCGCGATCTTTAACGCCTCAGCCATTGTGGGATATACATGCATCATGTCAATGTAATCTTCGAGTTTGGCTCTAAATCGCAGCGCCATCGCTGCTTCGTGAATAACCTCGCCCGCATTGGGCATTACCAGTGATACTCCTACAACCTCGTGTGTATCATTGTTGATAACAATCTTGGCAATTCCTGTTGTTTGATGGGTCGCGCTTGCGCGGGGAACCAGTTCGAGTGGAATCGTACCGCACCAGCAAGAAATGCCTGTGCTATTCGCTTCTTCATCTGTCATGCCAACCACGGCAACTTGTGGGTCGGTAAAGATAGTGCGAGGGATGACGCGATGGTCGACCTTTTGATGAGCGCCTGCAATGGCATTTTTCGCTGCAATCACTCCGTTATGCGCGCCGACCGGTGTGGCTAAATGACTTCCCGTATGACGGTCTATCACATCCCCAGCCGCCCAGATATTTGAAACATTCGTTTGTAGTTCATCATTGACCCTCACGAAACCCCGTTCATCGAGTTGAATGCTAACATTATCGAGCCCTGCATTGTCTGTATTCGGCTCCCTGCCAGTGGCAACTAGAAGTCTTTGCCCTTTGAAGGCCTGCTCCTTTTCACCAATGCGAGCAATCACTTCAATCTCATCATCCGACTTTTGCGAGACACGTATTACTTGCACCCCTGTAACAAGGTGAATTCCCTCATCCCGTAAAGCAAACGTCACAGCCTCCGAAACTTCTGGCTCATAGCTGGAAAGAACAACTTGACTGCGTTCGAGGATCGTTACACGCGTTCCAAACCGATGAAACATCTGCCCTAATTCGAGCGCTATATAACCGCCGCCAATAATGACTAATGATTTAGGAAGTTCCTTTAGCTCCTGCGGTTCATCCGATGTCAAAAGGTCGGAAGTTAGATATGATATCCGATCAAGTCCCTGTATTTGGGGAATGGTAGGACGTGTCCCTGTCGCAATCAGAATTTGGTCTCCTCTGACATTCTGCTCTCCAACAAGAGCAGAATGATTATCAATCAGCGTAGCCTGACCATTGAAGACTTTGATTTTATCCTCTTCATAGAGGATAGATTGATACTTCGTATCGCGATAAGAATGAACCACCTCTTGCTTCTGAGAGATCAATTCTCCGAAATCGAATTTCATCGTTGCAGGTTTCAGACCTGTATAACGCGGGTGAGCCGACTCCCACACAATACGTGCGGCTTCAATGAGGTTCTTGCTGGGCAGACAACCGCGGTTGACGCACGTCCCGCCGAGTGTTCGCATCTCAGTCATGGCGGTTGTTTTTCCAAGTTCAGCCGCACGAATAGCCGCGGCAAACGCGGTGGAACCTGAGCCTAGAATCAACAAATCAAAGTGGTTATCCATATTCCATCTCTTTTCTAAGAACTTTTTTCAATCATCGCCTGCACGATATGTTTTAACCAAGCTGGATCAAGAACAAGGGTCGGTTCCTCATCTAACTGATGCATCCAAAATATTGGCGTGGGTGGGAGACCTGCATCCCAAACGGTGTTAGATGGGTATATCAGATAAACATCCCAAGCTATTGATGCCTTTAGATTCAAAGTCTGAGATAGCAATTTTCCAAAAATCCGATCTGGATCCCAAAATTGCCGAACGCGGGAGTCTGAAAAGCCAGCCTCACGTTCATTGGCCGCTTCCATGCTTTCAGTTGCGAGCATCGGCGTCCAAATGATTGCGCCATAAAAGTTTTTCGATGTATTCTCATCAAATATTTCCTGCACCAACTGTGCACCTTGAAGACAGGGTCCTCAGGTTGGTGAGAGCGCTGCCAAAAGCAGGACATGTTCCTTTGAATCTTGATATATCTTTTTGAGCGATGAAAGCGTGCTTATTTCCATAGAAGACTTTAGTTCTTGGGGCTAATGTTGGAGTGCTCACTAACCAGATGGCAAATACAATTCTTGCCGTCTATGTCATCAGTAGGGAACGTTTCTCCGAGTTTGTGAAGTTGTCTCAACTCAACTTCCATTTGCCGTAGGAGCTGGACTCGTTCTTCAATTTGCCTGGCTTTCTGGTCAATCAAGTTCAATAACGTTCGGCACGGTGCTTCTCTTCTATCCTGCATTGCCAGAATCTCTCTAATTTCATCTAATGATAGATCAAGAGAGCGTGTTCCAGCTACAAAGCGTACACGATTCAAATCTTTTTCGCTGTATTCGCGATAACCATTTGGCGCGCGCTGCGGGGAAGATAATATACCAATCGACTCATAGTAGCGTATGGTTTTAGTAGATAATCCTGTGAGGTGAGCAAACTCTTGTATTCTCATGCTAGTTACTCCGAGATAATATACACCTTCCAGCGACTGGAATGTCAAGGCTATTATGGTCAAATTATAGGCGCGAAGGTAAACAAATTTACAGGTGGGGTATGGTGAAATTCCCTTTTCTAAATGTCATCTAAATAGTTTGACAAAATCAAACTATTTAGATAATATAAACCAAATTGGCATGTATTCTCGTTTTGATTCCTCTGGAGAAATTTTATGTCCGCTGCTTCCCATAATAGGTACACTTCTTCCCTCGTGACACCCCTATCACACTTTAGACGCGGCGATTTGATACTCGCAGGTGGAAAAGGTGCCAACCTCGGCGAACTCTCTCACGCAGGCTTTGACGTTCCGCCTGGATTCATCATAACTACAGCTGCTTATGATCTGCTACTTCAAAATAATAGCTTGCATACTCGCCTTAGAGACATGCTGGACTCTCTAGATTTTAAAAATATGGACTCAGTCAAAAAAGCTAGTCCGCAAATTCAGGGCTTATTCAAGCAAATTTCTATTCCTAGACAAATAACGGATGAGATTCTAACAGCCTATCGTCACTTGGATGGCGGCGCAGTCGCTGTTCGTTCGAGCGCGACTGCAGAAGACCTGCCCGAAGCCGCTTTTGCAGGCCAGCAGGAAACTTTCCTGAACGTCATAGGGGAGAAGGAATTGGTCAATGCTGTGCAGGGTTGTTGGGCATCGCTTTGGTCGGAGCGCGCCATACTTTACCGTGCTCGCCAGAACGTGGATCAAACTACTGTCAAACTTGCTGTGGTTGTCCAAAAAATGGTGCCAGCCGACATAGCAGGAGTAATGTTCACTGCCAATCCAGTGAGCGGGGAGCGCGATGAGTTGATCATCGATGCCAACCCCGGCCTTGGCGAAGCGGTGGTTGGTGGGCTAGTCACTCCCGATCATTTTGTAGTCAGTAAGCGCTCGCGACGGGTCAAAGAACAATTACCTGGCAGAAGAGAGGTTATCGTTCGCGCCAAAGCAGGAGGTGGAACTGAACAAGTTACCTCGTCTCAAGAATTCATAAATACGGCCGTCCTGTCACATCAGGCAATCCGCAAGCTCTCGGAATTAGGTATTGCCATTGAACGACAATACGGCGCACCACAAGATATCGAGTGGGCCTGGGTCAAAAATGGAAACAAGAACGGGAAGTTTCTCATATTGCAGGCACGACCCATGACAGCTTTACCCGAACCACTCAAAGTCAGTGGGCCGATGCGGCTTGTTGTCCCGATGCTGGCTGAAATGTGGCCTACGCGTCCCTATCCCCTTGACATGACAACTTTTACGGGCGCGATTGAACGCGCAATTGGCAACCTTCTAGTTACGATGATCGGCAAGAGCGCACCAAGTCCAGATGAATCTTTCCTTGAAGAGGATGGCGTAGTCGTGCGCTTCGAGCCTCCAAAGGTACATCCATCACCGAGCATGCTGTATACACCTGTGTTTACATTCTGGCGAACACGCCATAATGACCCAGCACATTGGGAGGCTGACCCGATCCTGGCGGAGGTTAGAACGAAGGCACAGGTGGTTGAGCAACGCGATCCTAGGGCACTCACTTGGACTCAAAACATTGAAATCCTACAGGAGTCGCTTGCGCTGATCCCTCAGGTGATGAAACTGCGCGAACGTTATATACCCCCAGCGCTCTTAGGGTTAGCAGGTTTGTGGATATTACTTTCACTCGCACGCCGCAGGGATAATTTTGGTACGTTGGTTTCAGGAGTCAAAACCAAGACAACCGAAGCCAATGAGGCGCTTGAAGCATTGGCGAAGCAAATTCGAACCGATCCAGTATTGCAAGCTTTATTTGTTCGCAATGATGCTCAAACCCTGCGATCTGCATTGCAAGACTCAGAGGTAGGCCAGGCCTTTCTTAAGCAATTTGAAAAATTCCTCGATCAGTATGGTCATCGCGAGACGGCACTCACCATTTCACAGCCAGCCTGGAAAGATCAGCCAGACAATGTTTTGGCTATCTTGAAATTACTTGCAGAAACAGAACCTAAAAAGATCAATAGTTATGACGCCTGGCAAAAAGCGCGAGACGAACTACTACTGCATTCTATTCTTGGAACGCGGCTTCTCCGTTCTCTATTCCTGAAATCACTGACCAATGCGCGCTATCTGTTCCAAATCCGTGAGGACACACATTTTTATGCAACTCTTGTGCAGCCTACAATTCGGCGCGTGGCACTGGAACTTGGCGCGCGATTGGTGCAAACAGGCGCGCTTGATGGGGTTGAAGAGGTCTTTCACTTACGGCTAGATGAACTTGAAGCCCTTGGAGAATCGTGGCCTCTATCCGAAGAGGCAGCCACACAAATTCGCTCGCTGGTTGCTAGACGAAAAGCCAAGCGCGAGAGCCTGGCAAATAAGCCAATGGTTGATCCACGTCTGCTAGCTGTAACTTCTGGGAAAAATACCGGAGCGGATGTTATTTTGAATGGAACGTCCGGGAGCCCGGGCATTGCAAGCGGCCCTGCAAAGATAATAGATGATGTTTCAGAATTTGGAAAATTGCGAGCTGGTGACGTGCTGGTTGCCCCTGTCACCAATCCTGCGTGGACACCACTCTTCCAGCGTGCTATAGCAGTAGTTGTGGATACGGGAGGAACGGCCTCGCACGCTGCCATTGTTGCCCGCGAGTACGGCATTCCGGCAGTCATGGGCACAATGAACGGCACGAAGGAACTTGAAGATGGGCAGTGGATTACCGTCGATGGGTCACGCGGGCAGGTCTTGAAAGGAGAAAAATCCAAATGAAACAGGTAAAAAGCAGAGAACAGAGCCGACCTGAACTTGTTGGCACAATCGTAAAGGCGTATATGGATTTGTTCATAACAATGCAGTTCAATGCTGTTTCTCATTGGCTGATGCTTGAACTGACTTTTGCCCAAGCCAGAGCCTTGTTTATGCTGTCTGCACGGAAGGAGCTAACTGTTAGCCAATTGGCAAAATTGCTCGGCGTAGGAAATTCAACAGCTAGTATTCTCGTGCAACAATTAGTTGAACGGGAACTTGTCACTCGTACTGAGCACACGACTGACAGAAGACATACAATCATCAGACTGAGCCCAAAGGGCGCACAGATTGGAACGGGCCGTCGAAAGGAACGTGAGAAACAATGGCAACGTTGGTTAGGTCATTTGAGTGATGATGAGTTGAATGCGCTTGCGCGCGGCCTAAGTGCGATAGTGGCAGTTGTCAAAAAAGAGTTAGAAGATGAAATGCAGCAAATTATTCCTCCCAAATCTAGGACCGAAGAGAAATGAACGCAAATCATCGAGCCACCAAGGAGGAGATACGCCGAGAGCTTGAAACGGCGCGTGCCAAATTTCATAGTTTGCTTGCTGATCTTTCCGAGCAGGATTTTCAAAGACAAAGTCTTAACCCAGGCTGGACAAACGGCGAAATTTTGGCTCATATGACGTTTGGTTTTATCATCATCAAAGTTCTGCTCCCAATGGCACGTCTATGGGGCAAGTTACCGAAAAGCTCATCCAAATGGTTTGCTTGGTTATTGAACGCATTTACAGGCCCCTTCAACTGGATTAATGCACTTGGCGCTCGGGGACAGGGAAGGTTTTTTACTCGCAAACGGATTGGGAAAATCTATGACCAAACCTATTTTTCCCTTTTGAAAAAAATCAATTCCATAAAAGATGACGAGTGGGAACGCGGGATGTATTACCCGACAAAATGGGACTCCAATTTTGATGAATTTATGACACTTGAGAAGTTGTTTCACTATCCTGTCATTCATTTTAATTTTCACTTGGAGCAGATAGCACGACAATAAACACGCTCGACACCGCAGAGACAAAAGAGCTTGTGCGGATCTTATGAATAAGCTAGTTCTTCGGCACTTTAGAAACTTGACTGTGTCCTTATCGAGTAAAATCCTAGCGTTTAGCGAGATTCGAAATATTCTTAGAAAAATCCTTTTTCATCTTGCAAATCAGCGCCCAGGATTGCTTTATTTCTATAATAGATAATCTTCCCAGGAAAGAGGAACCAATATGAACACAAAAACCCATTGGGAGCATATCTACGAAACCAAAGCGCCAACTCAGGTTAGTTGGTATCAGGAGCATGCACAATTTTCACTGCAATACATTCAGAATACCGGTATTCGAAAAACAGGCCATATCATTGATGTTGGGGGCGGCACTTCAACTGTGGTAGATGATCTGATTGCAGGCGGTTTTCAACACATCAGTGTCCTGGACGTCTCAGGAAACGCACTGCAACTTGCCCGTCAACGACTTGGCGCCAAAGCTACTGCTGTGAATTGGATTGAGGCCGATATTACACAGGTAGACTTACCCCATCAAGCTTATGACCTTTGGCATGACCGGGCTGTGTTTCATTTTCTAACACAGGCCGCCGACCGCCAGCGCTATGTAGAAGTCGTGCGACGCTCAGTCCGAAAGGGTGGGCACGTCATTGTCGCAACGTTTGCTCCTGACGGGCCAGAGCGTTGCAGCGGGCTGGAGGTTGTGCGCTATAGCTCGGAAAGTCTGCACAGCGAATTTGGTGATGACTTCGAGGTGGTGGACAGTACACGCGAAACACATCACACGCCCTTTGGAACAGAGCAGAAGTTTATTTATTGTTATTGCCGCAAGGATTAAAGGAAGCCGAAAATGTGGACACGGTTTAACTACTTCATAGGCGTATGGCAAGGTTCTGGACAGGGGAAAGTAGGTCATTCGCGCGTGGAGCGCAATTATGAGTTCGTTCTCAACAGCAAGTTTTTGTTCGTGCGAAATAAATCCATCTACGAACCACAGGAAAAGAATCCAAATGGTGAGATCCACGAAGATTGGGGCTTCATTAGTTATGATCGCACCAGAGAGACCTACATTTTCCGTCAATTCCACATCGAAGGTTTTGTAAATCACTTCGTCCTCAATGAACTCACGGAAGAAGATCAAGCCATCAGTTTTGTGACGGAAGCTATCGAGAATGTACCGCCAGACTGGAAAGCCAGAGAGACCTATCGGATACTTGGTCCAGACGAGTTTATTGAAGTCTTTGAATTGGCGCCGCCAGAGAAGGAGTTTGAATTGTATACGGAGAATCGTTTCCAACGTGTTCGCTTAGAATAGGCAGTTATGGCAGTGAAAGTAGGCGGTAATTTTATCCAGGATTTTATCAAGCAAGCGATTGCATCAATCGCCCGCGTTGGTTCAGACCCAAACGACGACGATGATACTCGATTGCAAAAATCGTTGCTAGTGGTGTGTGCTATTCCCTTTATGTTTGCCGGCGTCGCGTGGGGATTGATGTATATCCTCTTCAACGAACCATTGGCCGGGGCAATTCCGTTCTCCTATGGCGTCGTTTCACTGCTCAGCATTATCCACTTTTGGCGAACTCACCAATACCGATTTTTCCGTTTTAGCCAACTCACACTGATTTTGCTGCTTCCCTTTTTGCTAATGATAGCACTTGGCGGATTCGTCAATGGGAGTTCGGTTGTCTTATGGGCGCTGATATGTCCTATGGGCGCGATGCTCTTCGATGAACCCCATCAGGCGCCGCGCTGGTTTCTAGCTTTTGTCAGCCTCGTTGTGTTGAGTGGATTTTTACAACCCTATGTGCGTTTCTCCAACAATCTGTCGCCGGAATTAGTGAATTTTTTCTTTGTCATTAACCTCATCGGGGTTGGCTCGCTCGTTTTCCTGATGGTTTTTTATTTCGTCGGGCAGAAGAATATATTTCAAGAGAAATCCGAGACGCTGTTATTGAACATTTTGCCCAAAGAGATTGCCGCCATACTAAAAAATGAGAGCCGCACAATTGCCGATCATTATAAGGAGGCCAGCGTATTATTCGCCGACATGGTGGGGTTCACTCCGCTTTCTGCACAATTGCCCCCCGTGGAAATGGTCGAACTACTCAACGAGGTCTTCTCTTTTTTCGACTCACTGCTGGATAAATACGGTGTTGAAAAGATTCGAACAATTGGCGATAGCTACATGGTGGCTTCCGGTGTGCCGCGCGGTCGCCCCGATCATGCTCAAGCACTGGCGCGCATGGCGCTGGACATGCGCGATTACATTTCCACACACATGTTTCGCAACAACCAGCGCGTGAGTTTTCGAATCGGCATCAACTCAGGATCGATGATCGCGGGCGTGATCGGTCGGCGTAAGTTTGTCTATGACGTATGGGGTAACGCGGTAAATATTGCCAGCCGGATGGAGTCACATGGTCTGGGCGGTGCTGTGCAAATTACGCAAAC
>Ga0184637_10002547_pt1 | contig 11700 bp, 13 predicted proteins | sample PLM3_127_b2_FD_133143 | JGI IMG/M metagenome (GOLD analysis project Ga0184637, IMG submission 133143) | Groundwater sediment microbial communities from an aquifer in East River, Colorado, USA - PLM3_127_b2 | ecosystem: Environmental > Terrestrial > Soil > Riparian zone | place: USA: East River...
CTCTTCCTCGAGCTCCGCGAGACGCGACTCGATCGCCTCATCGTCGAGCAATTCCACTCGCAGGAGCTTAGCTGCCATAGTCGGGCTCGATGCGGATCGCCAGCCTCGTCCCCTCCGCCACCGAGATGCTGTTCGCGCTCGGCCTCGGCGAGGACGTGGTCGCGGTCACCCACGAGTGCGACTATCCGCCCCAGGCGACGAGGCTCCCGCGCCTCACCCGCAGCGTGATCCCCGACGGCCTCGCCGCGGGCGAGATCGACGCCGCCGTGCGCGCCCTCACCGCGGAGGGTCGCGCGCTGTACGAGCTCGACGACAAGACCCTCGCGGGCCTCGGCGTTGACCTGATCGTCACCCAGGCGCTGTGCGCGGTGTGCGCGGTGTCGTACGACGACGTCCGGGCCGTCGCCGCGCGCCTCCCGACCGGTCCCGCGGTCCTCTCGCTCGACCCGGAGACCCTCGGCGAGGTGCTCGATGACGCGGTGCGCCTCGCCGAGGCGGCCGGGGTGCGGGAGCGTGGGGTCCGGCTGCGGAGCGAGCTCGAGGCGCGCGTGGAGCGCGTGCGCACGACGGTCGCGGGCGAGCCGCGTCCGAGCAACGCTTCGCGGGCTCATCGCCCGCGAACGGTGGCGCTCGAATGGCTCGATCCCCCCTACGTCGGCGGCCACTGGGTTCCGGAGATGATCGAGGCGGCGGGCGGCCGGGACCCGCTCGGCGAGCCGGGGCGCAAGTCGCGGGTCGCGAGCTGGGAGGAGATCCGGGCCGCGCGGGCGGACGTCGTCGTGATCATGCCGTGTGGCCTTTACGCCGACGAGGCGCTCGAGCAGGCGCTCGAGCACCGCGACGAGATCGGGTCGCTGGGCGCCGGGCGGGTGCTCGCGGTCGACGCGGCGGCCTCGTTCTCGCGCCCCGGCCCCCGGCTGGTCGACGGCGCCGAGCTGCTCGCCCACCTGCTGCATCCGGACGCCGCGCCGATGCCCGAGGGGATCGGGTGGCGCCCGGTGATCGATAAATCAAAACACCAACCTGCCAGTCGCCTCGCCCAGTGGCTCGGCGCCAAGACAACTGGCATCGCGTGACCGCTTAGCACTTAGCCGGCGGGGGGCGCCGCCAGGCCGACCCCCGGGGTCCCGCTCATTCCCGCGGCCCACAGCGCGCCGCCGACCGAGATCGCCCCGATCAGCAGCAGGCCGAGCGCCTCGGCCCCGGCCCCGCGCGCGCGGCGCTCCCCGGCGATCACCACGAGCGCCGCGGCGGCGCCGCCCACCAGCCCCCCGAGGTGGCCGCCGATGCTGATCCCGGGCACGCTGAAGGTGAAGGCCAGGTTCAGGATCACCCACAGGCCGATCTGCGAGGAGAGCTGCTCGACGCCGCGCTGGCGGGCGACGAGGAAGGTCGCGGCCATGATCCCGTACACGGCGCCGGAGGCGCCGACCGTGAGCTGGTCGGGATCGAGCAGCAGGGCACCGAACGAGCCGGCGAGCAGGGAGACGAAGTAGATGCCGACCAGCCGCGCCGTGCCGATCGCCGGCTCGAGCAGGTTGCCGAGGATGTAGAGCACGAACATGTTCAGGAACAGGTGCAGGGGGCCGGCGTGCAGGAAGCCGCTGGTCACGATCCGGTACCACTCGCCCTGATCGGCGATCGCCGGCCCGAGCAGGCCGCCCTCGCTGATCAGCCTGCCTCCGCCCTCGAGCGACGCGGCGCCGCCCCCGCCCCCGACCTCGGCGAGGAAGACGATCACGTTCAGCGCCAGCAGCGAGTAGGTCCCGTACGGGACCTCCGAGCGGCGGAGCGGAAGGGTGCGGGCTCGGGTCCGCTCGCCGGCGCACTCGGGGCAGCGCATGCCGACCGGCGAATCGTGCATGCACTCGGGGCAGATCGGCCGGCCGCAGCGGGAGCAGGAAACGCTCGTCTCCCGGTTCGGGTGCCGGTAGCAGACCTCGGCCATGAGGGGCGGGAATCTACAGCGCCCGAGCCGCGCTTCCGCCGGGGCCGCTCGCCGTCGCGAGCCCGGCGAGGGCGCTACAGGTTCGCCCGCAGCACCGCGTCGGTGCTCGGATGCTCGCTGCCGCCTCGCGGCTCGCGGGTCACCATCACCTGGTCGGCGCCCTCGACGCCGGGGATCGTGGCGGTGGCGGAGCCGCCGGGGCCGGGGACGAACACCGTCGAGGGCTCGAGCTTCCCACCCTCGCGAACCCAGGCCTGGAACACCTCGCGGCGGTCGAGCCGGGGCAGCCCGCCCGCGCTGAGTGTTCCCGCGTCCCCCTGCACGACGAGCTCACCGTGCGCACGGGGCGCCTCGCGCGAGGAGCGGGCCTGGAATGTCGAGCTCTCCGTTCCCCCGCGCAGCGCGTAGCCCGTCACCCCGGCGCCGATCAGGGCCGCCGCGCCCAGGGCGGCGATGGCCGGGCGGGGCACCGCCAGTCGTGAGAGCCAACTCTCCCGCCGATCCGCGCTCGCCCCCCGCCGGACCTCGGTGCGGACGATCCCGAGCAGCCGCCCGCGCAGGCGGGGCGGCGGCGCGATCTGCGTGACCGAGGCGGGGAGCGCGTCCACGGCCGGGCGGAGCCAGCGCAGATCGGTGCGGCAGCGCTCGCAGCGGGCGAGGTGCCGCTCGAACCGCTTCGACCCTGGATCCTCCAGCGCGCCGAGCATCCAGGTGGCGAGATCGTCCTCCCAGCGGCGGTGATCCTGCGGGCTCATTCCGCCAGCCCCTCCGCGAATCGGGCGCGGATCTTCTCGAGCCCGAGCCGCATCCGCCCCTTCACCGTTCCCAGGGGCATGCCGAGCATCTTCGCGATCTCGGAGTGGGTGAAGCCGCCGAAGTAGGCGAGCTCGATCACCTGGGACTGCTCGCTGGGGAGCCCGCCGAGCGCGCCACGCACCTGCCGGGCGGTCTCCCGCCGCAGCGCCTCAGCCTCGGTCCGCTCGGGCGCCGGCTCGCGCTCCAGCGCCGCCTCGTCGTCGAGGTCGAGCTTTGGAGCCCGCCCGCCCTCGCGCCGCAGCGCGTCGATCGCCCGGTTGCGGACGATGCCGAGCGTCCAGGCGCGAACGCTTCCCCGGGTGCGGTCGTAGCGGGCCTTGCTGCGCCAGATCGACAGGAACGCCTCCTGGGTTACGTCCTCGGCCGTGGCGGGGTCGCCGACGATCCTGTGCGCCAGCGAGTACGCAGCGCCGCCGTGCCGGTCGTAGAAGACCTCGAACGCCTCGGGGTCCTTGCGGGAGACGAGCGGCATCAGGTCCTCGTCCGCGAGTCGCTGTAGCTGCTCAGGCTTCAATCGGTGATCCGCCTCGATCCTTTCTTCGCATCATCATCAGCCTACGCGCGAGCGGCAGGCGCGGATCATCCGAGAACCACAGGAGGAAGCACATGGATACGGCAAGCCCAGCCCGGCTCTACGCGCTGCTCGTGGGAGGAGTACTAACGATCGCCGGGATCATCGGATTCTTCTACGACTCCGGCTTCGACACCGGGGCCGAGCTGAGGACAGACGACGTCTTCGGCATCCTCGCCGTCAACGGCTGGCACAACGTCGTCCACCTCCTCACCGGCCTGCTCGGACTCGCGGCGGTCGGCTACGCCGCCCGGGCGTACGCTCTGGTGCTCGGCCTCGTGTACATGGTCGTTGCGATCTGGGGCTTCTCCGTGACTGAGGGGGGGGTCGGTGTGATCCTCGACTTCCTGCCGGTCAACACGGAGGACAACGTGCTTCATCTGGTGCTTGGCCTCACCGGCCTCGCCGCCGGAGCGACGACACCGAAGACGGCGCCGGCACCGGCCTGAGCTGAGCGCCGTTCTCAGTCGAAGTTCTTCCGGATCGAGTCCGCCACGCCGCGCAGCCGGCTGGGGCTGCGACGCCGGCGCAGCTCCAGGAGCACGAGCGCCGTCCCGGCGACCCCGCCGGCGGCAACCGCCGCCACCGGGCGCACCCAGTTGCGCGGGTCGCGCAGCGCGGCCAGCTCGCTCTCGGAGAGCTCGTCCGCCCACTCGGAGAGCTCCGAGGCTGCCACCTCGGTCACGGCCGACATCGTTTCCTCGACCCTGCCGGGAAGGTCCTCGGGCGGTTCGATCGGCCGCAGCGCGTCGGCGAGCAGGCGCTCGAGGTCGGGGGTCTCAGCCATCGTCATCCTCTCCCCCACCCTCGTGCTCGTCCTCCAGCTCGCCCTCGAGCTGCTTGATCGCCCTGTGGATGAGCACCTTCGTCGCCCCATCGGTGCGCCCGAGCGCCCGCGCGATCTCGCGATTGCCCATCCCGAGCGCGAACCGCATGACCAGCGCGTCGCGACGATCCGCCGGAAGCTGCGTCAGGCCCTCCATCACCCGCCGCAACTCGTCGCGGCCCTCGACCACCTGCTCCGTCCCGTGCGGATGCGAGATCGGGTCGACGTTCTCGAGCGTCGAGGTGGGGCGCCGCGAGCGATCGCGGTGATAGTTGGACGCCAGGTTGTGCGCGATCCTGATCAGCCACGGTCGCAGCGGCCGCCCGTTCGACTCGCGTCGCGCGCGCTCGAAGTGCCTGTACGCCTGCAGGAAGGTCTGCTCGGTGAGGTCCTCGGCGTCGTGGTGGTTCCCCACCCGGTAGTAGGAATAGGAGTAGACGTCGCGCAGGTGCGCCCGGTAGAGGTCCTCGAACGCCCGGTCGAGCTCGGCCTTCGAGGGGCGTTCGGCGCCGGCCGTCTGCTCCCGCACGGCGCGATCCTGCTCCCGTTCGGCCACGCATCAAGCCTAGATGACTGATTCCATGGCCGCGCGTGCCTGCGGGGCGCGCGCGGCCGAGCAGATCAAGGACGCAGGGCGCGACGCGTGCTATCAGCACGCGAGCGCCCGAGGACGAAGAGATGCGACGGCCGCGCGCGTCATCCAGGTGCGCGCGGATCGTGGGATCAGTCATCTGGTCCTCCGACCGCCTACGCGGCACGGCGCGAGCTCTCCGCGCGCCGCAGCCTCGAGACCCACGCGCGGGCGTTGATCCGCCCCTCGATCAGCGCCGCGAGGCCCTCGAGCGCCGGGGCCTCGATCCCCGCCGCGGCGACCGTCTGGGCACACAGCGGCACCGAGTCCAGCGCCTCGGAGGCCTGCCCGATCCGATCGGGTATCTGCGCGGCCGGCACCCCGGCGCCCAGCAGCTCGCCGGCCCGGCGGTTGCGACTTCCCGGAGCCAGCACGGTGGCGGTCAGGTCGCCGACCCCGGCCAGCCCGGTGAACGTCTCGAGGCTGGCGCCGCCGGCGCGCGCGTACGCGACGCACTCGCGCCATACCTCCGCCGCAGCGATCCCGGCGGCGTTCAGCCCGTGCGGCTCGGCCGCGGCAGCGGCCAGCGCCGCGGCGTTCTTGGCCACGCCGGCCACCTCGACGCCGACCACGTCGTCCGTCCGCTCGCAGACGAGCCCGGCGCGATCGAACACCGCCCCGAGCTGGAAGCGGAGGTCCTCGTACTCGCTGCCGAGCACCAGCGCCGCCGTTCCGCTCACCGCCTCGCGCGCGTGTGCGGGGCCGCCGAGCGACGCGATCGCCCGCGCGCGCACCCGCTGGGAGACGTACTCCGTCGGGAGCGCGCCCATCGGCGCGACGAGGCCCTTGGTGAGCAGCAGCAAGGCGGAGCGGCCTCCGACCCGGTCGGCGAGCGCGCCGACCGCAGCCGGCAGGCCGGCCGACGGGATCGCGAGCACGACGAGATCCGCCCCGGCGAGCTCGATGTCGGCCGCGCGCTTCACGGCGATTCGCTCGGGCAGCTGGACCCCCGGCAGGTACTTCTCGTTGCTGCGCCCGGCGGCGATCCGCTCGGCGCTCTCCCGCGTCCGGCAGCCGAGCTGTACGTCGAGGCCGCCGCGGGCCAGCAGGATCGCCATAGCGGTCCCCCAGCTTCCCGAGCCGATCACCGCGGCCTTGCGCAGCGGCGGCAGGCCCCCCAGCCACTCCCACTGGAGCTCGATGTTGGGCCAGATGCGGTCCATGACCGTGGCGGCGAGACCGGGCGAAGGCCGCTCCGTGCGGGGGAAGGTCATGGGGCGGCCAACGCGGAGCTTGACCTTGCGGGGGCGGATCCGCCACCCGCGGCGCACCCGCTCGGTGCCTTGCACGGCGACCGGGAGCACCGCCGCGCCGGTCTCCAGGGCGAGCCGCCCCACTCCGCGCTTCGGCTCGGCCAGCGACCCGGCGCGGATCCTCGTCCCCTCGGGGAAGATGCAGAGCGCCCCGCCCCGCTCGAGGATCATCCGCGACGTCGTCATCGCGTCGACGTCGGACTCGCCGCGGCGGATCGGGAACGCGCCGAGCCGGGCGAGGATCCAGCCCTGCCAGCGCTTCTCGAACAGCTCGGCCTTGGCGACGTACTGCATCGGGCGCCGCCAGGGGAGGCTGATGCCGATCACGAACGGGTCGAGGAAGCTGCGGTGGTTTGCGGCGACCAGAAGCGGGCCCCGAATCCGTGCGTGCTTGCGCCCGTGGCGCACGAGCCTGAACCAGACCAGGCACAGCGGCTGCACGACGAGCCGCGCGAGCACGTAGAGGACGATGTTCACCCCGTGCTTGCGCGCGAAGGCGTGGTAGACGTGCAGGCGCTCCTCGCTCACGCACAGTGGTACACGGTCCGGGGCGCCCCGTTACTGGCTTTGGGCACGGCCGAAACCGCCCCGCGGCGACGCTACCAGGCCGATTCGAGGATCGCGCGCAGCTCGTCCCGCCCCGGCGGGTTCGGGGTCATGGCGAGCTGCTCTCGCTGCCCGGCAACCTCGATCACCTCGGCGCGGCACGCGGGGCCCGCGCCCAGCTCGCTGAGCCGCCGCGGTCCCCCTCCGAGCGCCTCGATTCGCTCCGAGATCCGCTCCGGCTCGGTCCCCAGCGCCCCGGCGAGCGAGGCGATCGCCTCCGGCGCCCGCTCGCGCATCGCATCCATGCTGCGCGGAAGGACCGTCGCGTACGTCTCCGCGTGCGGGGTCCCGCAGACGCGGACGATCGTCTGGCAGAGCACGTGGTGAACCGCGAAGCCCGCGGAGTCGACGGCGTACGCGCACAGGATCGCGCCGAGAGCAAGCGCCCCGCGATCCCGCTCGGCGCGATCCTGGTCGAGGGCCCCGGCGATCAGCTCCGCGCCGCGCAGGGCGGCCATCTCGGCCACGGGGTTGGCGAGCGGCGTGTACAGGGCCTCGGCTCCGTGCGCGAGGGCGTTCATCGCGCTTGCCCGCAGCCGCTCCTCGGGCAGGCCGGTCATCGCCTCGGGATCGGCGAGCACGAGCGCCGGGCGCACGAGGCGGGGTGCCTCGTGACCGTCCGGTAGCCGGTGGACCGCGGTCATCTCGGCGCCCGACAGGGTGGTCGGAATCGCGCACACCCTGCCCCCGTGGACGGCGGCGATCGCCTTCGCGGTGTCGATCACGCGCCCGCCCCCGAGCGCGACCATGGCGATCCCGCGCACCGTGCCCATGATCGCCTTGGCCGCCTCCGGCACACCGCCGGGCGGGACGTCGTGGACGGAGCCGACCGCCTCGAGCTGTTGCGGCGCGCCCTCGAGCGCGCGTGGCGTGCTCAGCAGGTCGAACTCCTCCCAGCCGTGCTCGCGCAGCAGCGCGGGCGCGTCAGGGAGGGCGCCCGGCCGGAAGATGACCAGCCGCTCTGCGTCCTTCCAGGTGAAGTCACTCAAAAGCCCGCCCTCGGATTCGAACCGAGATCTGCTCGATTACAAATCGAGCGCTCTGCCAGTTGAGCTAGGCGGGCAGCTCATATTCTTTTGCCCAGTTGACGCCCTGAACCTGGCCGTTCACCGTCGGATCTACCCGGAGGTACATCTGGCCAGTCGCGGCTTCGCCAACAGGGACAGAATAGATCCGACCCGTCTCCGGGCAATGGACAAGAAAGATGTCGGCCTCTCCCGTGTACCCGCGGGTGACCGTCCGGGCGGTATTCGACCGGACACTCTTAGTTGAGAAGCGGACGACACCCCTTACCAGCCGGCCGGTCTTGCATTGCGCACGCACGAACTGCCCCTCTATGTCGATGACGAGGTCGTATCGTCGGTTATTTCCGAAGGGAAGCAAGACGTGGTACCCGCGGCGAACAAGCTCGGAGAGGATCGCCGCCTCGGTGCGCTGACCTACCTCGACCGGGTGAGTGCTGAGCGCGGGTACGTGCTCTCGAATGTCCACAGCTCTCGCCGGGACGCTACGTCCGCGGTGCTGACGCAGGGCGCGCGTTGTGTCACAACTTCGGCACGGAAATGAAGAAAAGGCGTGAGGCCGGAAGCAAGCCTGAAACGTAGCCTACGGCCGCGCCGCCGTGACCTCGAACGCGCCGGCGCCGGCGCCGCCGCGGACCACGATCCGCACGGCGCGCCTGCCGCACAGCGTGTAGAAGAGCGTCTCGTCGGCGCCGATGGCGGTCGCGCGCTTCAGCACGCGCCCCCCGTTCCCGGCCACCACGAGCAGGTCGAACTCGGCGCCCGCCGGGCCGTCGAGCGTCACCTTGAGGCGTCCGTCCAGAGGCGTCCCGAGGCGTGTCGCCTGTCGCCGCACCGTCCCGTCGAGACTCCCCGACCACTCGGTCGGGGTCCTACCTGACCAGGGCAGGGTGACGTCGTCGTAGATCGCGGCGAAGGCGCCCGCGTCCGGCCGCGCGATCCGCCACTCCCACTTGTACACGTCGGGGTAGTGATAGAAGGCGAAGGCCTCGGCAAACGCCTCGCCGGGGTTCTGGAAGTAGCGGCTCGGCCGGATCGTCCTCCGCTCGATCCTGCGACAGATCCCCTCGTAGCTCGACCACCGCTTCGTCCCCCGATCCAGCGCGCTCCACGGCGCGTTGTTGCGGTTCTCGGCCACGTGGTGGCCGTACTCATGCGTGATGACCAGCTCGCGCGGCGGCTGCCCCGGCCCGCTGTCCTCACCCGACACCACCATCTGATCACCGGATGGGTAGTAGCAGGCGAGCGCCGCGGCGCCGCATTCGTGGCGGATCTCCGACGGCGTGGCCAGGAAGACGCTCAGCCGGTTCATCTCGTCGCCGTGAAGCAGCCCACCGAGGAAGTCGACCAGGTCCTGCGCGGCGCCCTCCGGGTTGGAGTAGCCCGACGACACACGCACGTTGACGAAGTGCCCGTCCCCGTCCGGATAGACGCTGAAGTCGGACGCGGCGCTCGCTCCGAGCAGCGCCCGCGGGCGCCCCTCGAGCACGCGGTCCGGAACCGGACCCGCCCCCGGCTGCGGTGGGATCGGGCCCGTGGTGAGCGGATCGGCTTCGCGCTCGCCCGCGATCGCGGAGCTCGCCGGCAGGGCGACGAGCGTCAGGGCGAGCAGGCATCCGAGCAGGACGGCCCACGCCGCCACAGATCCACCTCGATTCCCCTGCCGAACACCCGCTCGCACATACTCATTATCGTCAAAGCGGGCGCTGAACTGCGCCGACCCCGCGACGGACTCGGCTACGCCTCGGCCGCCGCGGGGTCTTCTCAGCCTCTCAGAGCTTTACCTCGCGCGAGGCGAGGTGGATGCCCACCTTGCGCTTCACCCGCTGCAGCGCGTTGTCGACCGTCTTCGTGTCGCAGTCGAGGCGCTCGCCGATCGCCTCGTACGAGTGCCCGTCCAGATACAGCGACAGGACGCGGCTCTCCAGATCCGAGAGCACGCTGGACAGGCACGCCACGAGGCTGTCGAGCTCCTCGCCGGCGATCACCTGGTTGGCCGGGTCGTTGATCGCGGCGCCCGGCAGAACGTCCTCGAGCGTCGCATCCGAGTCGCTCTGGCCGGCGGGCGACTGGGCGAACGAAACGTACTGGTTCAGCGGCGCGTGCTTGTGCCGGCTCGCCGTCTTCACCGCGGTGATGATCTGGCGCGTGATGCACAGCTCGGCGAAGTTGCGGAAGCTCGACTCTCGGTCGGAGCGGAAGTCCCGCACGGCCTTGAACAGGCCGAGCAGCCCCTCCTGGTTGAGGTCGTCAGCGTCGCCGCCGAGCAGGAAGTAGGCCGACGCCTTCAGCCGCACGAAGCCGCGGTAGCGGCGCACGATCGCCTCGTAGGCTCCCGCGTTGCCGCGCTTGGCCAGCGCGACCAGATACTCATCGTCGACCTCGGACCGGGACTCGTCACCCGGGCGAAGGGGGAGCGGACGGGGCGTGACGACGGGCGCGAACTCCTGGGTAGCTGCCACAGCAACCTCCTCTTCGGGGGTCGTGGCGCGCCGTACCTCCCCTGGGGCGCCTCTCCGGTGAGCCCAGGCACAACTCTCAACCTGAGGTTCACCTTTACCGCGGGTAGTGTACGCGGGCGCATTGTTCTGTCAACCTCCGCACGCTGCCGGTGCAAGCACGCTTGCAGCGTCCGGCGGGCGTGCTAGGCACGCGGGCCGCGCTGGCGCAGGGCCTCGAACACGAGCACCGAGGCGGCGGCCGCGACGTTGAGCGACCCCACCCGCCCGGCCTGGGGGATCGCCACGAGGGCGTCGCACGCAGCCGCCACCCGCGGGCGGATCCCCTTCCCCTCCCCCCCGAGCACCAGGACCACTCGCCCACCCCAGTCGACCGCGTCGTAGCGCGTCGGCGCGTCCGGGCGCGCCCCGTACACCCACGCCCCCGCCTGCTTCGCCTCGGCCAGCCACTCGGCCAGGTTGCGCGCGCGTGCAACCGGGAGATGCTCGACGGCGCCGGCCGATGCCTTGCAGGCGACCGCCGTCACCCGGGCGGCGCGCCGGGCCGGAATCAGCACTCCGGCTGCTCCGGCGACCTCCGCGGAGCGGCAGATCGCGCCCAGGTTGCGAGGGTCCTGTACCTGGTCGAGGGCGACGACCAGCGCGTCGGGCGCATCGAGCAGCGCGCCGGGGTCGGCGTACGGGTAGGGGTCCACCTCCGCCACGATCCCCTGGTGATCGGGCGAGCCGGCGAGCCGCGTCAGCTCGCCGGCCGGAAGCTCGTCGGCGGTCCACACCCGGTGCACGCGGCGCCTCCCCCGCTGCGCCTCCGCGACGGCGTTCTGCCCGTAGACGACTTCGCGGTCGCGCTTGCGGCGCTCGGACACGTATCTACGCTCGTCTGACGAGGCGCGCGCCGTCCGGGGTGTCGCGCACGTCCCAGCCGCGCTCCGCCAACTGCTCGCGAATCCGATCGGCCTGCTCGAAGTCACGCGCCGCACGGGCGCTCTCGCGCTCGGACAGCAGGCTCAGGGCCTCGGCATCGGCATCCTCCTCGGGACCCAGCAGGCAGCCGAGCCCGAGGATCGGAAGCAGCTCCTCCAGCGCCGCCCGCGCGCCCGGCAGCGGCCGTCGGTTCCCCTCCGAGAGGAGCTCGAACAGGGCCGCCATCGCGCGCGGGGTGTTGAAGTCGTCGGCGAGGGCGGCGAGGAACTCCTCACGCCGAGCGGCGACGAACGGGTCAGAACCATCGCCCGCCGCTTTCTCGGCTTCGCGGAGGTAGTTGCGGATCCGCTCGATCCGGGCCCCGGCCTCGTGCAGCGCCCCCTCGCTGAATTCGAGCGGCTGGCGATAGTGACCCGAGATCAGGTAGGCGACCACGACCTGCGGCGGGAACCGGTCCAGCGCCTCCGAGAGCTGGAAGATGTTGCCCGCCGACTTCGCCATCTTCTCCTCCGCCATCTGGACCATTCCGTTGTGCATCCAGATCCGCGCCAGCGGCAGCCGGCGCGCGGCCTCCGTCTGGGCGATCTCGTTCTCGTGGTGGGGGAAGACCAGGTCCGAGCCACCCCCGTGGATCGCGAAGTCGA